>Ga0182738_1004341_pt1 | contig 15742 bp, 17 predicted proteins | sample eDN5th30CBELigMG_FD_128876 | JGI IMG/M metagenome (GOLD analysis project Ga0182738, IMG submission 128876) | Enriched Miracle-Growth compost microbial communities from Emeryville, California, USA - eDNA 5th pass 30_C BE-Lig MG (version 2)... ... | reverse complement strand
GAATAGTTCTAGTTATCATAATTGATTTTATAAGAACCAGAAGTACTCGAAATAAGTTTAGCTAGAAATTCACATTTTTATTTTAGAGAAATTATGTAAAATATTGATAAAAGGGGGAGCAGAGATGAATGTAACAGATATAATATTAATAAATTTAAAAGAGATTAGAAGAAGAAGTATAAAGGTTTGGGAAGCAATTCCTGAAGATAAACTCGATTGGAATCCGGATAAAGGGGCTATGCCATGTTTAGAAATGATCCGTCATGTTTTAGAATCAGAATATTACTACCACTTAGCTATTAAAAATTCAGGTAGTCTAAGGGAATTTAATTCTCCTTTCGAAAAGAGACCATTAAATTCTGTAAAAGATGAATTAGAATTTGCAAAATCATACCACCAACAATTTTTAGAAATGATTAGTACTTTTTCTGAAGAAGATTTAACAACTATTCAAATAGACCGTTCAGATGTGGGCTACGTTCGTTCCCTAGGTGATATGTTGATGCGGATAGGCTATCATGAATCCGTACATGCTGGACAACTCTTACAATATCTAAGGATCATGGGGGTTGATCGCCCTAGAATATGGGATTAAAACAAGCAAACGCTATAAATATCATATACAATCTTAGTTATCATAATCACTCTTCAAGGAACCAAGCAAGCGAAAGAACCCTTATAGATAAGGGTTCTTGGAAGTTTTTTTATTGGATATACAGTTTCTTATACGTCTTTGGTATAACTGATTTTTTCCGTTTATCAGTTGAGAGGATAATGTATAAAAAACCTACCTTTTATACATATGGCAGTGTACCTAACCATTAGTCCTTATAGCAAAAATGTGCTATTGTGTACATGCGGTTATATTTTGGTACTTTATAATTAGCATTCCTACTAAAAAGCTATCTCGTTTGTTAATGTCGAGATAGCTTTTAATATATAAATAAAAATATAAAAACATCTTTACTTTATTATCCAAATTATTTATAATTTACAAGTCGATTAGTAAGTTAATCACCACTTACTAAAAAGCTATCGCTTTCTCTTGCTAGGCCAATGCTGAGAGAAAGCGATCGTTTCTTATTTATAAAGAGACGAATACTTACTTCGTTAAGCTTACCTTCTGTAATTCATTCAACAATTGATCAATGGATCGGCTCACTTGAAGTGTGCGATCACTTGTTATACCTTCTTCTCGTGCTACTTGAATCATCTTCTCCCTCTCTTTTTCTATCTCTATAAGTAAAGTTTGTTGTAAAACACCTTTATACCCCTGCAATTTCTCTACCACCTATTTACTAAAAATGTTAATATGTTCACCTATTTAACAATAAATGTATTCTCCTTTTATTTCAACACCCAACCTAAAAGAAGTCAGGGGTATCCTTTGTAAGACCTATTTAATAGCTCGAAATCTAGAAATACGAGGATAGATAGTCATTTTGCAGTCTGGTTTATCTTGTTATCATTGCTATCCTATTTGGAATTCCCCAAGGGATATTGAATTTAGCTAACCAAAATGCTGTCTATTTTCAGGCTTCGCTCAAACACATTGGTGCTTCAGCTGGTTTATTAAGAACCTTTATGTACATGGGAACTATACTTTCTTCTGCCACAAACGGATTGTTTTTTAAATCTGAAGCAAATACAAAAGGAATCCATCATCTAGCACTATTTAGTTTAATCATTTGTTTTATTCTGATTGTTACCCTATTCGATCAATCTCTGAGTAAAATTAAAAAAAACAGATGACCGTTTAAAATGCTGTATTTACACTTAGGCATGCTTATCTGCAAGAAGATTTTAGTAATAAACTTCAACGAGTGGACACTTTTATGTAGTAACGAAAAAGCCCAGTTTCTCAGTCAATAAATTGAGTAATTGGGCTTTTTATTACTGTAAATTCCTTAGTGGGAAAAATGCACATTTTGTATATGATCGTGCACCTTGGGGAATGTTAATCCAACTCATTAGCTATACACCAAATGAATTAGATTATCCAGAAGAGAGTGAAGCAAAACGTTTCACACCTTAATAGATAATCTGGTGGGTGTTTATATTTAAAACATAAAATAACAACTTAAAAAGCTGCATTTCTATAAATCAACATAGGAATGCGCTTTTTGTTTGTTGAAATAGTAACCGTATACCTTATTTGTTGAATAAATGAATATTGCCAGACAAGTAATGAGGTATAGCTAACCGTCATATTTTAAAATTATTGAAGAAGTAAATAAAATTCTTAATGAAGAGATATCTTAAATACTGAAATAGACATTAATAATTTACGTTTATTTACAGATTAAACATAGGATAAATAGTAACAATTCTCAGTAGCAATCAGCTCTGTTGAATATAAAAGAGGTGTGGGAGGAATATAATGATAATTTTTTTAATTATATTTGCAATATTAGCTGGCATGGCTTTACCTACTCAATTTAGTGTCAATGCTCAATTGAGATCTGTCGTACATTCCCCTATCATTGCTTCGACTATTTCTTTTATAGTTGGTGCAATTATTTTGCTTATTATATCTTTATTTGGAAAAGGTATGAGTGTAAATAAAGAATGGTTCGCAGCACCGTGGTGGGTATGGACCGGAGGCCTGTTAGGAGCTTTTTATGTAGTTGCTTCTATTGTACTTATACCTCGTCTAGGAGCTACTGCTACAGTTGCTTACATTCTTGCAGGTCAAATGGTTGCTTCTACTTTAATTGACCATTTTGGATTAATAGGAGTGCATGTGCACTCTTTAAGCATTCCTAGAGTAATAGGAGTAGTTTTAATCATTGTCGGAGTTATTATCATTCAAAAATTTTAAAATGTAATAATATAAAAGAAAACAGTTATGAAATCGATAATAAACATAACGCCATACAGTAGAAAAAAATAACTAATACTTTATCTAAATAAGCACTGACTATTTCCTATTTTAGTTAGTGCTTATTTTAAATACGTTTTTATTTTATCCTTACATAAAACGAGCATCAATGAATTCGCTTAATCTCATTTTATTCTTTAACTCAAATACGTTATCAATAAAAAAATCAATTACTAAGGGAATCGACAAACTGAATGAACCTTGTCTCTGTTATGTACTGCCCTTTTTTATAATATGTAAGGTACACTTATTTATTTGTATGTAAGGCTTCAATTAAGGTGGAATTAATCTGTAAGACTATTTCGATAACGAGCTGTCGAGTGAGGAAGGTAACTAGACTCACGTAGTACACTATTCTTGCCATAACGCAGCCGAATGTCATCAATCGTTTTAGCAAAAGCATAGGCTCTTTCACGCTGATCGATATCCTCAAATAAGCTCATTTGCTCCTCTTCTTGAATGCTAGTGTTTGATAAGGAAATGCCAATGGAGCGAATCGGCATCCCACTATCAAATGTATGTAAAATGGCGAAACAATATGGAAAGATATCTTGGCTTAAGTTCGAGGCTCTCCCCATTTTCTTTTGTCTGGACAAGCCTCCACCTGTTTGTTTGCTGTAGCCAATCGACAAATGAATCGTTTAAGCTACTACTTGATGCATGCGTAAACGAAAACACACATATATGGACAACTCGTTGGTATGCTCCTCTGTTCTTCTACGATGTTTCAAATGCGACAACTCAGAAAGTCTTTTTGAAAATAAAAGACTGAAGAAATATTAATTTTCTCCAACAAAAGAAACGTTCCTGTAACTATGAAAGGTGTCTTTTTATAACCTAATAATCGATACCAAACTGGACATAATAAAATGAATAAAAAATATCCATTGTTAGGGGAATTGAATCGTGAAGCAATTGTTTAAATTAAGCTCCTCATGGTTTCCAATTTGGTTAATATCATTATTAATGTTAGTCATGGTATTTGTATATCTGCCTATATTTAAAGGTGCAAAACAAAACATGTCTGATGTTCCTCTAATTGTTGTAAATGAAGATAAGGGAAAAGTTGGCGATGCCATATTATTAAATCTTATCGAAAAGCAAAATGGGAACTCTTTTAAATGGGAAGTTGATAAAAGTAGGAAACAAGCATTCACTGATATAAGAAATAACAAGGCATATGGCGCATTAATTATCCCTTCAGACTATTCAAAAAGTCTTGATCGAGTCCATGATACGCTTATTTCCGGTCTTACAAATGATAAACCTGCTGATTTAGAAATTTTATTGAACGAAGGGATTGGGCAAACTGCATCCATGATTGCGAGTAATACCCTTCAGACAGTCGCTTTAACTGCTTCTAAAGGAATTAGTAGTCAACTAAAAAATGAATTACTGCAAAAAGGAATGAGAGTAGCACCAGAGAATGCTTCATTATTAGAAAACCCCGTACAGGTTGTTTCCAAAAATGTACTGAGGCTGCCGGTTAATCTTAATAAAGGAATGACACCGTTTGTCATGGCCCTTATATCATCTATTACTGGAATGTTGGGTGCAAATATGATACATGGATATCTTTTGCGAAGTAATGGCATTTTGAAGAAAAGGGGATCTGCATTAAGTGAATCTGAAGTCCTTACATCAGAAATAATTTTTGGTATCATTTTAACTTTCTGTGTTTCAATTTTTATTCAACTAGGGGTATTTGGAATTTTTGGGAGTGCACATGCTTCAAACATTTGGACGATATTCCTGTTTACTTTCTTTAGTTGTACAACCATGTTTTTGTTATTTAAAACGATAGCAGTATTTTTAGGTGGATGGGGAATGTTAGTAATGTTCCCGGTGAATTTTATGGGGATATTTTCTAGTGGCGGAGCATTTCCTCTATCAACATTACCTACCGTCCATCGACTGTTCAGTCATATTCTACCTACAAGATATATTGTGGATGGAATAAGGGCATTACTTTATTATGATGGAAGATTGGAGGCAGGACTTGGACTAGCCTTATTGGCACTCTCCATCTATTTTGTTTTGACATTAGCAATTCTTATTGTATTCATTAGTCTTACTAAAAAATATAAAGAAGCAGCTGTTGATGAAAGTGGAAAGAAAATTGAAGTAGAAGTAGGAAATGAAATTCCTCATGAACCACCTACTCACGAGCAAAGGAAAAGTCGCCATACAGGAGAAAAAGATGGAATGTTTCGTCAAGCAGTGTCTAATTTAGATAAAGGCAGTAATAAAGAGAAACAGGAAATGAATGATAATGAGTATCGAAACGCATTGAAGTCTTTAGACAAAAATAAAAAATAATATTATTGCTTGAAGATGAGAGTAATAATATTATTTTTTGCGTATTTCTAGATTTTTTACATTAACAAAAATACTGCTATAATAGCAGTATTTTTAAATTACTAAGTAAAGGTAAAAGAATAATAAAATAACAATATCTAGTTCCTTAACATACAGGTAACCGCATAAAATGTATCTAAACGTGTAACTTTTTACTTTTGGTGACGTGACCCCTAGTATAGAAAAGCTAAAAATTTTTAATCGCTTAATTATTAGAAGGTGGAGGAAGCCTTTGTTCAATAAGGCTTTGCAATGATATTCAATAATCAAGCGAGTTTCTTAAATATTCGGTTCTCGAAATAAAAAGCCACCTTAAGTAAGTTGAAGAATGACATTTTTCTGTGTTACCAATCTCAAAAACGAATGTATTTAATAAGTTTTATTTTCTCATTTTTTGATCGTAAAATCTTTGATGATTTGTTATCAAGACTATTATCAAAAACAAATTAACAATAACCTCCTTTCGAAATTAGCTCCAATCATACATAAAGCTTGTATTAACGCAGTAACGCTAACGAAGTAGATAGCCTTTAGATACTATGTAGCTACTGCAGTAAGCCTGCCTGCCCAATCGAAAAATAAAAAGAACTCTTACCGCAGTAAGTAAGGGGGAGCTAATTATGTAAGAAGTAATGGGTTTTTACATGCTGGTAGTTGTCTTAATAGCCCATTTTTCATGAAATAGATGAGAAATCAGATTTACATATAAGAGTTTACAAGGTACTCTTTTTAGATAGGTTTAACTCTTCAGTCTTAGGTTTTTTCCATAGTATAGTGATGGCTAAACCAATGATAATGACAACTGTACTGAAATAGTAGGGGTAATTAATATTAATATCAAATAAAATGCCACCTAAGATGGGGCTAAATACGTTGGCCAGGGAAGTGAAAAAAGAGTTCATTCCTCCAACAAAGCCTTGTTCGTTACCAGCAATGCGTGATAAGTACGTTGTTACGGCTGGGCGAATGAGATCCGCACCTATAAATACGGTAAATGTGACTGTCATAACCGTCCAGTAAGAGCTCACTAATGTCATTGTAAAAACTAAAATCGCAGATACTACCAATGACCAACGAATCATATTAATTTCACCCATGTACTTTACTAACGGTTCGAATAGTACAATCTGAAATATTGCACCTATAATGGCACCGCCTGTGATTGAAATAGCAATATCCAATGGACTAAACGCGAATTTATGATCAACGTATAAACTGAAGAATGACTCAAATGCTGTTAACCCAAATGTCGATACAAAAATGACTACAAAAGCAATAAAGAACATAGGCATGAATATCTTCTTTAAGCCCATCTTTTTTTCTATTAGTCCTTTGACCTCTACTTCTTCTTGAGGAGACGCGGGTTCTTTTAACAGCTTAACGGATAAGATTGCAGCAACAAATCCAAGAACTGAAGCTGAGTAAAAGGGTACTCGCGTGCCAATCTCAGCTAAGAAGCCACCTACGCCTGGCCCTATAATTAATCCAGTAGTAATAGCTGCTGACATATATCCTAGCATCTTTGGGCGTGTTTCTAATGTTGTTATATCTGCAATAAAAGCTGTCACAGCAGGCATAATACAAGCACCACTAACACCGCCTAAAATACGTGATACGAACAATAACTCGATTGTTTCCCCTGTTCCAAATAATAATTCTGATAGACTGAAGATAAATAATCCTATTACTATCATGATTTTACGGCCAAATTTATCAGCTGCTTTCCCCGCAAATGGAGAAATAATTAATTGTGTTAGGGCAAATATTGCTGTTAAATAACCAACAGTTGTACCACTAATGTTCAATTCATTCATAATACTCGGTAATACAGGTATGACTAAACCAATTCCTAAAAAAACAATAAATATGTTTATAAGTAAGAGGTATAGTGTACTTCTTTTTGTCTTACTCATATGGAAACCTCCGTCTGTATAGATTGCTATGCAAAAGCTTATATAGCTTGATGTACCTTCCATGTCATATGATATAGCGTTTGCTTATGGTAGAGTATGAAGTATGGAGTTAGTCTATAGTCAAGAGGAGTTTTCAACTTGGAGAGAAAAACTAAAACTTTAACTACAGGAGAATTTGCTAGCTACGTGGGAGTGAAGAAAGATACATTATTTTATTACGATAAAATTAATCTTTTCAAACCTGCGGGGAAACTTTTAAATGGTTATCGCTATTATACCTATGATCAAATTAAATCATTCTCTACACTCCAGTCTCTTCGGAAATTAGGTGTATCAATCGAGGAGCTAAAAGAATATCTTAGTTCCCAAAACACTCATAAATTTATTCAAATGGCAAATCAGCAAACCGTTATAGTAGAAAAAGAAATTGAAAAATTGCTTCAAATTCAACGTTTCTTTAAGCAGATTATTTCAACGGAAGAGGAACTGAAAGGTGTCGAATTTGGAAAAGTTTATGTCCAAAAAACGGAGAAAAAGTACATCCTTCTAAGCAATAAAACCTCAAATGAGGGCATGAATACTGTAGAAGAATGGTCAGAGCAATATAATCATTTTGGAAAACAGATAGGTTTGCAAGTTCCGGTACCTATTGGATCTTTACTAACAAAAGATACCCTAATTCAAGAGAGGTTTGAGAGGGTTGATTATTTATTTTCTTATAGTGAGTTGGACACAGGACAATCAAGGCCAGAAGGTCTTTATGCCATTTATTATCACGAAGGACCTTATAAAAATATTGAGTCTTCCTACCTCCATGTAACTAATTTTATTAAGACAGAAGGCTATTCTATTGTAGGTGACGCGTATGAAGAGTACTTGTACGATTCGATGAAAACTAATAACGAAGAAGAATACCTTACTAAAATTAGCATACAGGTGGAGAAAGATTTAAAGGAACAGTAAGATTTATTTTTTAATCTTGTACTTATAGTTGCACCAAGGGGCCACTTTCTATGAAATAGTACAAAATTCCTTCTAGAACAAGAGGTTTGTTATTTTATCTGAGTAACGAAAAATAAGTACCTAATCTATAATAAAAAGAGCTGTATCGTAAGATACAGCTCTTTTTATTGATATTTATTGGTAACGAAGTTTCTCCACGTCTTCTATTGTAAGACCTGTCAATTTACTTATCATTTTACTGTCTATACCTTCTTGAATCATGCCTAAAGCAACCTTCTGAATCCCCTTTTTTTCTCCTCGCTCTTCTCCCAGTTTCTCTGCTCTTTTTAAAGCAGATTTTTCATCTAAAAGAGCTTTTCGTCTTGCTTCATAAGCAAGTAATACTTCTGGATCTTGGCTCACACGTTCCCATTCATCCATTGCTTTCTTTAATACCTGATCTTCTTGCATCGCAATCTCCTCCAATACTTGAGTGATTTCTTCATCTTCAGATGCTTCAAGTAATAATAACCATCGCACAAGTTGATCTTCTCGAGGATCTACCTCTCTGTTACGCCATTTAATTAATAACTTAGGTAGCTCCATAAAATGAATTTCCAGCATATCAGTTAAGAGTAATTTTTGTTCACGCTCATACAGCTAGAAAGTTGAGTGATAATCATGAATATGGGACAAATAACGGAAGTTAACAATATTAATTGTAATGGTTTTACAAAGCTCTCCGTAATCCATGCCTTCCTTCATTTGGCTACTATACATTTTGGACCAATAATAGAGTGTTCGCTTTTCCATATCAGCTTATTATTAAGTTGAATTTCAATATTAACGCGGCTTCCATCCTCTAATTGCGCGTGTACATCTAAAATCGAACGTTTATCTTCTTGGTTTTCTTTATTAAAATGCGGATCTAATAACTGAACCGTTTGAATCTTCTTCTCATCTGGAAAGCGAAGTGCCGCATTTAAAAAGGCAGCTAAAATGGATTCATTTCCATGGGTGCCAAATAACGATTTAAACGCAAAGTCGACACGTAAATCTAATCGTTTCGTCATAATGCCCTCCATCATATTTATGTTTGTTATTAGTATATATCACGACTAGATTTCTTCTTCCTATATCACGCGTTCTAATTCGATACGTTCACATTGAAAAACTTGTTACTCCTGTTAGGTACAAGATATTTTTAATAACCCATTAATTGAATATAATTAGATAAATAATAAAGGGACTTTCTTTTTGTTTAAGTGCTGCAAGAACTTAATAAGGTGATCAACATCATCTTGAGAAAGGCAAACAACTCTTTGTTCTGAGTTTCGGTCTCAATATAAAAAAAGCTAAGAATGACTGTTTGAAACTAATGTTTCTGTATCTTAGAGGTGAAAAGATAAGGTCATTTTAAAATGTCAATCTACTAAAATTCCTAAAATAGTACATTTCATTACTATTTACCTCCATTTTACTACTAATTCTCATGTATAACACGACTTTTTACACCTTTATAAGTAAAAATATTCAATTTACTTTATATTAACTTATGATTTGGTGTAGTAAAATTAATTTTGCTATAAATGAACAATGCAAATAAAAATACATTTATCAAAAGGGGATAAAACAATGAAAAGTCGTGTTATCAAAATTGTTTCTTCACTCGCTATAGGAATAGGAATTGTTGCAGCTCCAGCTTCCTCATACGCTGCAACGCCTAAAACCATGAAAGTTCATTACATTGATGTTGGTCAAGGAGATAGTATTGGGCGGCAGATGATGTCGTTATAATAATGTGCTAAATAAAGTATTCTTGCTCTAGCATAATGAATAAGATGTCAGTCTCTTACTTTGAGACTGTTTTTTACGAATTAATTATTAATAAACTGTTTTGAAAAAATTATAATATTTCACTGCTAAATAATATCATTACTAAGGAATAAAACGTTGTTATACTATCTTTTAATATTGGTAAAATACACATGAAATTAACAACTTTTAGAGGGGGAACAGCTATGTATAAAAAAGGTGTTTTTTTATTAATTACGGCAATTTCTTTACTGGTTTCTGGCTGTCAACAAGAAGAAAAAGTCGATTCAAAATCAAGGGAAACTGGAGAGGTTAGTAGCCAGGAGACCAGTGATAATAGTGCTAATAAAGCGAATCAAGATAGTAATAATGCTACAGACAATAATACTGGGGAACCTTCAACTATAAAAGGTAGCGATCATGGGAGTGCTGTTCACAAAAATAGTAATCAGCAAAACCCAACTAATTCAAATACAGTCTCCGATGACGCTTTTGTTACTAAAGATACAGCAGCTCTAGTAATGGCTGATTACATAAATGGACTAACAACTGCAATTAATACAGGCCAGTTCAGTAACGTTGCACATGTTTTAAAAGGTTCGTTATATAGTGACCAACAATCATTAGTAAGCAACTTATATAAGAAGGGTATTAAAGAGAACTGGGTAGATTATTCTGTAGTAAATTTTACAAAAGCAGGTAACTCTTCTGATGGGCCTCTTTATAACATACAAACTGTAGAGACTGTATCTGTTATACAACCAGATGGATCTCAAAAAACAAATAAATATAATTGGATGTACACAGCCGTGCTTATCAATAACCAATTATACTTAACTGATATAGCTAAGAATGGACCGATTACTACTGTATCAAAGACTGGTCCAACTTCAAGCACTCCATCAACAAATAGTCCAGCTACAACCATAACTAATAGCAAAAAAGCTTATTATTTAGATTTATTAGAACAGACTAGAACTAGTGAAGTACAACCAGTTAATGACCAAATCGATGGTGACAGAAGACAAGCTTCTGGAGCAAATTATCAAATGTGGGACCAAGTGTTGAACGACATCTATGGCGAATTAAAAAACCAATTATCTGCATCAGAGATGAATGATCTAAAAATCAAACAACGTCAATGGATTAAAGATAGAGATGCTGCTTCTCAAAAAGAGTTGAAAGAAGCTGGAGGCGGAACTTTAGCTTATGCTGAAGAAGCCCGTATTTTACACGAAATGACTAGAGAACGTTGCTACGAGCTAGTTACTTATTATATGAAATAATGAGAAAATGCTATATTTACATGGTGGAACTTTATGTATTGGCTATCTTTATTGTTATGTGTGTATATGCCATCCTATAAATCACACACATACACATTTGCTCTTGCTATTTCTTGCCGTTATTTCTCTTCCATTTCTATCTGACTATTATTAGCTAACACCATCCTTTGCAGATTCATAAACTTCTCTAATGGTGATGGGAATAATTTAATGTATTCAACGTAACAAAGAGCCACTTGTTGCATACAAGTGGCTTTTTATATTGAGTATGTTTTAGATAAAATGTGCTAATCGTAACAGAATATTATCTTTGTTTTCAATATATCCCTTTCTGCTCTCGGTTTACCTTCCCCTCATTGCTAATTCTTGAAAACTCTTAGGTCAATTTCAAAATTTTTGCTAGATTGACTGCATAATTCGTGTGAGTTCTTTTTCTAAAGCATCGGGCTCGTTTGAGTAATTATAAATCCCTAAAAATTTCTCTATAGCCACTGGATGAGAACTGATTAGCTTATTGACAGCATTCTGTTGTTCAGAGATGCGTTCATTCTGCGAAATTTGACATCCCATGTGAAACCGAACCATAAACTCGTCTTCTATTGCCTTTTGATATTCTTCAGATATTGGATTTGATTGTTCAGATTGCCCCTTATATTTTGAGAGAATATTGGATAATATACGTGCTCCACATATAGCATCATGGATACCTTGTGCCATGCCAGGATCTTTAAAACAAACTGCATCTCCAACTAACGCCCACCCTTTTCCCATCCCTTTATACCAGTAATTATCATATCCGAGAATGCCTTTAACCGGTTCTACTAGTTCTGCATTTTTTAAACGCGTCCCTATTGTTGTATTCGGAAAGTTATCTGTTAAAAAATTGCGTAGACAGCTTTCTGGATTTAATTTCAATCGTCCTATCAATTCCTTATTTTCTAATGGGAAAATGCCGGCAATAACATATAAATTATCATTCGTTGGAAAGAGAATGGCTGTGTTATCTTTTATCTTGTATACTTCAAATTTAGGGACATTGTCATGGCGAAATTCAGAGAAGTACCCGAAATAGATGCCGACTTTTGCCGAAATGCTTATTTTGATTTCACTTTTTACCAGCCTGCGGATAATTGAGGATCGGCCGTCTGCCCCGACTACCATGCGAGCTAAAAATTCTTGTTTCTCGTTATTGCCATCTAGACCTTCCACCCCTACTACTGTATCGTCATCATGAATAACATCCGTCACACGAAACCTTTCTAGAACGGTTACATTCATTTGTGATTTGGCTCGTTCAAGTAGGATCTGATCGAGATAAGTTCTTCTAATGCAGTAACAACTTTCTTCTCCGTCAACCTTAGGGATGCGTCCTTCTATCGCGGTATCCTCAAATTGAAATTTAATATCCTGTACCGGTGGGGCGTTTGTTTTCAATAATTTGTCCATGACACCGATTTCTCGAAGAAGAGCGACAGTATTATTGAAAAAAGTATGGGTTGATAATGTATCCTTTGGAAAGGTCGCTTGGTCTACTAACAACACATGGAAACCTGCCTTTCCAAGATAAATAGCAAGGGTAGAGCCGGCAACTCTAGCACCGGTAATGATGGCATCATACGTCTTATTCATCGTATCGCTCCGTTTCCAAGTACAATTATTAATTTGCGTATCCATTAGAAGGATTCCAAAACTAATGCTCTTACGAGTTAAAGCAATGAGGTAAATTGACAAGGGTATGCTACATACATAAAGTATGGAAGTTAAAACGAATTAAGCACAGGGAATTCCCACCTGTTAAACAATTAAAAAGAATTTGTGCTAAAAATCGAAATGATATTTTAAGCATTAAATAAAAGCTCATTTACAAGAAGGTACAATAGATGGATTGAAACATAGATATAGATTCTAGACATATATTTCTTTTCCTCTTTTATTCTTTGAGCTTTCTTCCTGTTGAAAGTTCACAAAGTTTACACAATAAAATGTAAGCGTTTCCTATAAGTTTGTTGTATACTAAATAATATAAAACAATATAACTTTTAACTTGTATGATTTTCTCGCAAATTCTGCATGATAATTATTTATTTGAATAACACATTTCTACATTAGTTATATAGGAAGAAAGGAGAACGGAGCATGATATTGAAAGCATTGAGAAAGAAAGGTGTCATTACGATTAACTATTATCAAAACGGTTTATTACAAACATGTAAGGGACGTGTAAATGATCTTAATCTTCATGATCAAACTCTTTCTCTAGAGGATGAAAAACACAATATATTCTCTATTCGTCTATCGGGCATTACTGAAATTCATTAAGTCTATCATCGCGTAGTTACATTATTTAATATGTTTATTACAGGGAATATTAATGATAAAGCTATAAAAAAGAGGAAGAGAACTCTCTTCCTCTTTTTTATGATTTATTTACCTTATTAGTACTATTTCTTGTTCCATTTGATTAACTGCTTATGCGAAACAAAGGAACACCTACTAACCAGGAAGTGCCCTTTTTATTTCGCTAGATAAAAATACATCAAAACAAAGATTAAAGAAATAGGCTACAGTGAGGGGAAAATTTTTTTAAAACGGACTATTGTCACATGATTTATAAGAGTTGCATAGAATAAATAGGGCTAGCTATCAGCACCTACGACTAAAATGTTGTATTCCCAGCTCCCCCATACTACTCCAGAATTAATCATAGCTCCTTGATAATCTAACCTCTATAAACACTAGCACATGTATCAGGTTTTGGTTCGTAATAACAATGATTTTTAAATTGACCAGATGCAGGTTGACCGTACCATGTTGGAGGGCACGGAGCATGTGGATTAAAATACCAAAGAGCAAATTTCGCTGGGTGTTGTCTCCAATAATCCAAATTTTGCTTTGCTAATCTTTTTTCAACACCTCTCGCTCTTTGATAAAATACATTGCCTTTTTGAACAGCTTCAAACGAAAAGTTCCCCCCCTGTACTTGATAAATGACTTGTGAAACGGTTCTTAAATTTTTAAAGTCTATACAATTTGCTGCAAGACGATTAACAATTACATTTCCGACATATAACATCCCTAGTCTTCCTTCACCTTCAGCTTCTGCTCGCATCATCCTTGCCATTAAGTTAATGTCTGCACTTCGGTAACTTACTCTTGCCATTTACTCACCCCCAAAATATAGTATGAAAAAAACCTATATTAATGTCATTGTTTATAAGATAGCAATTTATACGCTGGGGTTAGTCTAGTCACTTATATTTTTCATAAAATGGACGAGACATTAGAAGGTGTCCAAAAGAACAAAAAAAGATTGCAAGCAAAGCTATATGATCTTAGTACATAAGAAAAAAACTTTGTTGTGGAAAAAAATAACAGGATTAATAGGTTTTAACCTGGGGTAAAGTCAACTAACTATTTCAAAAGGAGAGAATGATGTATGAGTATTCTATGGATGCTAATTGTAGGTGGAATTATCGGTTGGCTTGCCGGTTTAATTACAGGGCGTGACGTTCCGGGAGGCATTATTGGTAATATTATCGCTGGTTTTATTGGTTCTTGGTTAGGTGGTCTGATCTTGGGAAGTTGGGGACCAGTCATTGGTGGTTTTGCCATCATTCCAGCCATTATTGGAGCAATCATTCTGGTGTTAATTGTAAGCTTTGTTCTAAGAAAGATGGGACAAAAAAACAATCACGGGCATCATGCAAAATAAATCGAAAAAAATTAAGTTGGAGTGATTAAAAATGGGAGAAGAAAGTAAGCCTGTGTTAGATGATTTTGTTGAAGACGATCAATTTGAATTAGAATCTTATCTTACTTATTTGTTCGATCAAATTAATCATGATAACGAAATTCTGTTAGAAACTTAATGACAAACCAAATATTTTATTATAAAGAAAAAGAGAAAAGAATAATAAATCAGAATATAACATAAGCGACCTTAGTAACTTTGTTTACGATACATAGGGTCGTTTATTGTTATGGAGAATGTTTGAAAATAAAGTGAAGCTATTCTTCTTAATAGGCCCTGTTGAAGATTATTGATCACTTTACCTACTGCTTTATTAAAAAACGGTTGGTCCTAGCCTCCGACTAAAGGCCTTTCATGGTGCCAAACGGATGATTGTACATATGGTTAAAAAGGCACAACCTCTGTTGAGAAAAGTCTGTCCATTATTAAATAGATTTTATCTATTTTAATAAGCCAACGATTTATTAAATCATTTCATGGTAAAGGAGATGGAAATGTGTTTGGATTCAGTGATATGCCTAAGTTCTTGTTTTCTTTCTTACTTGTACTACCACTTGTGTCTCTTGTTCATCAATTAGGTCATTCGATCATGGCGATCTTTTTCGGAGGGAGAGTGGATTTTACCATTGGAAAAGGAAAAACGATTTTTAAATGGAAGAAAATTAAAATAAAATCTGTTTACTTTTTGGATTCTTTTTGTGTATATGAAAAACTAAAATACGACAACCGATTTACCCATGCTTGTGTCTATGCTGGAGGTGCCATTGCTAATTTAGCTTCTATTTTCCTTATAAAT
>Ga0182738_1004340_pt1 | contig 15744 bp, 14 predicted proteins | sample eDN5th30CBELigMG_FD_128876 | JGI IMG/M metagenome (GOLD analysis project Ga0182738, IMG submission 128876) | Enriched Miracle-Growth compost microbial communities from Emeryville, California, USA - eDNA 5th pass 30_C BE-Lig MG (version 2)... ... | reverse complement strand
TTATTGACAGGTGCAACGAGATCACAGACCAAGGTCTGAACTCCCTCAGTGAAGGCCTCAAAAGACTTGGCTCCTTACAATCCATCAATCTCAACTTTGGAAGGTAAGTGACTTTTGTGACATGAGGATGTTGACTTCTTCATAGCTGCAAAAAAATCTCCAATCAGGGTCTGAACTACCTTAGCGGAAGTCTCGAAACACTTAATTCTTTACAATCCATCAATCTCGACTTTTATTGGTGAGCGACTTTTGTTACATGATTTTGTTGACATGTTAACAGCTGCAACCAAATCTCCAATCGGGGTCTGAACTACCTCTGCGAAAGTCTCAAGAGACTCAGTTCTTTACGATCCGTAACTCTCAAATTTTATTCGTAAGCGACTTTTGTTACCTGAGATTGTTGACTTGTTAACAGCTGTGACAAAATCTCGGATCAAGGTGTGAACTACCTCGACGAATGCCTCAAAGGACTCAGTTCTTTACGATCCATCAATCTCAACTTTGTTGCGTAAGTGCGTTTTGTCAGATGAGTTCATTGACCTGTTAACAGCTGCCACAAAATCACATATGAAAGGCGGAGAGATTTCGCTGAAGTGCTCGAGAGGCTCAAATCCTTACAAGGTCTCGAGACCCTTGTCTATTTCTAAATTCCTTGGTTGGCACTCTTCAGAAACTCACAAATAACCTCTCTTTATTGAATTGCAATGCACAAAATGCTTGACTATCGATAAAAGTTGATTTATAACGAACTTTTCGTGCCTATCTTGCGAATTTCTGAATCCTAAACAGAAGCCTAGTAGGATGCTCTCATAATATTTCTCTTTCTCACTTAGGTTCAAGACTTTTCTGAATCCTGACTACAAGTTTAGTTGAAATATGAAATTCGTCCTTCGACCAAGTCTTCTTGGTCATTATTAGTGAAATGAAGTCCGTTTTACAGTTCAATTATACTGAATCCTCATTAAAAATATTTTCTACTTTTGTTTGAAGCTCCCAGTTCGTTTTATTTCTCCAGTCAACTCACAACAATGACCCCTCAAGGTCTCCTTTGGAAAAGATGAATTTTGACAGAAGGATTATCGTCAAAGAATATCCCTGGCTCGGATTTATGGTGAACATCCTTGAGAATGCATTTCTTGAAAAGAGATCATCGCTTTTAATTCAAAGAGAAAATCAAGGAAAGGAAAGTAAAAAACTCACTAATTATTATTCGGTGAGGGTCATATTTTTGTTTGCAGTTGTACTGGTTGATAAATCTTCTGCATAATTGAGACAGCAGGAGAAGTCGCCTGGGGCCGAAGTTAATTTCCTTTCAATAATCATCTTGTTGGGTCTTTTGATTTTGAGATCTCTTAATCTTGAGATCTTTGAAGGAAAGTATGTAAAATGTAAAATTAACAGACGTGAAACAGCCCCCCTGTCCTTCGAGGAAATCAAATTCATCTCACAAAAACTCTTTCTAAAAAGAAATTTTCGAAAATTCTTTGAAAATTTTTTTCTCATCTTGAAAAAAATGGATTTTTGTTGAAAAGTTTTCCTTGATCAAATTGATGTCAAAGATGAATCAATTCTTTACTGTTCCTCTTCTGACTCAAAAATACCTGTCGCTCGAGAAAGAAGACAACTATTTCATTGTGAAGCCAAAAGAACAGAGCGAGAAAGAATGTCTTTGAAAAGCTTTTGGAAATGGCGACGGATTTTTTTACCATCTAGGGAAATGGAGAAGGACCTTTTTGGTGACAATATTTAATAACCCTGTCTCAAAGCCTTTTGTATTTTGACACCCTCTTCAAATGAAGGTCAAATTCCGAATCAACTTAGATAGAAGTGATGTGCTTATCAGATCCAACGCCTTATTAGATTTAAATCCAAGTCCAAAAACCTCTCGATGAGGCATCTGAAATTGCCATTCTCAAATCTCATCAATTTCGATCCGATCTTCATCAGAAACTGCTTATCTTCTAGAGAAGGGGAAAAGTACCGCAGAAAATGAAAAATGGTATTTAGAACTGGTTCTTTCGTGATTCTGAATGAAATTTCTAGGTTTTTTTGTTGAGAATGAAGATGTAAGAAACGAAAATGTCCGAAAATCCTCTAAATTCTCGCTTATTGATATCTTTTTGATTAGATTGTAGGGTTTTCATCTTTACCAAAAAGAAATCCTCCAAAGAAAGTTGCAGTTCTCTCAATAGAAAAAAGGATTTAAGAAGCTTTGGGGTGGGATTTAAGAAGGGTTAGAAATGTTATTCAAAGGAACATTTGATCGTTTTCTCAAAAAAAGCATCTTTAACTTCAAGAGTCTTCGAAGCCTGATCCCTTTTTCCTTTTGGAAGGATAATCTTTAATAATATTTAATTCTTTTATCAGAAAATAATGATGAATTTTTTCTTCTTTTCTTCATTTATTCGCTCAATGAGAAATACTCATAAAAGCACAAATGCAATGAATAGGTATCGTCAGATTTCGCACAAATTGAATTCTTTACAAATAGATAGATGCCTTGGATGATTCTGTTTGAGAAAAGAACTTGCAAGACAAAGGCTAATTTGAGAAAAAAGCATAGTGCAAAACCCTTCAAATTCTTTGAGCAATGAAAAAAGAGAAGCTAGCCGTAAAGAAAATAAAAGAGTTGAAGAACTCCATGAATGATGATCTCTTTCACCTTTGAAATGAATAAAAGTCTGAAGCTTAAAAAAAAAATTGTTAAGCTTTTTCAGGATTTTCTTTTCCAGCGAATCTCTTTTTGTGGATCCTCAGATCCTGTACAGCAGAAACACTTGCGGACACTTTCCCAAAGTGAAGTTTGGATGATTTTTCGTTTCTATTTGGAGAGTTTGATAATTGAATCATGATAAAGTGAGAAATTCAATCATCAGATACTCTGAAAAATCACATAAAAATTCATGTCAAATTCCCCAATTGCATGAATTTAAGAAAATCAAAAAGAATGAATAGAAACGAGCTCAGAGAGGTTATTAAACTGTGAATTTCTATTGATGCTTTTTTCAGAAAACTTCATGAAAATCAACCCTCAAAATTCAAATTTTTGGTGGATATTCATGAAGATTGGATTTCAATCTATGAAGAATTTCATTAAATTTGTATCTTGCGAAATCTTTGATGAAACCCAATGTTTCATGATCAAGTAAGAGGTTTGGCAGTATTAAAGTTTTCTCAAGATATAAATGTAACGAATCCACAAATTTTAGGCTCAAAAGATTCTTTAAAAATGAATAATTTTTCCAAAATTCTCTTCTTCAAGAAAATCGTTTTTGCCTTCAACAGTGAAGCCTTCGCAGCTAAAGTATAATGAATAAACCCTTATGATTATTTTGATTACTCGTAGAAACTAACATTAGCAATTTGCAAAGAGCCAAGCTTCTTGAAAGTTTTGGTGAGTTCTTGCAGTGTTTGATCGCTTAATTCCTTACAACTAAGGCAATGAGTCAAAAAAGAACAGCTTGAGGGTTACGAACTTTTGAAATCTAAGGTTGATATTTCCCACAGAAGTTAGGGCCGCCCAATGATCACTCATCTTTTCAAAGGCGGCATCAGTTATGGAACAACTATGAGTAAGCTTAGAGTCTGAGAAGATTTATTGGTTACTCAGAAAAGCTCAGAGTGATATTTTCTAATGAGATGAGTTTTCCTAAAGACTGAATGATGGCTTGTAGCCCTGAATTCGTGATCTTGTCGCACCTTCAGCAACGAGTTGATCCACAACAAACGAGAGAATCGAGTACCCATAGAAATCTAAGGTGATGTCCTTTAATGAAATGAGTGTCTCCATGAAATTAGATAAGTCTGAAAGTGTGGAGTCGTTCACTTTTTCACAGCTACGAAGAGGGTTTGAACATTGTATTTGTAGAAGAACTCACGAGCTAAACCGAAGAGAAAGCTTTTCCAAGGATGTAAGACTGACGTTCTTGAATGCAGTCCCGGTTACTTGAGAACATCTATGAGTCATCTTAAGAGTGTGAGGTTTTTCTGAATTTGCTTACAATGAAAAGTTCAAAGCGATATTTTTTATTGAAGTGAGCTTCTCGAGAGACCGAATGACCACCTGTAACCCTGAGTCAGATATTTGTGGAGACCTTTCATAAGAAATCGAGGAAGAGAAAAGGGGAGAGTGACATACGCACCAAAGACTAAGCTAATATCTTTTAAGGCAGTCAATGTCTCCAGGGACTTGCTCAAACTGTCCAGCGCTGTATTGGGGGTGTTGTTACAGCTTTGAGTCATTAAGAAAAGCGATATTGAGTTGGAAAAGTTACTTGTACAAGGAAAGGCTTAGTTTCTGCAAGGAACCTTGTGCTGGTAAAGCTCTGCTGATTTTTTGCAAGCCAAAATCTGTTATCCCCTCACAACTGCCAATATATCAGTTAAAGCTTGTTATGATTTCTAGATACGAATAAAAGCGCAGACCGATGTTTTCTAAAGAGGCATGTTGACTCAATCTTTTGCTGAGGGAGTTAAGACTAGCATCAGTGATTTCAGAGCAGCTTTTACAATGAGTTGAAAATACCAAGTTATTTACCCTGAAAAGTCGAGGTCGATAGATTTCAACGAGTTGAGCGTTTGCAGGCCTTGACTGATAGTCTCCAACGCGATGTTAGTTAACCTGGGGCAGCTATCATTGATCGGATATACATCAAAGAGCCTTTCTTACTAGGAAAAATTAAGGTTGATCTTTTCGAGAGAAGTCAGTCTTCTGAGAGTTTGGCTCATGTCAGAAAACGCAGCATTGGTTATTTCTGAACAACTGAGGGAGAAAAGTTAACAGCAATAAGCCTCTTCTTACCCGTAGAAAGTGAGGCAAAGAGTTTGCAATGAGGCGAAGTTCTTTACAACCTGAGTTATTGTCTGGAGAGAAGCGTCAGTGACTTGAAAGTTTCTAATTGGACCTTAAGGTCTTTACTTTTGTCGAAATATTTACGCCGAAACGTTTAGACTGAAATTTTTCAAGGAGGTCAGCGCGCTCAAGTCTTTCTTAACACTCTGGACTGCGGCATCGGTAAGCTGTTCAGATCTATCAGAGTGAGCCTGGAGATTTTATTGGTTATTTACTCAGTCAGGTCAAGCTCAAGAGTTTGTAATGTTTTGAATGCTTCCAGTTCTTTACCAAGCCTCATAAAAGTTGCGTCAGTGAACCTGTGAATTGGTTAATTCTAGGGTAATTTAGCATAATTCACCTGTTAAAACCAATGTGAAGGCTTTTTAAGGAGGGAAGGGCTTTGAGATTTTTAACCATCCTGTTGAATGCTGAAGGAGTTGTATTTTCACACCTTTTGTAAGAAGGTTAAATAGTATGTTATCTTTATAAAAGATGTACGTAAGGAAGTCCAGGTGAACTTTTTCCAAAGAAGGAAGCGCTTTCAGGGCTTTGCCTACAGAATACAGACCATCATCTGTGATTTCTTGGCAGCTTTGAAGAGTCAAGGGAAGGAGTTTTTTAATTTCTATTTACTAGCGAATCTCGATCTTGACATCGTTTAAGTATTTCAGAGTCTTTAAACTTTCAGCAATTTCCTGAAGTCCTGGGTTGGTTATCTGTTTCTCGCTACTCATTTATGAAATCTTTGAAGAAAGAAAGGAGGAGATTTTGCCATGATGATGGGAAGAAGAAAAGAAGTAAAGATAGATAATCTGGAGAATTAGCTTATTACACGCAATCTAAATGGAATTTTTGGGTTTTGCCTGAAGCCTTGAGCGACCTTGCTAGCTTTCTGAAATCATCACTCCTCTTACCGAATGAGCTCCTATCCTCATCATATTTAATTCTCTCCCTTTTTATACTCCTTTTCCAAAAGAATCCCTGCAGCCATCTCTCTCTTCTTGACGAGTTGGAGATTCACTTTTCTCGGATGCGTCAGATTGACTCTGTACCTAGGAGTTAATTAGTATCAGGCAGCCTGAATAACCATGATTGATATATACCTATTGATCATCTTTCGATAAAGAGTGAAGTTTGATGGATTTTGGAGGTCTGTTGGGCTTGTTAAGGTTTCTGATATCATCTTTATGGGGTTAGGGGACTAGGCAGTCGAAATCTTACTTGTTGAAAGGGATATATTGAGATTTTAATTTATTATAATTTCGTAACATTTATCCTTCCCTTTATCAATTTGTCTTTCGGATCATCTCATGTATATAGTCTTTGATTGAAAAATCAATCCAAATTTTTCCAAAAATGACTTAAAATGGCTTTGAAAAGGCTGTAAAAGCTTTAAAAATGTCTTGACCTTCCCAAAATCACCCAAGGCAAATTTGAGCCGCAAAAAAGTTTTCAATCCTATCCCTGCCTGAAATTCAATTTTGAAGAAAGACCAAAAATTACCCAAACGTTTTTCGCGGAATCTTTTAAAAAGAAAAAGAAAAAGAAAAGTTTGCCTCTTGAGAAGAAGAAGAAGAAGAAGAAGAAGAAGAAGAAGAAGAAGAAGAAGAAGAAGAAGAAGAAGAAAAAACTGTGAATTAGATTTCAGTTTATAATTACCGCTTCATTCTCCAAGCTTTTTCCTCAAACAATTTAAGTTGAGATCAACTTCTTATCAGAAATGGATACCTCTTGCATAATAAGCTATATTCCTCATTTGTAATAGAAATAAAGCCATTGATATTTTTTGCTCTCTCAAGTCATTCTGAAATTGTTTAAAAACTACTTAAGAAAAGCAAAAACTCTCAATTTTAAAAATTTAAGAAAAAAGCTTCCCATTTTCAAACGGACTTTCAAAAAAGGGGAGATTCTTTAAAATTTCCTTCGAATTAATTTCAGCTTGAATCTCTTTTTATAATTCTCATCACCTTTAAATTGAAGCAAAGATTCAAATCTTCAACAAAAGGGTTTTTCCCCCGCAATCTTTGGCTAAAATTGAGTATCAAACTGAGCTTGAAGAGACAAAAGAATCGAATTGATTTTGTGAGGAAATGTAGAGAAGTTATTATGTTGCTCAATCTTTTATGTCATCCACAGTTTTTCTCAAGAGATAAATACAACAAATCTAAACACAAATAAACTTTCTCTGAGTAAAAAGCTTTTTGATTCAGCATCAGGAAGTTCTCTCTGAGATGAAGTAACTTTTGGTATGCATAGAGATGGTGATAGAAGGATCCCTTGGTTCAGAATCTGCGTTTTAGGGTTGTGACTTTGGCTTCAAAGATTTAAGAAGAAGTAAATATGCTTCATTTAGAGTTTTTACATTTTAATTTTGAACAGTTTATACAAATTTAGACATTGATGGTTAACATGTTTCTCTTTTTGTTTGTTTTTTATCAATCTTCTTTAGAATTCTTTTAATCATGCTTTATTTTTTCTTTATTTTTTGCACATTGAGATGCCTCAACGTCTTCAATATTCGTCTTCTTTGGCTTTTGCAAAGAATATTAACATTTCAAATAAGCTTTTCTGTTACGATAGATCTTGAATGAGTAGCAGTGTTGAAACATTTGGTAAAATCCTTTAAAAATGGACAATCTTTGCAAAATTATCTTCTTCCAAAAACTTGTTTTTGCCTTCAACAGTGAAGCCTTGACAGCTAAAGTACAAGTAAATAAATGCAATATTTATGGGTATTTTGGTTACTGGTAAAAACTAAGACGAGGAACTTCCAAAGAGTCAAGCTTCTTGAGAGTTTTGGTGAGCTCCTGAAGTGTTTGATCACTTAACTCCTTACAACTATAACGATGAGTCGAAAAAGAATAGCTTGAGAGGAATGAACCTTTGAAATCGAAGGTCGATATTTTTTATAGAGGTGAGGGCCGCCCAATCATCACTCATCCTTTCAAATGCTGTATCAGTGATGGAACAACTACCAAAGATAAGCTGAAATACCAGGAAGATCTTCTTACTCAGAAAAGCAGAGCACGATATTTTCTAATAGAATGAGCTTCCCCAAAGACTGAATTATGGCTTGCAGACCGGGATCAGTTATGTTTTTGCAACTTTCACGATAAACAAAAGAGATTCAAATGAGAGTTGAATACCCATAGAAATTTAAGTTGATATCCTTTAAGGAAATGAGTGTCTCCAGGAAATTAGAGAGGTCCAAAAGCATGGAGTCGTTCACTTTTTCACAGCTATGAAGAGGTTTTGAAGCCTGTTTTTGCAGAGTTACTCACGAGCGAAAGTGAAGAGAAAGTTTTTCTAAGGATGTAAGCTTCATCCAAGCATCACCTATGTTCTTGAATGCAACCCCAGTTATTTGAGGACATCTACAAATGAGGTGAGAAGAAGGCTTTTATCCAAGTCAATTTACGAGACAAAGTCCAGGGCGATATTTTTTATTGAAGCGAGCTTCCCAAGAGATTGAATCAGCATAAGTAACCCTGAGTCAGATATTTGAGGACAGCTTTCGTAAGAAATTGAGAAAGAGAAAATAGAAGAGTCACATACAAACCAAAGACTAAGCTTAGATCCTTCAAGAGGGTGCAAGTCTCTAGGGACTTGCTCAAACTGCCCAGCGCTGTATTGGTTACCTTTTCACACCTTTTAGTCATTAAGAAAAGTGATATTTGGTTAGAGAGGTTGCTTGTAAAATGAAAGGTTCACTCTTTGTAAGGAGCCTTGTGCTGGTAAAGCTCTGCTGATTTTTTGCAAGCCAAAATCTGTTATCCCCTCACAACTGCCAATATATCAGTTAAAGCTTGTTATGATTTCTACATACAAATAAAAGTGCAGACCGATGTTTTCTAATGAGGCACATTGGCTCAATCTTTCGCTCAGGGGGTTTAGACTCGCATCAGTGATTCCAGAGCAGCTTTTTCAATGAGTTGAAAACACCAAGTTATTTACCCTGAAAAGCTGAGATTGATGGATTTCAATGAGTTGAGAATTTGCAGGGTTTGGCTCAGACACTTCAATGCGATGTGAGTTACTCTGGGACAGCTATCAAGGATGGAGATTTGTTTCGTCAGAATCGTTTACGAAGAGAAACTAAGGTTGATCTTTTCGAGAAATGTCAGTGTTCTGAGGGTTTGGCTAATGTCATACAATGCAGCATCGGTTATTTCTGAACAACTGAGGGAGAAAAGTTAACAGCAATATGCCTCTTCTTACCCGTAGAAAATGAGGCAAAGACTTTGTAATGAGGTGAAATTCTTCACAACCTGAGCTATTGTCTGGACAAAGGCATCAGTGATTTGGTTGTTTCTGAATGCAAGTGAGTTGCTTTATTCCTGTCGAAATATTTACGAGTCCATGTTCAAGCTGAAATTTTTCAATGAGGTCAGCGTGCTCAAGTCTCTCTTAACATTCTGGAACGCATCATCAGTAAGTTGCTCAGATCTATCATCGTGAGCCTGGGGATTTTATTGATTATTTACTCAGTCAGGTCAAACCCAAGAGTTTGTATATTTTTAAAGGCTTTCAGGTGCTTACCAAGCCTCATAAACGTTGCATCAGTGAAGCTGTAAATTGGTTATTATAGGGTAGTTTTGAGCATACTTAACTTGGAAAAACCAATGTGAAGGCTCTTCAAGGAGGGAAGATCTCTGAGGTTTCTGATCATGCTGTTGAATGCTGGAGGAGTTAATTTTTCACACCTTTTGTAAGAAGATGAGAGAGTTATTCATTGGGGAAAAATTTACAAAATGAAGTTCAGGTGGACCTTTTCCAAATAGGGAAGTGCTTTCAGGGCTTTGCCTAAACAATACAGACCATCATCCATGATTTCCTCGCAACTTTGAAGGGTGTCGATCATTAGTTTGGGAATTTTCATTTACTCGGGAATATCAATCTTGACATCCTTTAGGCATTTTCGGGTCTTTAAGGCTTCAGCAATTTCCTGGAGTCCTGCATTGGTCAGAGACTGATAGCTGTTGAGGATGAGATTTTTAGAGGGATTTTAAGAAAGGAAGAAAGAGATTTGATCATGATTTTGAACATCATGCATGGGAAAAATAAAAGAATCCTTCGGATTAGCTTCTACTTGCAAGAAATATGAAATTTTTGGATTCTGTTTGAAGGCTTGAGTGCCCTTGCTAGCTTTTTGAAGTCATCACTATTCTTACCAAATGAACTTCTATCTTCATCATATTTAACTCTCTGACTTTTTTACTCTTTTTCCAAAAGAATCCTTTCAGTCTTCTCTCTCTTCTTCACAAGTTGACGATTGGCTTGTTTCAGATGAGTCAGGCTCAATCGAAACCTCGAAATTCATTAGGGTTAAGCCTCTTTCGTACTTATGGGAAAGAATTCTCTTTGGTGAGGTTTGATTATCTATTGGGCTTGCTAAGGTTTCTGATATCATCTTTGTGGGGTCAGAAGAACTAGAGAGTGGAGATCTTACTTCTAAAGTTTCTTGTTGAATAATTCAAAGGGAGGTTTGGTTTGAGAGTTTAGTAAATGGAATTTAAGAATGCAAATAAATAGTTTTTAAATTCAAGAGGAGGGTCACTTCAGAGCGGAGGGGGTCTGAAATTTCCGAAAACTCAAGCGCCGAGTTGTAGCTGAGATCGAGAGACTCAACTTCCATCATGGGTGTCTGCTTAGGTCCCGGCCTTTAAGGACAGGACATGAGGGTAAGAAACCTAGAATTCTTTCCTATGTAAATTTCTTCTATGTAAGTTGCATAGAATTTTCTTTTCATTTTTTGACTTGGTTGACCCGACGTGTGCCGATGAATAAGGTGAAGTCCTAGGAGTCCACTTATTTTTAGGCGCTCCATCGAATGGCGGTTGAATTTTGGGTAACTTTTTTGGGGTGACCCTCCCCTTAATTTCTGGTTTTCTTTTATTTAATGAAAGATTTTCTATTTATGATCTCTTCAAGATCTCTGCAAATCTGCCAATGGTGAAATAGGTCACAAAAAAGGGCTTTACTTCTCAAAAACAAGGGATTATTTGTCGGAATTTTTGACAGCATCAAGGAATCGTTTGAATGATAAGAAGTCCCTGACTTTTTTAGTCTGTTGATTAATAATAAAAAATGCATACCTATGAAGGTTCTCCGTAGGAAAAGGCCCGAGAATAGATTAAATGTACCCCTGCTGGGAGACTGATCGAATACATTAGCGAAAATCACTTGATTTGCTCAGAGGTATATATCGCCGGCGACAAGCTACATAAAAGTTTGATGAATTGCTTCATAGGATTTTATTAAAGTGCAAGTAATGAGCTTTCCTGAAGGCGAAAACAGTTTGATTGAAAGTCTCAAGGTTTGTTACAAATCACCAAGCTTTGAAAAATCTGATCTACTCTATTTCAGTATGTTTGTATTTGCTGCTTTTTTCTCTTGATAAATTTTGACAGTCGGGAGTGGAAAAAACCTCAAATTTGTCTGGAATCCCAAACCTAAGGAAAAATTCCTAACAACACTCGCCTAGGGTGTTTTATGATCTCCCATATAAATTCTAAAGAAAAATTTCTTTTAAAATTTTTTTGTTGGAAAATTTTTCTTTAAGAAAATCTCAAGAAAAGCTTTCCAACAAACAAATTGAGGCAAAAAAATTCCTTTCATTTTCTCTTCAAAAGAAATTTCCTCATCCTTGGACTCTTATCGCGAGTTATCTCTTTAAAGGTTATTTATGATGGTTAGGGTGTGTTATCGACGAGCAATGAAAATGATAATAATAACGTATGTACAACCCATATTCTATCATCAGAAATTCATAACTCTTAAAACAATCGTTCTTTCTCATTTTTACTAAGGATAAAGCCCTTCATCCCCAGACCTTTTGCACAAGATCCAAGCTGAAAAACTTGGAAATAAACCTTTTGAATGTTTTCATCAGCCTCGATTTGATCTGATCAAGAAACTAGTTATGAAAAAAGCCTCTTGAAAGACGGATAAAGAGAAAGAGGGGATGAAAGGTGTTCTTTGGGAGGAACCATTTCTCCCTCATAATGAGCTTTCTGGAAAAGTTTGATGGAGAAATTGCTCTTGATGTGGGCTGAAAAATTATATCTTTGCTCAAGAATCTTCTGAAAAGTTTAAGTTCAATTTTCTTTTCAATGGGAGTTTGGAAAAAAATTTTAATTTGAAGTTTTATGGTTGCTGTCCGTCCCAAGCTTGTCCTTGAAAAAATTTTTCTGGACCTTGGCAGAGAGTTCTTTGGACTTTGGGGTCATTTTTCGAAGAGAAAAATTTTTGTCCTTACTTTGTCTTCAAGTTTTTGTTTGTGAGAGGAAATTGCTTGGATTGAGGCTTTTTGGGGAGGTTTGGGAACGGAAAATTTTTGTTCAGGACAAGCCTGAGCGTCCATCAGTTTTATTTAGATTTGAGTTTGATGAAGAAGAAGACCTGTTTCAGTTTTTTTAATAGATTTTTCTTAAAGGATAATGACAAAGTTTATGTAATTTTATTGGCAACTAAATAAATCCTTTATGGAATCTAACTCCCTCACCATATATTCTCCAAAAGCTTCGACTGGTCAAAGGGAGAAAAGCAACGAATATAGATATCATACAATTTCTATAGAAGTCAGATTTATTCCAGGTGGAAACCTTGGAAGAACTTTGATCCCTTGAGACTCTCAATAAAGTTGTTTTTCCCATCAGCAGTGATACCTTGACAGCTAGATAAGAAAAGAATTTAGAATATATAACTTTTGGAGTCGCTTACTCAGAACCAGAAATAGTCACAACTTGCAGAGAGCCAATCTTCGGAAGAGCCTTAGCAATGTTCTGGAGGGCTTGATCACTGAACCGACCACACCTACAACAATGGATTTAAAACAACATTTCTAAAGGAAATACCCTCCAAACGAGAAATGAATATTTTCTAAAGATGTGAGCGTTATCCAGAGATCGCTTAAATTCTCAAATACAGCATCGGTTATTTCAGGGCACCTAGAAATAAAATTAGGCCCGAAACTCTGAAAGGATCGACTGACCAGCTAGAGTCTAAAGTGATTTCTCTTAAGAGAGGATGCTTTCCAAGAGATTGAATTACTGCTTGCAGACCCAAATTTGTGATTTGTTCACAGCTTGAATAGGTAGTTGGTAATAATTAAACACAAGCTTCCTACCTTTCAAATTCCAGTTGAACATCTTTTAATGAAACGAATGTTTCCATGGCATTACATATGGCAAAGAGCGTGGAATCTTTTAGTTTTATACATCTAAAATAGTCTCTCTCAGGAAGCAGAGTTATTTACCGATTAAACTGAAGAACAAGATTTTCGACGGACGTGAGCGCTCTCCAATCATGACTCATATTCTCGAATGCATCATCAGTTATTTGGGGACAACTATTAGAAAGCTTAAAATTCAAGTTTGATAAAGTCGTGATGACTAGGAAAAGTTCAGATAAATGTCTTTCAAGGAGTTGAGGTTTCCTATTGCCTGAATAATCATCTGCATCCCTAAGTCAGAGATTTTATCACACCTTTCATAAGAGGTTGACAATGTTCAGATCAAAGAGTCGCATACCGATAAAATCTTAACTCAATATCTTTCAATGAAACGAGTGTTCCTACGGCTTGACTCAAACTCTGCAACGTTAAGTTGGTTATTTTATCACAGCTTGAAGAACATGAACAAACGAGATTTGGTTGAAAGACTTACAAACTCAAGTAAAGTTGGATTCTCTGTAAGGAGGTGAGAGTTCCCAGACCTTTATTGATTTTCTGTAAGCAAAGATCCGTTATCTGCTGGCAACTGTCCATCTGTTAACAAATATTTTCTTTTGATTCTTTACTTGGAAAGGTCCAGACTGATATTTTCTAAAGCGATATGTTGGGCCAGTCTTTCGTCGAGGGAGTGTAGAGCAGCATCAGTTATTTTTTTGCAGCTTGCACAATCAGTTGAAAAGTGTAAAATTGTTTACTTTGAAAAGTTGAGGCTGATAGATTTCAACGAGTTGAACGTCTGAAGGGTTTGAATTATGCTCTGCAATGCACCATCAGTTTGTTTATTACAGCTGTTGATGATAGAAATTTGAATAGTGAGGATTGTTTACGAGGAACAACGAAGGTTGATCTTTTGAAGGGAAGTGGGTGTTTCGAGAGATTGGCTCAAGTCCTGAAAGACAGCACCAGTTACTTCTTGGCAACTATCAATAGTTTAACAATTCTGGGCATCTCTTCTTCTTACTTCTGAAAAGCGAGGCTAAGGCTTTGCAGTGAAGTTAAATTCATTGTCTGGAGAGAAGCATCGGTGATTTGAGGGTTTCTGAATGGGGTTAGGAGATTTAACTTTACTTTGTTGAAATGCTTACCCTGAAATGAAAAAACTGAAATGTTTTAATGAGGTCAGTGTACTCAAGTCTTTCTTAATCTTCTCCACTCCAGTGTCAGTGATGAGCTTAGACCTATCTCAGTGAGGTCAACTGTTTTATTCCATCAATAACTTACGCTGGAAGGTGAAAATTAAGAGCTTGTAATTTTTTGAAGGCTTTCAGCCTCGGAATTGTTGTGTCAGTGAATCTATTGATGGATCGATATATTTCGAATGAGTGAGTTACCGATCAAAAGTAACGTGAAGGCTCTCCAAGGAAGGAAGGCCTTTGAGATTTTTGATAACGCTTTGGACTCCTGAATGTGTTAACCTTTCACAGCTTTCACAACAAATTGAGAATTTGGCATTTAAAAAGAATATACCAATAAAAGTACAGGCGAACTCTCTTCAAATAAGGAAGTGCTTTCAGTGCTTTGCCCAAATAATACAGACCATCGTCAGTGATTTCCTTGCAACTTTGCAGGGTTAAGAGGAAGACTGTTGGATTTCTATTTACCCCACAACGTCAATATCGACATCATTTAAGAGTTTGAAGTTCTTTAAACTTTGAGCAATTGCCTGAAGCCCTGAGCTGGTTAAACACTTGTATCTATTGAGATAAGGATGGATGAGATGTTTAACGGGATTTTAAGGAAGAAAGGAAGAAATATATGATTTTGAATATAATGGGGATGGGAAAAGATGGAAAGATAGATAATCCTAGGAATAGCATCTTACTCGCAAGAAAGATGAAATTTTTGGATTCTGTTTGAAGACTTGAGAGCTTTCGCCAGTTTTTTGAAGTCATCATCATTATTGGCCCCGATTGAATTCCTATCTTCATTAAACTCCAGGTTATTAATTGCTTTACTCTAGTCCAAAACAAATCCCTATGTTCGTCTCCCTCATCTTGACTAGCTGGCTGCTCACTTGCCTCATATGGGTCAGATTCAGTTGATATCTAAGGACTTAATGAGCATCAAGCTTTATCTCTCAGGATTTATACTTATTCACCATTTTTCGATAAATGTTTGGTTTCAATAGGTTTTGGTGGTCTATTGAACTAGTGGAAGTTTGTGAGATCATCTGAAAGGACGAGGTGTTCATTGCTTGTTGAACAATGGGTCAAGTATTTATCAGAATTTGAAGAAATAATGATTTAATAAAATCAATTTTGTTATGAATCGTCGTGTCTCTTGGTGAAAAGAAATATAAAGAACAATTTCATTTTTAAAGAGAGAAAGAAATCTCAAGATTTCGTTAAGAATTTGATCCAGAAATGAAGAAATAAACCTGTCAAAAAAAAAATAAAGATCATTCAAGTATAATGTTTGGAAATTATTAAATAGGTTCTTTTCAATATGAGGCCTTTTTTTCCTAGAGACCATCAAAGTTTATTGAAAATCCTCTTTAGAAGAGAGGGTTTGGAGAACTTTGAACCTTTCAATGTCAGCAGGATTTCCAATTTTGCAAAAAAAAAAAATTCCTTAAAAAACAAAAAAGGGTCCTAAGATCTTTCCATCACTTCAAAAAAAGCAAGAAGAGAGAAAACCATCCTCCTTAGATCTGTAGAAGTTATTTTTTGAGAGTCTT
>Ga0182738_1004339_pt1 | contig 15753 bp, 15 predicted proteins | sample eDN5th30CBELigMG_FD_128876 | JGI IMG/M metagenome (GOLD analysis project Ga0182738, IMG submission 128876) | Enriched Miracle-Growth compost microbial communities from Emeryville, California, USA - eDNA 5th pass 30_C BE-Lig MG (version 2)... ... | reverse complement strand
GCAGGATCCGGCAATAGGCGTCGATGATCTCGGTCTTGAAGTAGGCGTCCTCCAGGTCGGTGCCGAGGGTCGCCGTGCCGTGGTTCGCCAGGAGGATCGTGTCGGTGTCCTTGACGTAGGGGAGGATCGTGTCGGCGAAGGTCTGGGTGCCCGGCGTCTCATAGGGGGCGATGGCCACCTCGCCAAGGAAGACCTCGATCTCGGGGAGCACGCACTTGGGGATCGGCTCCTTGGCGACGGCGAAGGCCGTGGCGTGGGGCGGGTGGCAGTGGACAACTGACCGAACGTCCTTCCGGGCCTTCATGGCGGTCAGGTGGAGCAGGATCTCGCTCGACCGCTTTCGCTTGCCCGAGATTTGCTTGCCGTCGAGGTCGACGACGCACAAATCATCGGGCTTCATGAAGCCCTTCGAGACGCGGGTCGGCGTGCAGAGAACACGGTCCTCGCTCAGCCTGTAGCTGATGTTGCCGTCGTTGGCCGCCGCGAACCCTTTGTTATAGATCCGACGGCCGATCTCGCACATCTGCTCGCGCAGTTTCCATTCATTCATGTGATTCATGTCTCGATCCTCACCGTCGTCCAAGGTTTTCCGGGGCTCGCTTGTGTTTTATCGACATTAAAAGGAAAGCTGATCGATCAGGCACGCGCAATAGGCGTCGATCGGGATCTGGTCCTTGCCGAACGGGTTGGCGGCCTCGCGGCCTTCGCTCAATCCGATCAGGGCGCCCACCCCCGCGCCGAGCCGGTCGTAGGCGACGACCTCTTCGCCTCGGGCGTCGGAGCCGTCGCGCAGGGCGGCCAGCGGCATGGGCAGGACAATGGGAAAGCGTCCCCCGCGAAGGCCGGGATGGGCCCGAGACAAGGTCACGCGGCCGACCACTTCGGCGATCCTCATCGAGACGCCTCCTTGACATCCTCCGCGAACCGAGGGGCGCCGGCCCCTCGAAACGCCAGGGCGATTTGCCTGATCCATGAAATCGATTTGCCCGTCGGATCGACCACCAACAGGTTGGCGCCCAGCGACCGCGAGGCGCTTCGGGCGTCGGCCGGCTCGGCGGCGAAGGCCGCGCGGACGCCGGGAACCTGGCAGGCCCGCCAGACGACCAAGGCCGGATCGACCGTGACTAGAAACGTGCCTCGACCCTCGCCGTCCCGAATCCAGGCCGTCAGCTCGTCGAGCGACGGATCAAGCTCGGTCCATGTTCGAGCGTCTTCCAAAAAAGCCCGCTGGAGGGCCTGAAGTTGGCCGTTCCTTGCTCCCAGGGCGAAGGCCCATTCGCCGCGGGCCGTCGGGGCGATCTCGGCGAGGCCCGCGAGCCGGACCGCGACGCCCCGACGCTTCAGGAAGTCGCGGGCGAGCGGCGTCAACACGGTCCCGGGCGCGATCTTGATCGAGCGAACATCGGGCGGAAGCGTCTCGGCCATTCGCAGCGAAAACAGGCGATCCGCGAACACAACATCGGCGGCGCGGCCGTTGGCTGGCCCTTGCGTCGGAACCCGGAAGTCGGCCAGGACCGCGCGGACGGCCGCGTCAACGGTCAGGATCGGGTCGGGAGCGACCGAGCGCGAACCGGGGGCGAGCGCGGGCGAGGGGGTTGGGCCCGCCTCCCGCGTCCAGCCGTTCCGGTTAAGGATCGATCGTTCCATGAGGACTTCGCCTTACTTTAGATTCGTTCTCGCCGTCAGTCGGGGAGACCCAGAACGCTCCAGCGTCCCGGGGTGTTCTCGCCGATCATCTCTTGAAGCATGCGGCCGTCGTTGGTGCAGAGGACGCGATCGCCCCGGCCGGTGCCCAGGCGGTCAAAGGCCAGCACGGGGTCGCCGTCGGGCTTGCCGTCAATCGTTTCAAGCTGCACGACGAGGAGCCGTTCCCCCTGGAACGTCGGATCCTTCACCGTGGAGATCGCCGTTCCGACGACTCGGCCGAGTTGCATTGCTCAAAACTCCCGACGGATGAATGGTCAGGCGAACCGGAGCCCGCCGGCAACGGCCGTTCGGCGCTGGCGGCAGAAGGTCAGGGGAGTGGTCACGCCCTCGCCGGTCGGCCCGGCGATCGAGAACGAGGGGACGCCCTCGCCCCCCGCGCCCAGTCCCGCCAGGCTGGGGCCGTTGACGACGAAGATGGTGCAGTCCATCAGCTTGCCCATCCGGGTCATGACCCCGATGTCGCGCGAGTGGAGGACCGCCGTGTGGCCGAAACCGTGCTCGCTGCTCTTGGCCAGTTCGAGGGCTCGGTCGACGTTGGGTGCCTTCACGAACGGCACGAAGGGCATCATCTGCTCTTCCTGGACGAACGGATGATCGGCGCTCGTCTCGCCGTAGAGGAGTTGCGTGGAGGCCGGGATCTTGACCCCCGCGTGCGCCGCGAGGACCGCCGGATCCTTGCCGACCAGGTCCTTCTTCACGTGGGGCTTGCCGTCGCTGCCGGTCTCGAAAGCCGCGCGGGTGAGGGCCTCGATCTGGGGGGCCGCGAGCCGGAACCCGCCGTGTTTGGGCATGATGTCCATGAGCTTGTCGAAGATGTCGGCGACGGCGAAAACCTGCTTCTCGCCGATGCAGAGCAGGTTGTTGTCGAACGCCGCGCCGATGACGATCGACTTGGCCGCGTTGTCGAGGCAGGCCGAGGCGTCGACAACCACCGGGGGATTTCCGGGACCCGCGACGATCGCCCGCCGCTTACTGGCCAACGCCGCTCGGGCGACGGCCGGCCCGCCGGTGACGACCAAAAGCCGAACCGTCGAGTTGTCAAACAGCGCCGAGGCCGATTCGATCGTCGGGGGATCGATGATGGTGATCAGGTTCTCCAGGCCGATCGCCTGGGCGATCGTCTTGTTGAACAGCCGGACGCCGTCGGCGGCGATCCTGGCGCCGGAGGGGTGGGCGTTGACGACCACCGTGTTGCCCCCGGCCAGCATGTTGATGGCGTTGGCCGCCAGCGTGGGGAGGCTGTGCGTCACCGGCGTGATCGCCCCGATGACGCCGAAGGGCGTGTAGTCGGTCAGCGTCAGGCCGTCGTCGCCGCTCGCGTTGTCGGTGCGTAGGTATTCGACGCCCGGGATCAGGGGGATCGTCTGCCTGAGCTTGGCGATCTTGTGGTCGAGTCGGCCGATGCGGGTCTCCTCCAACTCGCGGCGGCCCAGTTCCTCGGCCTGCTCGACGCAGATTTTGCGGATGCAGTCGATGGCCTTCTTGCGGTCGCCCAGGGGGCGATCGCGGAAGGCTCGGAAGGCCGACTCGGCGGCGGTCACGGCCGCGTCGACGCTTGGGAAGACCCCGAAATCGCCGGAGGCCGCCCGGCCGTTGGTTGAGCCGGAGGAAGCCCCGGGGCCCATCCGGGAGAGGACCTGTTGAACCACGTCGCGGATCAGATCTTCAGTCGTTTGCATGGCGGACATCCGGGTTTTCGGGGCCTGGTCGTTATCCAAATCATCTTCGGCGCGGGGCCGAACCGGGGGCGGCGGCCCGCTTAGGTTTGGTCTTTGGTCGAGAAGATCAGCCGACCGCGAACGTCCACGGAGTCGACCAGGCCGATGACGACGGCGTCGATGGGGAGCTTCGCGGTTTCGGGCGTCAGGCGGGCGCTTGAGCCCTGACAGATCAAGACCATCTCATCGATCCCAGCGCCCAGGGTGTCGACGACGACGAAGGTCCTGCCGGTGGGGACGAGGCTGTCCCCCTCCTCCGGGTCGATCCGGTAGGGCTCGACGGTCAGGAGCTTGTGTCCGGTCATCGAGGCGACCTTCTGAGTCGCCACCACGCATCCAGTCACCCGGGCCAGGAACATCGTCGAAGGGTCTCGTGAGTTTTGACGGCTGTTTCCCCGGCGTCCCGCGGCCGAGGTTCGCTCAGTCGGTCGAGTCCTTGCCGGACTTCAAGAGGTTTCGCGTCTGGCGGGCGACGACGATTTCCTCGTTCGTCGGCACGGTCCAGACCTGGATCCGGGAATCATCGGTGGAGACCAGACGCTCGGCCGGTCCTCCGGCGTTTCGGTCGGGGTCGAGCTTCACGCCCAGCCATTCCAAATCGCGGCAGGTTTGCGACCGGATCCGGGCCGAGTTCTCGCCGATGCCCCCGGTGAAGACAATCGCGTCGGCCCCGCCGAGTTCGACCAGATAGGCGCCCAGGTAGTGTCGGATCGACGTGACGAACAGGTCGATCGCCAGTTCGGCCCGAGGGTCGCCGGCTTCGGCGGCGGCTTCGATGTCCCGCAGATCCCGAGCGCCGCAGAGGCCCTCAAGCCCCGATTGGTTGGCCAGGATGTCGAGAACTTCGGCGAGACTCTTGCCGGTCTCTCGCAAGAGGGCGGGAAGGGCGAAGACGTCGAAGTCGCCGACGCGGTTGTTGTGAGGCAGGCCCGACTGCGGGCTCATGCCGAGGCTGCACGCCACCGATTTTCCGTCGCGGATCGCCGTCAGCGACGAGCTTCCGCCGAGGTGGCACGAGATGATCTTGATGTCGGAGCGGCCCAGAAGCTCGGGCATCCGCCACGAGATGTAGCGGTGACTCGCGCCGTGGAAGCCCCAGCGGCGGACGCCCAGACGGGTCGCCCAGTCGTCGGGGATCGCGTAGCGCTGGGTTGCTTCGGGTATGGTCCGGTGAAACCCGGTCTCGAACGCCGCGACCAGGGGGAGGTTCGGAAACCGTCCCCGGAGCATTCTCATGGCCTTGATGTAGGGCGGGTTATGGGCCGGGGCGACGTCGGCGAACACCTCCATCGCCTCCAGGACCGGCTCGCTGACCAGGTGAACCCCGGTGAGGTTCCGGGCGTGGACCGCCTTGAAGCCGATCGCCGAGACTTCCGACTCGTCGCGGAGCACGCCGATTTCGGGATCAACCAGCAGGTCGAGGCAAAGCTGGACCGCGTCGCCGTGGTCGGCGATCGGCCGGGCCATCTCGCGCTCGCCCTTGCCGGACCGGGCCACGATCCGGGCGTTTTGCGAGCCGATGCGCTCGATCGCCCCCCGCGCCAGGACCGGCTCGGCCGGGTCGTCGAGGTCGAACAGCCGGTACTTGAAGCTGGTGCTGCCCAGGTTGGCCACGAGGATCATCAGCGCGAGGTCCCCACATACGCCCTTACAATCGTGTCGCCCGGGCGCGGAATCACGTGCGCCGCGCGGAGTTCGCCGTGCCTGGCGGCGGCTTCGGCGCCCGCCTCGACCGCCGCGCGGACGCTGCTGACGTCACCTTTAACCATCACGCTGACGACGCCGCCGTCGAGCTTGATGACCGGAGTGGCCAGCTCCACCGACGCCGCCTTGAGCATCGCGTCGACGGCGCTGATGAGACAGACCAGGCCCATCGTTTCGATCAGGCCCAGCGCGTTGCCGTTCATGGTCTTCGGCTCCCTTTCAAAAAATTCTCAATGGAATGCTAAAAGGAGCCTCAGCCAAGGAACGTGCGAACGACCGCGGCGTCGGGGCGGGGGATCACGTGGGCGCTGACCAACTCCCCGACGCGGCTGGCGGCCTCGGCGCCGGCTTCGACCGCCGCGCGGACGCTGCCCACGTCGCCTCGAACCAGCGTCGTGATGAACGAGCCGCCGATCTGCACCCGGCCGGCCAGGCTGACGTTGGCCGCCTTGAGCATTGCGTCGGTCGCCTCGATGACGCCGACCAGGCCCTTCGTTTCAATCAGTCCCAACGCGTCGCCGTTCATTCCCGCGCTCCCGGTTGCCGCTCTCGCGATGGATTTTTGTGCGGTCGCCATGACGTGGATCCCCTTATCCAGCGGCCTTGGGGGCCGGAGCCGACTTGGAGAACGACAGGACGCCGCCGAGGTCTTCGTGAGGGCGAGGGATCACCTGGACGCTGACGACCTCGCCGATCCGGCTGGCCGCGGCCGCGCCGGCGTCGACCGCCGCCTTGACCGCCGCCACGTCGCCGGCCACGAAGGCCGTCACCAGGCCGCTGCCAACCTTGTCCCAGCCGACCAACTCGACGTTGGCCGCCTTGAGCATCGCGTCGCTCGCCTCAACGAGCGCCACGAACCCCTTGGTTTCAATCATTCCGAGCGCTTCGAGGGTTGCCGAGGCCACGGGGGCCCTCCTTCCACGAGATGGCGCCGAGGTCGACGTTCGCGACGTGGCGAACCGCCCGCGGCTCGTCCGAGTTCAAACTCACGCCTTGGTCAAAATCACGTTGGTCGCGTGCGCCAGATCGCACGCGTTGGCTTCGTCGGTGTCGATATGGACTTCCAGCTTCCAGTCCGGATGGGTCCGCACCAGCAGGCCCTCCAGGGTACAGGGGCAGGAGCCCTCCACCTTCATGTTCATGCGGTCCAGGTGCTTGACGCCGTAATACTCGGCGTCGGGAGGCCCCATGTGAACGTGCCGCTCGGCCCGGATGACCCCTTGGGGCAAGACCAGCGAGCCCTTCGGCCCGATCAAGAGGCAGCCGGGGGTTCCCTCGATGTCGCCGGAGAGCCGCACCGGGACTTCGATGCCAAGGCTGATCGCGTCGGTGAACGCCAATTCCACCTGGCTGAACTTCCGGCAAGGGCCCAGAATCCGAACGCTGGGGATCATGCGCTGGCGGGGGCCAACCACGGCCACCGTCTCGTTGGCCGCGAAGTCGGTCTCTTGATAGAGCCCGCGCATCGGCGTCAGTTGATAACCGGGGCCGAACAAAACATCGACGTCGGCTTGCGTCAGGTGGCAATGCCGGGCCGAGATGTTGACCACGACCTTCGGCGGTCCCGCATGCCCGGCCGCGCGGCCGTTGCCATGGCCGTTGGTCGAGGGCGAGCCGGAGGCCCCCAGGTGCTTCAGGATGATCGATCGGACCAGGTCCTCGACCTGATCCCGGGTCGCCGCCGCGCTCATGCCTCGGTCCTCTCGGTCCCATTGCGAGTCGTTTGTGTCGCCCCGTCCGCGCCGACGAGCGGGGCCGCGTGAACGGTCGCGCCGGCCTCCTCCAGCATCGCCCGATGCTCCTCGGGCATCGCCGAATCGCCGACGAAGTGGTCGATCTCATCAAGGCCGCAGAGCCTCGCGAGGGCCAACCGTCCAAACTTGGTCGAGTCGGCCGCGATCACCACCTCTTGGCCGCAGGTCATCATCTGCCGCTCGGTCTCGACCAGGAGCAGGTTCGAGTTGTAGACGCCGTCGGCCATGATTCCTCCGGCCCCCATGATCGTCTTGCGGACCCGAATCCCCCGCATCGTCGCGATCGCCAGGGGGCCAAGCGCCACGCCCGTCCGGGGGTAAACGTAGCCGCCGATTAAGATCAAGTCGGTGTTGGGGCTCGACGCGACAAGCTGGGCGATGGGCAGGCTGTTGGTGACGATCTGAACCGGGCGGCCGATCAAGGCCCGCGCCACCTCCAGCGTCGTGGTTCCCCCGTCGAGCAAGACCGTGTCGCCGTCCTCCACAAGCGCCGCGGTCGCCTCGCCGATGGCCCGCTTCTCGGCGATGGCCGTCCGGGTCCGGTCATCGAAGGCCGGCATGCCGCGCGGCTCTTCCGAGAACAGCGCGCCGCCGTGCGTCCGCTTGACCGAGCCGGCCAGGTCGAGGGTTTCCAGGTCGCGCCTGACGGTGCTTTCGGAGACGCCGAGCGACTTCACCAGCTCGTCGAGCGTGGCGAAGCCCTGGCGCGAAACCAACTCCAAAAGTCGTCGACGGCGGGTCTCAGGCAACATTGGGGAGGGCGTTCCACGAGGATTCTTGCGCGTCGCTCTTCAATGAATTTCCAATACGCGCGGGCCGTTGTCAAGAACCTTCATTGTTTTCGAGCAAAATCCGTCACGATCTTCCGCCAGTCGCTCAAGGCTTCTTCAAGTTCAAGGCGGTTGGTTGCTACAATGGGGATGGACTGAAGACCGGATTGCGGATACGGGAGACTTTTGGGATGCCGGAACTTCCGGAGGTGGAAACCATGGTTCGGGGGCTTCGCCCGGCGCTTGAGGGGCGCGCGGTCGATCGGGTTGAGCTTCACGACCCGTTTTTGCTTCAAGGGTGCTCGGCCGAGGAGTTCGCGCGTCGGGCTCGGGGGGTGAAGGTCGCGGAGGTGGCGCGTCGGGGAAAGTGGGTCGTGATCGGGCTCGCCCGTCAGAAGGGCTTGATCGTCATTCAGCCCCGGATGACTGGAGGCTTTTGGCTGGTCGATCCCCCCAGGCCCGACCACGTTCGCCTGACGTTTCGATTGGCGAAGCCCAGGGCTTCGGTCTGGTTTTGCGACGCGAGGCGACTGGGCAAAATCCTCTGGTTCAACGACCCGGACGAGGCCGAGTCGACCATCGCCCGCTCGCTGGGTCCCGACGCCCTCGCGATCACCCGAGACGACCTCGCCGCGCGGCTCGGTCGAACCCGTCGAAGCATCAAGCCCGCGCTCTTGGATCAAAAGATCCTGGCGGGGGTCGGCAACATCTACGCCGACGAGGTCCTGTTTCGGTCCCGAATCCATCCGGGGCGGGTCGCGGCCGAGTTGACCCCGGGCGAACTCGACCGCCTGCACGCCGCGATTCGTCCCGTCCTGGACGAGGCGATCGCGGCCGAGGGCTCCAGCTTCGACGCCGGGTATCGCACCGTCTTGGGTCTCGAAGGGGGCTTTCTGGCCGTCAACTCGATGTACGGCCGGGAGGGCTCGCCGTGCAAGGGCTGTGGGGCTCCGATCCAAAAGATCAAGCTCCCCGGTCTGATCGGCCGCCCGACTTACCTGTGCCCGACGTGCCAGCCCTCGGCGCCGCCGGGATTCGGCTGATCATTCGGGGGCGGGGGCTTCCGTCTTGGCCGGGGAGGGTTGCTCGCCGGCGGCGCGAACGACCTTGGAATCGGCCGGGGGCTTCGGCGGGCCGACTTCCGCGACGGGCTGGGGCGCGGGGGGCGGATTCCGGCTTGGTTTCGAGCCGTCCTCTCGGCCGGCGCCCATCCGAATCAAGAGGTGGTTGGAGGGACCGTTTGGGGTGGCGACGCTGATGTCGAGCAAGCGGACGCCCTCGGCGTTGGGGGTCGGCTGGGCGTCCTTGGCGATGGTGACTTGCATCAGGTTTCGGCTGATCAGGACCGACTCGGCGGGCCTGCCGCCGGCGATGACGTGGGTGTCGTGGACGCTGAAGTTGTTCCCCTCGACGAAGATCGTCGACTCCTCGCCCTCCTCGGGGGGCTTGCCGTGCCAGGCCAAAAGCGAGGGGCGGAGGTGGCCGCCTCGCGAGCAGAAGATCCGGGCGTCGTTGTGCTCCGAGGCGAACGGAACCCGGACAACCAGGCGCTGGGTGGGCATAAGGCTTTTTAGCTGGTTGAGCCGCTCGATGGCGATCTGGAGTTCCTCGGGCCGGTATCGCCCGGCGGATCGGACCCGGTTGACGGCCTCTTCGGCCTGAATGAGCCGTCCGGCGAGGTCGGAGGCCATTTCGATGTTCGAGCCCCGCGCGTCGTTCGAGTCTCCGGTTCGGAACCAGTTGGCGACGGTGACGAATTCCATCTGGGGTACGAAGTTGGGCATCACGATCAAGGCCGTGCATTCGCGCTGGCCGGGTTCGATGCTTTGGTCCTTGCCCCCCGGGAGGCTGCCGCAAAGAAGCTGAAGGGCGGCCGAGGCGAAGTTGCGGTAGGGCTCGCGACTGGTTTGGAGCCGGGGGTAAAAGACCCAGCCGAACGTGTTTTCCCCGGCGCCGAAGCCGACCATCGTCGGGTTGAGCCGGATGGCCGCCTCGTCCTCGCTGACGCGCCGATCCGTCGAGAGGTTCCCCGCCCCAAGAAGGGGCCCGATGGGACCGCCCGCCATGAGGTTCAGGGCCGAAACCGATCGTCGGCCGACCGCGTCGGCGATGTTCTGCTGGGCGATCACCGGCTCGATGGCGTAGACGCGCAACGGCCATTTGGCCTGAACGTAACGCTCGAAGAGGCGGAAGGCTTCCTCGGAGGCGTCGGGATCGAAGAAGTTGACCCGGCGAAGCTCCTCCGGGGAAAGCCCGGGAAGCTGGTCGGCGATGTCCTGCTTGAGTCTCGCGTTCAGGGCCGCCGCTTGAACGCGAAGAGAGAAGGCGAGGATTTTGAGGGTTCGTCGCCGATTGGCGGCCAGGTCATGGTCGAAGGACGGGTCGGACGCTCCCGAGGCGAGCATGACGCCGGGGTCGCTCGGGCCGTCGCGCGCGGCGGCGAGCGCCCCGAAGTCGCGCCTGGCGATCAGGTCTCCCATGGCTTCCAGCGGATCGACGAACGCCGCGGCCGGGTCGGACCCGGCGGGAGGCGTCGCCGCCTGTTCCAGCATCGGATACGCGGCCTCAAGCTCGCCCCGGAGCCATTCCGAGATCCTGGTGGAGCGGTGGTGGGGCTCGTCGCTCAGCTCGCGGACGAGCTGCCGCTCGGCCTCTCCGCGAAGGAAGGCGATGTTTTCGAGGCCGTGGAAGACCTCGGAATCGGCGAAGGAAATCAGGTTGACCGACCCCGCGCCCGACCCGGCGCTCGCCGCTCCGTTCTCGCCCGGAAGATTGTCGAGCGACTGCGACAAGCTCCCGACCGCCTCGTTGACGACGGCGGTTCGCAGGGCGTATCGCATCGTCTCCTTGGTCATCAGCGGTTTGACCGAGACCGTGATGATGGCCCCGCGGCCCCTGCGGCTTTTGGGGCCGGGAGAAAGCGTCACCGGGATCCGAACCAGATACAACCCGTATCCGGGGCGATCCGTCAAATCGTCGCCCGCGTTGACCCGGCGCAACTGGCTAAGGTGGTTGAGGTACTGCGAATGCTCGTCCAGCACGATGGTCGGCTCAAGCATCCCCGCCGCGGCCGCGGGATCGGCGGCGGGCGGGAGAGCCGCCGGCGCGGGGGCCGACGCGGGGGCCGTCGCCGGGGCGGCGCCTCCACCGCTTGGAGCCGCGAAGGAGGTGAACAGCGACCTGGAATCCTTGTTCAGATCCGCCGTTTTGGCCTCGGGATCGGCCAAACCGGCGGCAAGCTGAGCCCCGAACGCCTGGGCCTCGTTGCGGCTGATCGAGGCGTTGATGACCCCCTTGAAGCCCCCGTCGAGCCATTGGGCCATCTGCGTCTCATACTCGGAGCGGAACTTCGCCAGCCGATCCTGCCCCCAAACGTCGGGCGACTTGACGCCGATCGTCCCGCGCGCCGTCATGGTCCGATCCAGGGCGTCGATCATCTGCTCGGCGCGGACGAGGCTGACGGCCGCGTCGGAACCGCGACCGGTCAAGGCGGCCGCGTCGGGCCAGGCCGTCAAGGCCGAGCAACCGACCCCCAAGCTCAAGGCCGAGACCATCGCCAGGTATTTCGAGGCGACGCCCCGCCGCGTCCTCGTCTGAAACATGGCTTCCTCGGAGTCGGCGCGAGCCGCCGTCGATCGTCCTCCCGCCCGATTTCTCAAGCCGTACTTTGACGATTTCTCCAATTAAGCCAAGACGAAGTTGGAGGATTGTAAGAATTGCCTCGTTTCCTCTTCGGATCAGCTTCGGGGGCGATCGAAGAAGTCGGCGATGGCCGCCCGGGATTCCTCGTCGAGGGCCAGTTCGACGAGCTTGGCGACGGCGGCCTCGCGCGCGACCTTCGGTCCCTCGTCCAGGTCGGTTTGGAGGATCTCAAGGATGGCGGCCGGGGCGTCGGGGAAGTCGAGGGAGTGCTGCTCCAGCTTGACCCGGGCGAAATCGATCTCGTCCTCCCAGATCTCCTTGGTGAAGGGGCGCTCGGTGATCGGCTCGAACGCCAGGGTTTCCAGAAGCCGCTCGGATTCGTCCTGGGAAATCAGGCGGTCGACGGCCCCCTGAGACTTGGCCTGAAGGAAGCCGATCGGGTTGCCCAAAAGCAGGAGGTCGAGCGCGTCCTTCGGCGCGAGGATGCGCGGGAGCAGTTGGAGGGCCCCCCAAATGGGGATGATGCCGAAGTGGATCTCCGGAGAGCCTAGCTGAAGCGGGATGCCCGACGCGACCGCCGCCCGGTGCTTGCAGGCCAGGGCGAGGTCGAAGCCGCCTCCCAGGCAAACGCCGTGCAGAACGGCCGTGGTCGGAGGCTTCAACCGCGACAGCCGGTCCAGGACCTCGATCCCTCGCCTCGCGTACGATTCGATCTCGGCGGCCGTCTTGGCCTGGCGAAACAGCTTCAAGTCGGCCCCGGCGCAGAAACCGACGCTTTTGGCGCTCCGGATGAGCACGCCCGAGGCCGAGCCGTCGCGCTCGACCTCCTCCAACCGCTCGTCGAGCTCGTCGAGGGCCGCCCGGTCCAGGACGTTGTGCCGTCTCCAGGACTGGTCGAACCAGAGCGTCCAAACATCATCCTCGCCGCGATCCCATCTCCAGGCCGTTCGGGCGGTTTCGCCGGTCATGGTTATCACCTCGCTGGGGCGTTCCAATCGCCAAAGAGGAATATGTTCATCATCGCCCTGGTGGAATCGGCGGCGCTCGCGACGCGGAACCGACTCGCGAACCCTTCTCGGGAGGTCTTCGGAGCGGAGATCGACGCGGGGGCTTCGCGCGATCGATTTCCTCGCGCTTGGGCCGCGAAGCTTCCAAAGTTCCGATAAGGCCGAGGCCGACGAAAGGGCCGAAATGCGCCATCGCCCCGGCTCGACGCGCCCCGCGACCGGGACCATTCGACGTGCTCCACTCCTTCGCATTCGGCCTCGGGCAAGAGTCGTCTCGACTCAAAAAGGCTCATCCGGGTGTCGATTAACGCGGACGCGACGGTCGTTCGGTTCATTCAAGCCGGCCCGCGATTGGACGAGCCCTTGAGTTCCAAAGGCCCCGCGCGGAGTTCGCCCGTCCACCGTCCCGGACTGAATTTCGAGAGGAACCCCTGTTTTTTCGTTCCGATCGCCCCAGGGCGGAGCATTCCTCGGCGCTGGTGATCGTCGCGGCCACCAAGGCGTTCGTCAAGACCCTTGCGGCGAATCGGCCCCCAAAACAAACAAACGGGAAGTTTTGATGCGTGGACGAGAGCCGGCGCGAGTGGGGAAGAGGCGGGCCGAGGGCCCCTTGAACCGGCCTCGCTCCCTCTGTTCCAATAACGCGGTTCCCTCGCGAATCAAAAATGGTGTTGAGATAGGGGGCCTGGAACATGACGAACCTGTTGACGCGGAGCGCGACGGCGGTCGCGGCCGCGGTTTTACTTCTGGGCGCGCGCGTTTTCGTGGAGGCTGACGACATCGGCAAGGCATTTGACTACCCCGAAGCGCCGCGTTCCGACGCGGTCGACAACTACCACGGAACCCAGGTCGCCGACCCTTATCGGCCGCTCGAAGACCCCGACTCCGACGCCACCCGCGCCTGGATCGAGTCCGAGAACACGATCACCGACGCCTTCCTCGGCTCGATCCCCCAGCGCGAGGCCATCCGGGACCGCCTCACCAAGCTCTGGGACTACGAGAAATTCAGCCCTCCCGGCCAAAAGGGGGGCAAACTCTTCTTCACCTACAACACGGGGCTCCAGAATCAAAGCGTTCTCTTCGTCCTCGACTCGATCGACGGCGAGCCCCGGCTTTTGCTCGATCCCAATAAGCTTTCAAGCGATGGAACCGTCGCGCTGAGCGGCGTCGTCCCGAGCGAGGACGGCAAGCTCCTGGCCTACGGCGTCGCCGCGGCCGGGTCCGACTGGAACGAGTGGAAGGTTCGGGACATCCAGACCGGCGACGACCTGGGCGACCATCTCAAGTGGATCAAGTTCTCGTCGGCCTCGTGGACGCCCGACGGCAAGGGGTTCTTCTACGGGCGCTTCCCCGAACCCACCCCCGGCGAGGACCTCAAAGCCGCCAACTACCATCAGAAGGTCTATTACCATCGCGTGGGCGAACCCCAATCCAACGACGCCCTCATCTGGGAGGATCCCGAGCACAAGGAATGGCGGGCCGACGCGACCGTCAGCGACGACGGCGAACACCTGATCCTCACCGTCGGCAAGGGGACCGACGCCAAGTATCGGATCCTTCATCGTCCGCTTGCCGCCTCGGAGGCCGAGCCGCAGCACCTGGTCGGCGACTTCGACGCCGAGTATGAGTTCCTCGACAACGAGGGCCCGATCTTCTGGTTCAAGACCAACAAGGACGCCGAGCGAGGGCGGGTGGTCGCCATCGACACGCGCGACCCGAAGCCCGAGCATTGGGTGGAGCTGATCCCCGAGGCCGAGGAGACCTTGCAGAGCGTCGACGTCGTCGGCGATCGGTTCCTGGCGACGTACCTGAAGGACGCCCACACGGTCGTCCGCGTCTTCGACCTGAGCGGCAAGCACGAGCGCGACGTGGAGTTGCCGGGCCTGGGAACGGCCGTCGGCTTCGGCGGCAAGCGAAGCGACCGGCAAACCTTCTACGCCTTCACGTCCTACACGACCCCCGCCACGATCTACCGCTATGAGATCGAGTCGGGCGAAAGCTCGGTCTGGCGCCGTCCCAAGCTCCAGTTCAACCCGGACGACTACGAGACCGTACAGGTTTTCTACAAGAGCAAGGACGGGACCAAGATCCCGATGTTCCTGACCAGCAAGAAGGGGCTCAAGAAGACCGGAGACGCGCCGACGTTGCTCTACGGCTACGGCGGGTTCAACATCCCGCTAACCCCGAGTTTCAGCCCTTCGAACCTGACCTGGTTGGAGAAGGGGGGCCTTTTCGCCGTCGCCAACCTCCGGGGAGGCGGGGAATACGGCGAGAGCTGGCATCGGGCGGGAACCAAGCTGAACAAGCAGAACGTCTTTGACGACTTCATCGCCGCGGCCGAGTGGCTGATCGCCGAGAAGTACACCAGCACGCCCAAGCTGGCGATCTCGGGCCGGTCGAACGGGGGCCTGCTGATCGGCGCCTGCATGACCCAGCGCCCCGACCTCTTCGGCGCGTGCCTGCCGGGCGTTGGCGTATTGGACATGCTCCGCTTCCACAAGTTCACGATCGGCTGGGCCTGGATCGACGACTACGGCTCGTCGGACGATCCCGAGCAGTTCCAGGCGCTTTACGCCTACAGCCCCCTGCACAACATCAAGCCGGGGACCTGCTACCCGCCGACCCTGATCACCACCGCCGACCACGACGACCGGGTCTTCCCGGCCCACAGCTTCAAGTTCGCCGCCGCGCTCCAGGCGGCCCAGTCCTGCGACAACCCCACCCTGATCCGGATCGAAACCAAGGCCGGCCACGGCGCGGGCAAGCCGACCGCCAAGATCATCGAGGAGGCCGCCGACCAGTGGGCCTTCCTCGTCAAGGTCCTGGGCGTCGAGGACAAGGATTGACGCGGGAGGCGTTTCGGGGAGGAAGGGAATCCCGTGGGGGCGGTCCCTCGTGGCCGCCCCCGTCGAATGGCGCTCACGCCGGCCGGCCCCCGAGCGATCCCCGATTGGGTTCGTTCGGCGCGGGGGTTTGGAGGACGGGTTTGGAGCCAAAGCCAATCCCACCCGCCCCTTGCGCCGTTCGACCGCGGCGCGGAAATTGGCTTCGTTCGGCCAAAATCGCGCGATTCGCCATTCGGCCTCCGGCGCGGAAATTGGCTTCGTTCGGCCAAAATTCGCGCCGTTCGTCGCTCGGCTTCGGGCGCGGAGATTGGCTTCGTTCGGCCAAAATCGCGCCGTTCGTCGCTCGGCTTCGGGCGCGGGGTATTAGCAATCCGAGAGGCTATAAACCCGGGGGGCAGACATTCCTGTCTGCCCGAACTCGGCGACGGACGGGCAAGAATGCCGGTCCTCCCGGTGCGTTCCCCTCCCGCGCCCAAGAAAACTCGCGCCGCCACCCCCAAAAAATTGGGTTGCTCTGAAAATAGAAACGTCTTGGCTCCGCGCCGCGTGCAACGACTATCCCGCGGACTGTGCCGCAAACCAAGACCATCGAACGGGGTGCGTGG
>Ga0182738_1004338_pt1 | contig 15759 bp, 6 predicted proteins | sample eDN5th30CBELigMG_FD_128876 | JGI IMG/M metagenome (GOLD analysis project Ga0182738, IMG submission 128876) | Enriched Miracle-Growth compost microbial communities from Emeryville, California, USA - eDNA 5th pass 30_C BE-Lig MG (version 2)... ... | reverse complement strand
CCCAATGACTTTTGAGCTTACAGATGGAGTCCTTTACTGCAGATATACCTGCACAGGAACCAACTTTTTGTACTGGGATCAAGTTTGCAGAGCCTCTTGCGCTTCTCCCTTAACCCAGAGATTTGAATGGGGAGGTCTCAGATTTTGCGATTTTCCTCTTACAGATACCACTCAATACCTCTATTATGATGGCACTGGGGGCGATTCCTGCCCTCTACCTTATACTGCAAGTACACTGGGAGTCACTGTAATCAGAAACTTCTGTAATTACAACTGTAATCCTCTCACACAATATTTATATTGGGATCAGTCCTGTCAAACATCCTGTAATAGCCCTCTTGTGGAAACACAAAACGGAGATTATAGGTTTTGTAACTATCCTTGTGCTTTAATTGGTGAATGGTTGTATTTTAATGGAACTTGCTCCACCAGCTGTCCTACCACAGATTTCAATCAAAGAACCACCTATTCAGTCCAATTCTGTGATGATAAATGCCCTACAGGCCAATATCAATACTGGGATAATGCTTGCTTGTCAACTTGTGATTCTGGCCTCACTATTTATACAGGTGGAGCTGCAGACCCTGCTTTATTCTGCGTTTATCCCTGTCCTTCTGGAACTGAATTCTTGTATTGGAATGGTACATGTCATACCAACTGTGATTTCCCTCTTTCTCAGAGCGTTTTCAAAGGAGAGCAATTCTGTAATTATATCTGTGGTGAGAATGAATATCTATATTATAATGGAAGCTGCAGCCTCAATTGCCCTCTCCCTTATTCTCAGCAAAAAGATAACGATAAAGGTTTTTGTAACTTTCCCTGCTCTCAAACAGAATACCTCTTCTGGAATGGCACTTGTCTTTCTGATTGTCCGAGCCCACTCACAATCGAAGCTGACCCTATTTACGGCTTCTATTGCAAAACTCCTTGCCCTTCACCCTTCCAGTTTTACATCCCGGAAACCAAACAATGTGTTACAAATTGCAGAATCTTCCCTGAATATCAAGAAGAGCTATACCAAATCTGCTTACCCGCAGGAGCTGATCCGTATGAAGGCTTCCCTAATCTCTTTTTGTTACGTCAAGAATCTCGCGTCTCTATGCTGACAACTGCGAAACTTTCAAGACATATTGAAATTCTTCAGATCCCAAGAACTCCAAGACTCAAATATTTCTTAGAAAATAGAGGCGTTAACCTACTCTATTTCAAGCTTGGAAAGCCAATGTCAGAAAAGAAAATGCTTTGGTTTGATTATCACCAAGTTGATGATAAATTTACCATTCTTTCAATGCATTCCAATTTTGTGGTAAATGATTGGAGGTCTCTGCTGCCAATCTTCTGGTCTTTGGTTGCCACGGTTGCAGTCTATCTTCTCCATTATATTTGTAAAAGCTGCAAATACACAACTTATGAGCCTTACTTCAGAAAACTAAAAATGATTGCTTTTTTGAATCTCATGTTTATTGTGGTGGTTGTCAATATTGATGATACTCTAGTCTTTGGCCTGGTTTTCTACATGAGTATGGAATTAAACTCCCGTTCAGAAGCTCTTGGGTTCTTTGCTGCAAGTTTTATGTTAGTATTATCCATCATCGTTGGAATCACAACTGTGGTTCTCGTTTCCAAGTATCAAAAAGTCAAGAAAGAAGCTATAGAAACTCACAGATTCGATAATTACGTCAAATTCCTCACAAAATACCAAAGCTGCCACGTCCTTTACAGAGGAGGTTACAGAGAAGAGAAAAAAGTCCAACAACTTTTCTTCTTGATTTATGTCATCCGTGTTTCTCTTCCTATTATCCTCGGATTCATCTTCCTAAGCCTCCCAAACCCTCTCACATTCTTCCAGCTTGTTATCAGCATTGCTATGATAACCTACATGCTATATTTTGATCCTGTAAAGAGCAGAATCAACACTGTACAATTGCTCATTATGGAAGGCACTACTTTGATCATTAATTTTGCAGCCTTTTTGACAGCTATGTTTGATGCGGGTGGTTTGCAAAGTGGTCGAGCATATGCCCTCCTTGGAGATTTCATTGTTGGAGGAAACGCATTTATGAATATCGCGACTTGGGTTCTCTTCCCTGTGAAAATTGGACTTGAGATTAAACGAATTCTGAAGATCAAAAAGGAGAAAAAAGAGACTCATAATTCAATCTGGTTTAATTTATTGGTGATCTTTGTTCAACAGCAAGCCTTTGGGTTCGAAGAATTACTCGAAGATCCCCAGCTTGCCAAAGAAACTCTCATGATGAGTCATGAAGTCAGTTCAGAAATGTGGGCTAAGCATTTGAAAATCCAGAGCAAAAGACCTCCTGAACTCTTACCATTCAGCTCCGATGGAACTCTCAGTGGTACTCCTGATCTGGATTTGACCTCTGGAAGTTTCCAAAACAGCCCTAGACATAGTAGAGGAGGTGAGATGAGCCCAGCCAGCAGTCTACTCCGCAAGAAATTCGACTTTACTCCTTTGAGAAAGAGTCGGTTAAGTACTCATACAACAGGATGGAGATCAAGCACAACACATGCAACACCAATGTCTCCACTTTCAGCTGCCATGGATGGGGTGGAGGACATCATATTGGAAAAGACAAATGAAGAGGAATCAAAGACAGTCCCAGATCCATTTAGAAAAGCCAGAGGCCAAGAATTAGAAGATATTGACTTGGGTTTAAGGAAAACTGGGTCAACTATTCACAAAGCGGAAGACAACAATGAGACAGTGGCTTCGAATAGACGGTCAGTCCATATTGAATCTAATTTCAATAGAGAGCATACGACCTTGGCGGCTTGGATTAGAAAGCCACCAAGGAGTCGATTTACGTTGAATGTTTCAGCACAAACGCCGCCAAGAAGTGCACGTGGAGAAGAGGATTTGAGTTTTGCATCCCCGTGGAAAGAAGGAGGTTCGTTTGCTAGCAATAAGAATTTTATTGATATGGGAGCAAGTCGGTCACAAGTCGGGTTTGATACGACTGGTAATCATCCTCATCCAAGGGATTCACAGTTTGTTGAACAGGAAATATCACCGAACTATAACCATAGGAGAAGTTTGATGAGAAGATCTCACAGAGGAGATACATTCAACCGCTCATTTGGGAGAGGATCTGCGAAATCAGAAGATGGTACAAATTCGTTTGGATTTGGAGGATCTCATACTGAAAGGACTGAAGGTGAAGAACCAAAAGATATTTATAGACTTTAATGAATGGGGTAGTTCTATTAATTATTAATTTTTTATTGTTGTAAATGTTTTTAAAAATGATTTTTTGTGATAAATAATAATCATATGAATGAGTAATAAATAATTCATATCTTTGAAAATTATTTCGTTTTATTACTGAAAAGTCTGAGTGAATTTCTCAAATTTTTTTATTGAAAATTTTTCTCAAACTTGAATTTTGAAAATACTCTTGGGTTTTTTCTCTTTCAAAGAAACTTCAAAAGAAAATTTTTTCGAGTTACTATTTTCCTTATCCATTTTCAGTTCAAAAAAGTTTCATTGAAAATTCTTGAAAAACATTGTTTAAAAAAAGTTTTTGAGAATTCTTTGGGGCGAGCTCATAATCCCAAACCAACCCAAAAAAAATCCACTTGAATTTTTTTTGTTTAACTCAGTCTTTTAGTTCTGTCGTTCTTTTTCTTTCAGAAAAACTAAGAGCTAAGTCGTTATTAAAATAAATTTCTTCAAAGAATTCGGAGGCAAAAGGCCAATTTTTTCCGAAAAATAATTTCCAGGAAGATTTTTTTTTCATTATAAAAGGAAGGATCTTTCCAAATTGGGAAAAAAATCTGAACAAATTTTCATGATGGAAATTTTCATTGAATTCAAAAATCTTTATCTTTTTGATTTTCTCCAAATCAGAAAAAAAATTTTTTTTAACTTTTTTTTCTAATTTTTCCAAAAAAATATTTTTACATTTTTTTCAACCTCTTTTCTTTTTGGAAAAATTTTACAGGGAAAGAGAAAAAGAAAGAAAGAAGAATTATGCGTCAAAATCAACCTTGGAGTGTCATCGAAGAAAATCACCCTTTTATTAGAAATTATTATTCATAAAATAATTTTTGGACGAGAAAGGGTTCTTGATTTAAAATGCTATTTTGACCTTTTTAGAGTCAAATCTTCAGTGAAAAAGTAGGGAATCTCTCCTAGACTCTTTGAAAAAATTACTTGAAAATTATTTTCCCGAAATTTTATTCCTTTTCCCTTTTTCATTTCTTCCAAATAAAATTTTTGCCTGACTTCAACTCTGATTTTGCTTTCACCAGTGAGAATTCTCCTAACCACAAGAGACTCACTGAGCAGTTCTTTCATTTTATAACGATCCAAAATTTCCTTATATGGACTGTTTGACGATCCAAGCATTGAAACTTTGTCATGTTACAAGTTTTAAAATTATTCGCAAGGCTCATTTTACTTGTCTAAATATAGGAGAACAAATCACAACGAAGTCATAAATCCTTCTTGAAATATTTTTGGGAAAATCTGTTTCATTTTTATTCTCCATAAATCCGGTAAAAGACAAGTCAACTAAGGGGATTCGAAGCAAGCTTCAGGTCCTTTGAAGAAAGTCAGACCCATTCAAGGGCTCCCTAGCTTGAATGGGTTGAGAATTTACTTTCGGTAAATTATAGAACCAAAGCAGATTATGGCTTAATAAATTGGATTTGTTTAGAAAATTAGTTTCCAAAGTTTTCTATATCAATTATGGCTCTATATCCTCTCTTTGAAAATGGCCTTGAATATCCGCTTTTTGCCACTTGACAAAGGCATTTCGGCATCTCAAAGAAGTAATTACTTTCAAATCAAACTCATTTCGTTCATAGACTTGTTCGAAATGACATTAAAGGAAATTCCTTTCAGGAAAAACTTTTAACAGAACCTCAATCGAAACAATAGGAATATTTTTTAATTGAGGCCTTGTAAAGTGAATCAAAAAGGAGCTAAAAATAGGACACTCATCCCTCGAAATTCCCATATCACCAATTTTTGTTTTATTGATTTCTTCAAGAAACTTTATTTTCTGATTTCTGTGGAGCCAAAGTGCATCTTTTCATTTCTCAAATTTCTCAAGAAAATTTTCAGTTGACAAGATAATCAAACAACCTCTTCTGTACTGATTGATAAAAAACTGTTAGATGAGAGAGATGATTCCATATTTTTCAGATAAATCCCGAGTGAATTAATCAAATGCAAATGTAAACCAAAATAAAACTAATAATATCAATTATCAATCTCATTCAAGCATAAACAAATAAAATGCGAAAAAATCATTCATCATCAAGTCTACTATTTGTTTGTAGTTTCCTCTTCCTCCTTCTTGGAACAACCTATGCTTATTCCTTCAACAGTAATTCTATTTCCCTCCCATAAATAACCCCCTCCAATTGTAGACTTTGAGATCAAGGATTTATTTCGAATGGATAATTGCTTTTACCTTGATGCAGCATCCTGGACAACATCTAGTCTCGTGAGTAGTACTGTAAAAACTTCAATGTGCAATGACAGTTATCCAATCATGGGAGGTTACAATATTCTCACAACTCCAAATACAAATCAATACTTTCAACGTTATTACAACAATCTCCCAACTCATACTGCCATTTATTTCACAGCCACCATTTATGCTGTAGACACTTGGGATGATTCAAGAGGTGACAATGACTACTTTGCCTTGTCATTTGATGGAACCTCAACAACTCAAGTCACTGGATTATCCACAAACAGATTCTTTGAATATGTTTGCGGACCACCTGGAACCTATCTTGACCTCAGAAATCTCAGAGTATTTGGCTCAATGCCTCACACTGCCAACACTTTAACCTTCCAAATGATCTCAGGGGTTCATCAAACTGGAACTGACGAATCTTTGGGCTTTAGGGATGTTAATCTCATCTTTGCTTCCCCAGCAACACCAACAACATCAATCTGTGCTTCTGGACCTGGTCCAGTTGTTGATATCACCCCAAAATGTACATGCAATGAAGGATACTACTACTCTGGATCATCTTGCGTTGCTTGTGACTCTTCATGTACTTCATGTTACGGAGCTGGCGCAACCCAATGTTATCAATGTAAAAGTGGATATTCATACATCTCTGGGACCTGCACTCAATGCTATTCTACCTGCTCTGCCTGTACAGGCTCTGCATACAACCAATGTGTTGACTGTATGACTGGATACTTTTTATATGATGGCAACCAGTGCGTTTCCCCTTGCAATGCTCCTTTAGTACAAACTGATCTCATTCAAACTCCAAGTGCCTGCACCAAAACATGCTCAAGCCCATGCGATGATCCTAATGATTACATGTATTGGGATGGAAGCTGCAATTCTACCTGCCCCTATCCACTCAAATCCAGTGTCACACTTGGAAATATCCCCACTTGTACTTTCCCATGCGCTGATGGCCAATACCTTTATGCTGACGGCAAATGCTCAGCGACCTGCACAAGCCCACTTACAGATGTTGAAATAAATGGCCAACAATTTTGCTTGACTCCTTGTACAACCGCAGGAGAATTCTTAATGTGGAACGGCACTTGTACCACCACTTGCGAATACCCTCTCACCAATACTTATGTGGAAAATGTCTATTATTGCCAATATCCTTGCACGAATATTGGAACTGACTATTTATACTTTAATGGCTCATGCCTGTCAACTTGTGAAGCCTTATTGACACCACGCTCAGAAAATGGCTATCTATTTTGTGACTGGCCACTTGAAGATACCACTGCTTACCTCTACTGGAATGGTACAGGAGCTTCCACCTGCAATCCCCCTCTTTCAATTCGAACAGAAGGATCACCTATCACCAGAAAATTCTGTGATTATCCTTGCCTCACAACCCAATATCTCTATTGGGATGGCTCTTGTCAGTCTTCTTGCCCCTTCCCATATGATACTGCTGTCGAAGGAGATCGAAACTTCTGCCGTTATCCCTGTCAAGCCACAGAAAATCTCTACTGGAATGGCTCTTGTTTGGCAACTTGCCCCTCACCATACACCCAAACCACTCCCCATGGATCCAATTTCTGCAGTTATACTTGCACCTCCTCCCAATATCTCTACTGGGATGATTCTTGTGACTCATCATGTCTCTCACCTTTGACTATTGGAACCGCAGGCACAACTTCCACTTTATATTGTGCGTATCCTTGTGCGGCCACAGAATACTTGTATTGGAACGGTACTTGCTCTTCTTCTTGCGATTTCCCCCTCACTACATCAACCATTAAGAGCAAAAACCTTTGCGATTATCCCTGCTCCGATACCCAATTCTTATATTACAATGGAACTTGCTCTGACAATTGCTTACTTCCTTATCAAGAACACAGAGAAAATGGAAAAGGTTTCTGTAACTATCCTTGCTCTTCTACTGAGTTTTTATTCTGGAACGGTTCTTGCGTTTCAGAATGCAATTCTCCTATGACTGTAACATCTGGATCATATGGTGAACAATACTGTAACACACCCTGTACTGATCCCATGCAGTATTACATGGTAGAAACTGGCGAATGCCTCGATGAATGTGATACAAATTCAACTATGCAAGAAGATTTATACCTGAGATGTATCCCAGCCGCTCCTGTTGTTCCTGATGAATACAGCAGCGTCACAAATCTTCTCATGGCCTCTGATGCAACATTCTCTCTCCTCAGTATGGCTAAACTCTCTGAGCATGTTCGCTATTTAGAAGTTGACCAGCCTACAAGACTCGAAGCCTTATCAGTAAGCCGCTCAAGAAGTTTTCTGACCCTCAAATTCCTTCCAGATATGTCAGATTCCATGGTCAGCAAGTTCGTTTACATGACCTTGCCCACTGTCTTTTCAAGACTTGGCATCCATTCAAGCTTCGTGGTCAATTATTGGCCCAGCGTAATGACCTTACTTATCGGTTTCGGCATTGCTTTAATCCTCTGGGGCTTGACATTTGTCTTTAGATCCCATGAGACTGATTCTGTGTTAAGCAATTTGAGGACAATTTTCAAGTGGAACTTTTGCTTTGTCCTTGTGGCCATCAATGTGGATGATATCATTATGTATGGTTATATTGATTTCTCCACCATGCAGCTCAAGAACTCCAATGCTACATTGAGTCTTTTTGTGCTCCTCTGCATGCTTTTCCTGGCTGTCTTAACCATCATTCTTGCTTTTGTATTCGCAAGAAAGTTCCAACTCATCAGAAAAGAGGCCAATGAAACCAAGAACTTTGATAATTACGAAAAATTCCTCGTTTCCTGGCAAAGCTGGCAAGTCCTTTATCGCGGTTTTGTTGAAAACTCTCTCCTGAGACAATCATTCTACATCATCTACATTATAAGGCTCGGAGCTCCTATGGTCATCACAATTGCTCTTCTCACTAAACCTGTCTCCCAAAGTGTCTGTCATCTCCTCATCAGTCTTTTCATCCTTGGATATATCCTCCATAAATGTCCTTTCAAGAAAAGAATCAACCAGGTTCAACTTGTTATCGTTGAAACTTTCGCATTGATCATCAATATCTGCTGCCTGATCCTTGCTATTCAAGATTATAAAGACTCCACCAACTCTAAACAGCGAGTCTGGATTGGAGATATCATCATCCTTTGCAATTTCGCCATCAATATTACAATTCTCATCTTCCTTGTTGTCAAACTTTTGATCGAAGTCTCTAATATTCAAACTCTTCGAAAAGTCCACCCCAATAAATCCAACGCAGCCTGGGTTCGACTTTTGGCAATTGTTATTGAACAAGGAGCCTTTGGGTTTGAAGAAATTCTTGAAGATACATGGTACGCCCGCCAGTCTGCAGAACACCCAGAAGTCGATCTTTTGAATCCTCCTCCTGTCAGCTTGTTCCCTCCAAAAGAGGATGAAACACAAATCAACCTGAAGGAGGATGACAAGAAGGAAAAACTTGACCCAGGAAATCCAATTTTCCACTTCCCTCACAACGCCGAATTCTACTCTGCATATGGTTCTGTCGAAGCCAAAAATAATGATTTCTACAATGAAAAAATTAGAACCATCAAAAAGAAATACACCACTACTATCAAGAAACCTGAAGAAGAAATTGAGCTTGATGATAATGATACAAATAGTCCAACCATAAGTCTTACAAGAAATATCTCAAATGACAAGAAACAAGGTTCTCCTGCCGAGACGCTCACAAGCTTCCATGGCAGACCTGCTGATTCTTCATTTATCAATGAGAATCACTCGCCATCAATCATCTCATTAGGAGGAGAGATGCAGTCTTCTCCTCTCATAAGAAAGAGTTCTCCTTATGACAGGCTCAGCTTGCTGAAAAAACGATCAACTCAAAAGAATGTCGCCGCCCAAGAACTTCAAGAAGAACAATTGAGTCCAGAAAGTAGTTCTCCAATTAAACTTACATCAGAACAACATTCTCCAGGATCATTAATGATGGAAAGTGATAATAGTCCCACGCTTAATTTTAAGCCAAGAAATCTCAGTCGTACCTCGAATAGATCATCCCGAACCAACAAGAAAAGCACTGTTTATCCTGAAACTTTCCAACTCGATCAATAATAATTCATAGAATTGATTCATACAAATTCATCACGTTATTATATTACATAATCAAATTAAAATTTATTATTTGCCTATTTGTGATCCAATTGATCTCCAAAATTAAACTAAAAAAAATTATTATGTTTCCTTCCTTCTATACTTTCTTTCTTGCCATCCTCTTTGCTGTCCTCATGTGGATGGTCTACAGAATCGTCCTCAGACCTCTTTATTGGCTAAGATATTACTCGAAGCAAGGAGCCTGGCAAGAATATTTTCCTCTTTTCGGGGGATATGGAAAGAGGATCATGGAGACTCCCAAGACTGGACACTTCAATGCAACCTACCGAAGAATCCTTCAAGAACAAAATCCAGATGTCCCTGCTTTTGTGACAAATTTAGGCTCGCAAGTCATGGTGGCGCTTGTCAAGCCTGCTCTTCCCAAGGAATTTTTATTAAAACAAGAAGATTACTATGTCAAAACTGAAGCCATTACGGACCTTTTTAAATGCTTTGTTGGAGATGGTCTCGTTACAAGCGAAGGAGAAACTTGGAAAAAACACCGAAAACTTGTTTCAAATGTTTTCCATTTTGACTTCATCAAAGAGACTGTGCCCATTATTATTGAAACTACCCGAGAATTCCTTGATAAAATCAAGGCCAGGGACTCTCTTGACAATGTGAATATTATGCAGGAACTTGAAAAGATCACCGGTGAAGTGGTTGGAAGAGTCTTTTTTGGACAGCAATTCTCAAAATACACAATATATGGAAGACCCTTCATTGAAAAAATTTATGCAGTTGGACTTCCCTTGGTCCAAGAAACTTTGGGAGTCTGGAATCACGGACTGGGACCTTGGTTTATTAAGGCTGGGATTTTACCTCGACACAAGAAGATTATGGATGGTATGAGAGAGATTCGCGAATTTGTTAGGAAGATCATTGAAGAAAGAAGAAAGCAAATAGGACATTCTGAACATAGAAACAAGACTAATCTCCTTGATTTACTTCTCAAGACCCAAGAGAACTCTAATGAAGGATTTTTGACCACTGAAGAAATTATTGATGAGTTCTTGACCTTCTTTATTGTTGGAACTGACACGACAAGCCACCTCTTGACTCTTGCTATTTATAAGTTAACCCAAGATCCAGTTGCATATCGGAAAACTCTTCAAGAAAGCTTGATATTCCAAGGCAAAACTCGCGAAATATCTTATTCAGATGTTGATACCATGAATTATACAATGGGAGTGTTGAAAGAAACACTTCGGGTCACAAATCCAGCTTTTGCTGCAATTATGAGACGTTCACTAAAAGATCATCAACTTAGTAATAATTTCAAGATCAAAAAAGGAACTCTGGTGGGTTATTTCACGAGCCATAATGGTTTCAAAGAAGAGTATTTTGAGGAACCAAATGTATTTAAGCCAGAAAGATGGCTTGCAGGAAATGATCCAGACGCCAAATGGAAAAAAGAACCGTATTCTTATACTCCATTTTCTGCAGGACCAAGAAATTGTATAGGTCAACATCTTGCGTTGTTGGAAAGTAGAATAATTATGGGGATATTTTTGACAGAGTTTGACATGAAAGTACAAGAAAATTATTCAATGAAAGTTACTGCAAGGTTTTTACTTGAACCTCTTGATCCCTTTTTATTAAACCTTAAAATTAAAAATCCTCAATAATCAGAACATTCGATGAGAAACTTAAATTGATCTCTTAATAAAGAAATATTAAGTCTAACTTTATAAAAGTTCCAAATATAAAATTGACTTTTCATTGATCTTGTAATGAGCAAGTGTTCTTCCATCTTTGAGGACTATTCCTTTTGAATCCGATAGGATCTGGTACTTGGGCTTCACAGAATATTCACGAGAAATCTCTTTCTTCAAATCCTTTATTGTCAAGTTCGTATGTGCCTTAACTCTTATGGTCTCTCTTTCACCATCTTCATCTTCTTGTTTCACAGCAATTTCTAATTTAAATATCTTGTAAAAATTAATAATCGAGTCATCTTCAATGTCACAGTGCTTTAACAAATCACTATTTTTCAGCTCTAACCATTCATAAACCAAGATCTGTCTTCTCTTCCTAACTTGCAATTCTTCCTTTAATCTCTTTTTGATCGTTCTCACCTTGTCATTAAGACTCATTTCGATTGGAATTCGATAGGAAGAATCCACTTGAATCCAGAGTCTCACAATATCAGGGGGTTTGACCTCGAGCTCAAGTGTATCTCCCACAGAAATCAAACATTCTTCTAAAGTCTTAGAGTCGTCATAAAGTCGAGAATTTTCACAAATTAAAATCTGCCTTTTTGCAGCAACATCAACAAAACTCTCAAGCTTTAACTTCAATTCTCCGATAGTCTTACCTGGCTCATAAGTAAAATCCAAGATCTGATTCCCAGGAGCTCGAATAAAAAATTGGGTATTTGTATTGACTTTCCTCACTGCAAAAAGCATCATTTTGGCCGTGCCTTTGCAAACCCCATATTGGCCAAGAGTCATGTCATCGTTCTCCAAAGCTTTTGCACCGTTCATCAAGGTAATTTGAGCAGGACTTCCGAGGCCAAGTTTCGGAATCAGCATTTCTTTGACCTTCAAAATGGTGGTGTTCTCGTCATAAGGAAGAACTAGCAGTTTTTCTTTGTCTGGAATTTGGATAAAGAGTTGTCGAGAAGATTTTTGCTCTTCTTTTTGTTCGGCATTATCTGTATTTTTATTGTTCATTTAATTTCAAATTATGAATTTTGATTTTTTAAAAACTTTATATGCTTCTCCAAAATTATATAAATGAGGTAGACTATCTTTTTGAAGAAGCAAAAATCTTTCAATTGTCAGAGGATCAAGTGGGAAGAGAAGTTTTGATAAGAAGAATTTGTACCATTGAGGCAAAAACGTCAGGGTTTAAGAAATGTTGCTATTCAAAAAAAATTTCAAACTTTTCAATTTTCGAAAAAGAACAAAAAATTTCTTAAGGAAAAACTTCTCTTCTGAAACAACCAAAATACATGAGCGAGTGAAAGAGCTTGGAACTCAAAATTTGTCATTTCTTTCAAATAAAAATTTTTCAACTCTTCACTTCTTGTGGTTCTTTGCAAATTGCCCAAAAATCCAAAAATCATATTTTTGGCAAAAAATTTGAAAAAAAATTGGCTAATAAAATTTTGAAAGAATTCATTGAGTTACTCTTTATGATATTCACGAAAAGTTGATCAAGTCTTTTGAGAAAAAGAATTAAATGTGTGGGTTTCTAAAAGAAAAACTTTTCGAAAAATTTTTCCAATATTTCTTACGAAACTAGTCAAGAAGACTTTGTAAGTCATTTATCAGGGATAGAAATCCAAATCATTACTGATAGATATATAGAAATAAAAAATTTAGTTATAAAAACTACTTGCTGAAAAAAACTTAAAAATTAGAGGATCTTAATCGAAATTATAGAAATGCTATCTGACCTCACTCCACGCCTTCTTAAAGATCACCAGCAGTACTTCTGCCACCAGGGCTTCTACTTCTTGCAGCTGACCCCCTGGGGGGTCTTTGGCCCATAACAACACTAAATCCTGATTCATGAGTTGCATCCATTGATCTTGGGGGTGAATTTTTATCTTGGTTAAAATTATCATGGGTAGCAGTTGGCTCTAAACGGAAGGAATTTCCTGGAGAACTTGGATTACGATAGTCTCTTTCTGCTTCTTCAAGGTTCATAATCTCATTCTCAGGATGCATGTCTCCAAGTATAATTGTTCCTCCTACTCTTCTTTGGTTTCTGAATTTATCCAATGTTTTTCGACGAAGTTGGGCTCGTGATAGAGGAGAATCTTCATGCGCACTGAACTGAGGGCTTTTTCCATTTTCTGTGAAAATATGAGATCCAGGAGAGAATTCGCTCTCAGGGAAAACTCTGCTCGCTTTATGTTTCAAATATCGAGGCTTAGGTGAATTAGTTGACAAGTCAAAAGGATCTGGGAGCTTTGCCGCTTGGACTTTGAGAGCACTAAGGGGAGGTGGTGGCAATTCTAAAAGCTCTTCAAACCCAAAAGCTCCTTGCTGGAATAAAATGACTAAAAGACGAACCCAGGCCCCTCCTTCATTCGTTTTGCCACGACTGAGATAAATTCGCCAGATTTCGAGAGACAGTTTGATGACTAAGAAAACCAAGGCAGCGACGTTCAGGTACACATTTCCGAGGATTACAATGTCTCCAAGGAAGGTTCGGAATTCAGAGTTTTTCAGTGATCCGGTCGGTTTTACAAGTGATAATAATAACGAAGAGAAGGAAATCACAAAGACTCCAACTTCATAGCACAATAATTGAATGTGATTCATTCTTCTTCTCAGGGGTCGGAGAATAAAAAGAAGCCCTAAAATCATGCAAGTCAAAGTAAGTTGTATAGCAGATTGTAATGCTGGATGATCCTTGCAAACTATTGTAAAGATCATTGCCAGGATCATTCGGCAGACATAAATCAGGTAAAATGCTTGCTGTAAAATGTACTTTCCTTTGAATTCTCTATAAAATATTGAGCAGCTCTGCCATTTACGATTAAAGGCTTCGACAGGGCGGTAACTCTCATTCACATGAACCTTGGTTATTATCGATCTGAAAAGATGAATAACAACCATTCCCAACAAAAAGAACCCGATCACTAGCACAAGCATAAAAACAGCAATTAAAAGGTTCACTGTAGCCTCGCTTTTACTAAAACTCAAAGTGGAGATATCCAAATAAGCAAACAAGACTACATCATCAGCATAATATCCCAAGAGCATAAAGCACATATTGAACATCGCTAATTGTCTCAATTTGGTGCATGAAGCCTCCACAAACTCATGTCCCATCTTATACACGGACATTTCTAGAGCCTTGAATGCGCAAGCCAGCAACACAAAGACTGCTAACATGATCAAGCCACTCCAGAAATTCACTGTAAAACTTGATGCCATCGCATTCATAGTAAATACTTTTGGAAGGATAGTCTGTGGGAAATCAGTTCTGAGGTCCTCAGGCATTTTAATGCCCACATTCCAAGTTATAACTGTTCTTCCCTTGCTATACATAAACTGGGAGAGTCTTGGTGGAGCTTGAATATCCATAAAGCGAATATAACCAGATAGTTTATTAATCGATAAGAACGAAACTTCTCCTGGCTTTGCTGAAGCTGTCAACAATAAATCCATAAATCCTGTTGGCGGAATTATCGCATTTGGTGGCAAGCAGACCAAGTAATCATTAGTCTGAAGTCTCGAACTTTCATCACATTCTTCTTGACACAGCCCAGTCTCAACATAATAATACTCCAATGGATCATCACAGGGACGGGTACAGTATTGTTCAGACAAGCTTCCGTGTGTAATTCTCAGAGGCGAATCGCAAGATGAAAGACAAGATCCATTCCAATACAAATACTCAGAGGTCAGGCAAGGATAATCACAGTAATTGTTTTCTGCTTCATATCTTGGACGCAATGGAATCAAACAATTCTCTTTACAAGTTCCATCATAGTAAAGATATTGAACTTGATTACATGGGAAATGGCATAATAAGCGGCCTTTCATTGGAGATGTAGTAAAATGATTTCCACTTCCACAGGTACTGAGACAAGAGCGGTTCCAATACAAATATTCACCTGTAGCACAGCCAAAGCTACAGATATATCTTGGATATGTGCCGCCTACAACTACTTGAGTCAAAGGGTCTGGGCAAGAAGTAGCGCAAGATCCATCCCAATAATAGAAATGGTTGGTTGTAGGACAGGCAGGGAAGTCGCAGAATTTGGCTCCTGGTTCATTTCTTATTAAAAATGGAGAAGCACAATTGGCTAATGGCAAGCACGTTCCGTTCCAGAAAAGAATTTCCGTCGAAGCGCAAGGGTATGTACAGAAATTTCTTTGCTTAAACACAACAGTAGTCAGGGGGAAGTTACACGAAGAAAGATATGTGCCATTCCAATATAAATAACTTGTTGTTGCCCCGAGGTACTCACAGAATTGTCTTGGCTTGATTGTGCTTTGGGTTCTCACATTTAGAAGGGTACGACAGCTAGAAGAGCAGGTTCCATCCCAATACAAGTATTCAGTAGGAAGGCAAGGATAATCGCAATATAAATTAGCGTCAGTATTTCTTGTAGTCAATGGATAATCACAGGTTCCAAGACAAGAGCCATCCCAAGCTAGATATTGAGTGAGTGCACAAGGATAAGTACAGAATTGTTTTCCACGGCTCATTG
>Ga0182738_1004337_pt1 | contig 15762 bp, 14 predicted proteins | sample eDN5th30CBELigMG_FD_128876 | JGI IMG/M metagenome (GOLD analysis project Ga0182738, IMG submission 128876) | Enriched Miracle-Growth compost microbial communities from Emeryville, California, USA - eDNA 5th pass 30_C BE-Lig MG (version 2)... ... | reverse complement strand
CGGTCAATTCTACGATCTTCTCGAGCTTTTCCGCACTGGTGGCGAGATCCCCAACACAAGCTACATCTTTATTGGAGATTTCGTCGATCGTGGCTACAACTCTGTTGAAACTTTTGAGCTTCTTCTTTGTCTAAAATTGAGATACCCAGCTCATATCACTCTTTTGAGAGGAAATCACGAGTCAAGGCAAATTACTTTGGTCTACGGTTTCTTTGATGAAATCGTGAGAAAATACGGTAATGCTAACCCCTGGAAGTACTGCACCGACGTCTTTGATTATCTCGGACTTGCCGCCGTTGTCGAAGGAAAGGTCCTTTGTATCCACGGAGGCCTCTCTCCCGATATCAAGACCTTGGATCATATCAGAACTATTGAAAGAAAAGTGGAAATTCCTCATGATGGGCCTTTTTGCGATTTAATGTGGAGTGATCCTGAGGACATTGACACTTGGCAAATGAGTCCTAGAGGAGCAGGATGGCTGTTTGGAGGCAAGGTTACAAGAGAATTTAATCATCTAAATGATTTGGAGTTGGTGGCTCGTGCTCATCAATTGGTGCAAGAAGGTTATAAGTATTGGTTCGCAGAGAAGAGTTTGGTGACTGTCTGGTCAGCGCCTAATTATTGTTATAGATGCGGTAATGTGGCATCTATTTTGACGATTAATGAAGATTTGGAAAGAGAATTCAAGATTTTCAACGCTGTACCTGAAAGCTCAAAAAGCGTGAACCCAAGAAATGTCCTTCCTTACTTCCTCTAGAGGATGGTGTAGGAAATTTGGAGAGTAGATGAATGAGATTTTTTCGTATGGATATGATGGTTAAACTTGATCTTATATATTTTGTATAAGGTGAGGAGAACATCATAGACAGATATTTCTAAATCAGATAATGAGATAAAGGAATCATATTTTATTATTGTCGTCACATTGTGTGTGAATAAAAGCTTGATCTTTGGTGGTTTATATTTTTACTAAAAAAATTATAATATCGAAAAGTTTGTTATTTTTAAAAAGAATTTGTTTGATTAAGTAAACACGATGAAGAGAGATATTGATATTTACTGAATTTAGAAGTATAGAATTAGAATATTAAGAGTATTTTGTTATATCAACTCAAATTCAATAAAAACTCTATTCATTTCTTTAAGCTTGTTCGGGACTCTTTTCTTCTTCTTTCTTTTCAACCTCTTCTTCTTGAGGCTTTTCTTCATTAGCTTCTTCTTTCTGGGCCTCAGTAGTTCCAACTTCTTTAACATCTTTAACTTCCTCTTCCTTTATTTCTTCAACAAGTTCACCTTCTTCAAATCTTCCTTTCTTAATCTCGTCTCCTTGTTCAGTTTTCTTGGTCAGGATTCCAAGCCCATGAGCTTTATAATTCAGAATCAGTCCTTGAGAAAATTATGAAAGAAACTTAGATTTGGAATACCTTCATATTTTGAACCATCTGGATATGTAATAACTCCTCCAATATTATCACAGAGCTCTCCTTCTTCAAACACACCGCTGAAGGAAGGTCCATCTTTTCTTTTCAAGGCACCTTTGCCATTGTATTTATCATCTCTGAATTCACCTTCATAGATTTCTCCAGAGGCAAGTTGTAAATAACCATATCCATTCTTTTTTCCTTCAGCAAAATCTCCTGAATAAATTTCTCCGCTCTTGCAAATAACTTGTCCCTAAAGAAGTTAACACCATCTAATTCATTTCCGATTACTTTTCCATGGTAGAGACCTTTAGCAAACTCTCCTGTGTACATATCTCCATTGACCATTTGGAGTTTACCCATGCCATGTTTCAAGCCAGTTCTAAACTCCCCTTCATACACATTCTGATCCTTATCTACCAACACTCCATTTCCTTCAAAACGGTCTCTATTATGAGTATTTAGCTATGAGAAATCTTCTAAGTAGTACCTTTTGAATGTACCAGCATATCTTTCTTTACCTCTAATCAATCTTCCATAGCCTTCTTTCTTATGATTCTTAAAGTGTCCATCATACAAGAAATCGCTATTTCCAATTGAAGCAAGACTTCCTTCGCCATCAACAACATCTCTATTGAAATCTCCTCTGTAAATCAACTTTGAACTTCTATCAACAAATTGGCCTCTGCCATGTCTTCTACCAGCACGAAGATCACCAAAGTAAATGTCTCCATTTTCATAGAACCAAATGTGATTGGCAGCATGAGGACTATTCACTGATCTTTGTCCAATAATCTTCTCATGATGCAAAAGCCAATATCTAAAGTTCTTGGTTTTTGACCATTCTAAAATCCACTCAATTCCAAAGGCCTTTAAAGTCTTGATAGTCTCCTTCAAATTAGCAAATTCTTGCTTAATAACAGCTCTTGAATCTGCTCTTCTTCTTGCAACATATTCCTCCTCTTCCTCCTTAGGAACTTCTTCTTTTGATCCTCTCTTTTCTTCTTCAACTTTTTGTTCTGGTGATTTTGGCACCTCTTCTAAACTTTCCTTCTTTTCTTCAGGACTGGCTCCTTCTTCACTTGATCCTTCCTTCTTTTCTGGGGATATAATTTCTCCACTGCTTGCCTCTGTTTCATCTTTGCTATCAGCAGATTTTTTTCTTTCGGCTGAGGTTGCTTCTTCATCACTCTTCCTCTTTGAAATCTCTCCGGGCTTGCCCAATGAACTACTGGGACTTGCCTTGACCTTTCTTGCTAAATCATCATTCATTCCTTCGACTAATGGTCCAAGATGTTCTTCAGAACAAGTGAACCTAAAGACTTCAAGTTCACTCAGGAAGAACTTCATGTAGTCATAGAAACGTTGTCTTGAGAAAAATGAGCACAAGAAAAACTCAATAAAAGTTTACCTGATCCAGTCATCACTACCTTCATATTCCATGTCAACATCAGAGAAGATGGATTCTTCGATATTTTTCCAAGAAAGATTATCACTTGAAGCTTTACTTTTGACGTGTTGGACGATATCTTGAATGAATTCCTTTTCAGGTTTACTCAAAGCAAGCAACTTTTTGAAGTTGTCATTTTTGAATTGCATTGAGTTGTGATCAATATCAACAAGGATATCCCAATTGATTTTAGGAAGAGTTTTGATCAAAGGGTTTGAAGTTCCAGCCAAAAATCCTTGAAGAGGAATGACATGATCAAGATGCTGAACACTGAAATATGGAATTAATGGACATTGATCGTGGAAGACCCTTAATGGTAACCCATATTCATTATAATGATTCTAAGCAGGCAGGGAGTTAATGATTTTCAGGGGTATTAAAGGTTTACTTCGATGAGATTTAAGGCTTTGTTTTGGTATTTGAAATGGCAGAGGCAAGGGAATAAAGCAAGGAGGGAATGGATAAAGGTGGAACAAGCACTAGGATTTTGAGAGTAGATAAGAATTTTCTTTTCAAGAAAGATGGCTTTCCATAAGATCATAGCTTTTTCTTTCAAGAAGAAAATAATTTTCTTCACATTAATACCAGCTAAAAGCTCATTTGTATTGATAGTCACATCTTTCAATGAAGTGTTGATATTCTCATAAACAGTCTGTAAAATCTAGGGGAGTTGAGGAAGTAATTAATTGACAGACATTACTTTAGTATCATCAAAATCATCTTGACTAAAGTAACATTTCGTGACAGGATCGAGTTTAGCCAGAATGTGACCGAAAATGGGAGCTTTGCTCAGGATACAGACAGCTTTTTGTAAATGAGAGCGAGTGAGTTCGGGGTCTTTTTTTCTCATAGCTTCAGTGACAGGAATTTGCTTGAAGAAAGAGATTCCATAGAGTAAAAGACTGCCATTTTCATCAACATTTTGGGCTCTCAAAGGGCTGTCCTTATCTAAGTTTTCGAGCTGACGCTTGTTAAGGTTGATGATAAAGTACACAAAGTCTTCCTAAATTGTCAAAATAAAGAGAGGGAAGGTCTTACAGAGGCATTGTGGACAGCATCTGGCATTCCTGCTGTCAAGACTTGTTGCTCGATATAATCAGCCAAATCTTTTGTCAATCCCAATTCGTTGTGAAGACTGGGATAACTATAATCAAGCTACAAATATACTCTTTAGCTTTAGAGAAAATGAGAATACATACGACAGTTCCTTTTTTATGATGGAAACCAATGACAGAAATCATGAGAAGAGGCTCATTTCCTCCAGTGGTGGAATCTTGAGAGCTGGTGATAAGATCAAAGATTTCTTGGGAGCCAATATCGATTTTTTCGCTATTTTTGACTTTATCATAAAAGATTGATGAAATGCTGGTAGGTCTTTCTTTGAAAAATAAGGAAAAGTCAGTTTTATCATAAGCTTCTTCTTTCTTTTCAAGGCAATCTTCAAAAGTTTGGAAGAGTTTGAAGAATTTATCAGAGTCAATGTGTTCTTTGGTCACATCAGTTCTGGAGCGAGGGCGAAAGGCATCGCGCTTTTTTGAAGGATCATCAGTAATAAGGGATGGATCATTAGAGTTTCCAGTGATACCGGCTGCAGTAAGTTCTTTGTCAATGTTTTTAATAACATCTTTGACTTGAGATGTAAATTTGTTAAACAAACCTCTCATCTTGAATGAGACTTGAGTAAATATTTTTGAATTATATATTTTATTTATTTTGTCTTTTGGCTTAAAAACAGAAATATGATTGATGATGTCAATCCTTTAAGGAAAATAAATTGTATTGTCAGACGAGATGTTCGGGGTGACAGTGAAAAAAATTGTTTTAAAGAAATTTTTTGTCATTTTGAAAAGAATATAAAATAGAGTAAATTTACAATCTAGAGGAGAGGCTTAATTTGTTGAAGTACCATCTTAGATTCTGGCAGTCCAAATAAGAACCAATCGTGGACCATTTTAGGATATTCAAAGTAATTTATTCCAATTCCTTTTTCTTCACATTTCTTCTTGAACTTTCTGACATCAGGTTCCAGCACATCATACGTACTCGTAAAAATTGTAATTTTTGGCAGACCCTCCAGATCTCCATTTGCTGGACTGACCAAAGGATCATTAACATCAATATCCTTCGCCCAAAGTCTTCCCATTCTTTGAAGGACTTCAATATTTATCATTGGATCGTTTTGATCAACGGCTCTCATCTCAGGATTTGAGCAGCTTACATCAAGCCACGGAGACAACAGAATTACTTGGGAGGGGAGGGGAAGTCTTTCGGCTCTTAGTTTTTGAGAAAAAGCCAAAGCAAGGCCAGCTCCAGCAGAGTCTCCCATAAAAATCAGATCGTTGGGATTGATTTCCAAAAGGAGATTTTTATACAGATCGTCCATAAATTGGAAGCACTCAGCATGAGAATTCTTTGGCCCAAGCGGATAATCGGGGTGTATCACAGTACAGCCAGCCTTGAGAACTATCTGTCGAATAAATTTCCAATGAAATTCAGTAGAATTGTCAAAATAACCCCCACCGTGAAGATAGAGAATTATCTTATTACTGGTTTTGGTTCCTTGAGGCTCGAGACGGTAGACATTTCTTTTAAGAATCTTGAGAGAGGTAATCTCAAGGTCCTTTTTCATGAAGGCGGGAGGCACTGGCATCTCAAGCCTATTGGGCTTTCCTGTTTCGAGTTTTCGAAGTAAAGCTTTCGCGGATTTGAAATCATACCATCTCAAGACAAGTTTGAGCATTATGGATTTGAAACTCTGAAACGAGTCATGTCGATAGAAAATTGGTTTCTGGTTAGGTGGGGTGTTGTCTTTATTGGGAATAGGTGGCTGTTGCTCTTCTTGATTTTCCATTTTTATAATGACGTTTAATTTGAAGTTTAATAATAATTTTTCCCGAGAAATATATAATAAGTACAAAAATATCGCTGAAGGGTGAGGTTCACCGCGGCTTCCTTGAAAAAAAAGAAGCTGAATTTTTTAGGGTTCAGAAAACTCTATTATTGATAATTCTGGAATAAAAGCTTTCTTAGAGATAAATTGTATGCAATTATTTAGAATAGAGATTTTTAGACTTATTATTTTGTTTTAGACAAGAGTTCCCCAATTTGTTCGATCACCTTTGCAGATTCTGGGAATCCGGAAAGCATCCAAAGATGAACCATCTTGGGATAATTAAAGTAATTAATGGTTACTCCTTTTGAATCACAAATATCTCGAAACTTCTTTACATCAACCCCCAGGACGTCATGAGTCCCAGCAAATATACTTATCAATGGAAGACCTTCAACGTCTCCATAAACCGGACTCACTAAAGGATCCTTCACGTCAATTCCTTTCGCCCACAATTCGCCACATTTTCTGAGTCCGTTAATATTCAACGTAGGATCATACTTGTTGACTTCTAGCATCTCTTGATTCGTGCAACTGATATCTAGCCATGGTGTTAGAAGAATCAGTTGTGAAGGGAGTTGTACTCCTTCTTTTTTGAGTTTTTGCGTGAATGCAAGAGACATTCCTCCTCCAGCAGAATCTCCCATGAGTACCAAATCCTTTGGATCCACTTCAGACACAATTTGCCGATACAAGACATCAAGAAGCTGGAAACCTTCAACATAAGAAGCTTCAGGAGCAAGAGGGTAATCAGGGTAAATAATGGTACAATTGTTATTCTGAATAAATTGTTGGATCATGTTCCAATGAAAAATGGTACTGTTCTTCACGTAGGCGCCTCCGTGGAGATAAAGAATAACTTGAGAGGACTTGTTTTGCTTGGGCTCAAGACGATAAACATTGCTTCCATTGACTTGGCAGGAAGTAATTTGAAACTCTTTATAAAGGCGTTCTGGAGGTGCTGGAGATCGAATCTTTTCAGGCTCGTCCGTAGGTTTGTACATGGTCTCCCAACTTTTGTCACTCTTTGTCCCCGTGAAACGCGCTGAAAGCTTAAAGTAAAGAGATTTGAAGCTTTGCCATGAGCCATGCTCATAGATCGTAGCTAGAGATCTTGGCTTTGAAGTGTCAGTTTGGTTTTGATTGTTTGATGACTCCATGTTTTTGGTTGTCAAATAAAAGTTTTAAAAATTAAATATTAGACTTCTATTTAAATAGACAAGAAAATATTTTTAATCGTCGGGTACCGATTATAGAGGTATCCCAGAATTTTGATTTTTTAAGAATGATAGAAGTTTCTCCTTATTTTGAAGAGTCAAAAGAAGAAAATAGTCTCAGAAGGCTCTGGAACTCTTGGGAAAGTTGAGGTGGATCTCATCAAATGAGAAGAACCTCTCAAAAGAAAGTTTTGCACGAAACTGGAGCAAATGAGAAATATTTTCCCTGAGGCCATTTCCCGATCATTAAAATTTTAATAAAATTCATCCTGTAATTTGAAAGAAAGTTTATAAAAATTTCTGATAGAGCTAAAACGTTTTCATACCAAATTAAAATTATTTTCGAAGAAGATTACTTTTATGCATCTTTGACAACAAGAAGCTCTTTTATTTGCTTAAGAGCTTTGTTAGATCCAGAGAGTCCAAAAATTATCCAATTATGAGCCATTTTCGGGTAATTAAAGTAATTGACAGCAATTCCTTTGGCATCGCATTTCCCTCTAAACTTTCTCATATCAGGTTCCAAGATATCGTGAGTACTTGCAAATACACTGATTGGAGGAAGACCTTCAACATCTCCATAAAGTGGACTCACTAAAGGATCCTTGACATCAGTTCCTTTTGCCCATAATTCTCCACACTTTTTCAGCCCATTGATATTAAGCATACAATCATACTTATCAGCTTCCAGCATTTCTGGATTTTCACAACTAACATCAAGCCATGGTAATAAGAGGATCAACTGCGATGGTTGCTGAATTCCATCTTTTTTTAGCTTTTGTGAGAATGCAAGAGCAAGACCTCATCCAGCAGAGTCTCCCATAACGCCAAGTTCTTTGGATCTATCTCTGCAAGAATTTGTTTGTATAAAGCATCAAGAAGCAGGAAGCATCCAATATGAGAGGATTCAGGAGCGAGAGGATAATCTGGATAGATGACTGTGCAGTTGTTATCTTTAATAAGTTGTTGAACAACTTGCCAATGAAAATCTGAGCTATTTCCAACATAAGCACCTCCTTGGAGATAAAGAATAACTTTACCAGATTTGTTTTGTTTGGGTTCAAGACGGTAAACATTGCTCTCATTGATTTTAGAGGAGGTAACTTGAAATTCTTTAGACAAATTGCCTGGAGGGTCTGGTGATACCATCCTGTGAGGTTCTCGACTTGGTTTTGATATCTTTTCCCAGTTGCTGTCAGTCTTGACTCGCATTAAACGCATTGCCATCTTGAAGAAATGAGATTTAAAGCTTTACCATGAATTATGCTCATAGATTGTTGCCAATGATTTTGGTTGAATTGTTTCAGGATTTGACTCCATTTTTCTTTATTTGTTAAATAAAAATTTTATAAAATTAAATTTAAACTTTTGCTTATGAAAATGCTGATAATCTTATCCATCGCCAGATTCCTTTCCAGTGAGTTAATTAACATTCATGAAGTCACTTTCTCGCAAAATTATCGACATCGAACATCAGGGGAGAGCCCTTTCATCATGTTGAAACCTTCATTAGTCTCAAGCAAATTCAGCGAAGATGTCATAGTCCTATGAAAAGTTCGTTTTGTGAGGCCTAGATCGGGAGATAGACAGGTTTTAAATATCGTATCCCAGATTTTTGATCAATAGAAATTTCTGAATCTAATTTTTGAGAGAGGCTCCCGAAAAAGTAGAAGTGAAAGCATAATTAAAGGGCTGAAGAACACTCAGAGGGACAGAATATCTGAATAGTGTCTTTTTCTACCAGAATGGTCATAGCCCTACGGAAAATTCATTTTACCCCAATGGAAATTCTGGGAGGCAGAAAATTCCAATTTTGCTCAATTGAGATTTTTCTCGACCAAGTTCTTTGGATCCACTTCAGAAAGAACCTATTGATACAAAGCATCAAGGAATTGGAATCCTTCAACATGAGTAGCTTTGGGAGCAAGTGGATAATCTGGGAAGATAATTGTACAGTCATTATCCTTAAGGATATCTTGAATCATATCCCAATGAAACTTGGTCGTATTGTTCACGTAAGCACCTCCATGGATGTAGAGAATTACAATAGAACTCTTTGTTGCTTTGGGTTCGAGTCTGTAGACCTCATTTCCGTTTATTTGAGAAGAGATAATTTGGAACTCTTTGTAGAAGTTCTCTGGGGGAGCTGGAGATCTGAATTTATTGGGCTGAGGGTTGCCTTCAATGGCATAATTCCAACGTTTTCCACTTTTTGCATCGGCTATACGCATGATAAACTTGACAAATACTGACTTGAAGCTTTGCCAGGATTCATGCTCATAGATTTTGGCTAAAGAGCGAGCCTTGGGATTCTCATTTTGACTCTTTTGCTCCATATTTGTTCTGAGAGAATAAAAAAGCTTTTTAAATTAAAATTTTATAGTTTTGATGTTTTACAACCCTTTTTATACACATAAATTAAATAGACAGCACCAGAAGAAGATATTTTCTTCTATAAATAGTTAGTTTCCTAGTCATGCCCAGTCAGAACAAGAACCTTATCTATTCGGAAGATAAATATAGGAATCTTTTGGATTTATAATAATAATTATTATTTGGATGCGATTATTTAATGATAACAATGAACAAGGGCAGAAATTTTTTTCTTCCACCAGATTCAGATTCTCTTATAAAATTATGAAAAGTTCCTATGCACCTATGCACTATAAAACATTCAAAACAGAAAGAGTATATTTATCCATCTATTTTATGTAAAATTATCATCTAATCATTAATGAGTATGAGTGGAGGGAACACCATAAGTTTGAGGAAGGCTGCCTCCATAGGTGCTACCACCAGCACCAGCAAGGTAACTACCAGGAAGAGTTTGTTGTCCACCTCCCATAGTGTACTGTCCGTAGTTATAATTATCTCCACCAACTATGTTTTGATATCCTCCTGGGACGTTTGTTGTAGTAGTAGCGGTATAGGAATGAGCAAGGTGCTGCTCTTTAGGAACAGCTGCGTAGTTTGCTGCGGTATTCACATTCGCTGGCTGATAGGAAGCAGTTTGTTGTTGGGTGAGATAACTGCCAAGACTTTGTTGGCCACCATAGGTTTGGGAGCCGCGAAGGGGATCATATTGAGGGGTATGTACGACCTGGGATTGGGTGGCAGAGGTGACGGCAGCTTGATAGGTGGTTTGGCTTCTGCTTAAAGCAGCTTTAATTCTGGCTTCGAGCTCATCAGGCTTGTCAAGAGTCATAATATTGACAGTTTGAGCATTTTGAACTGTTTGGACTGGAGGGCGGTAATTTTGAGCTTGTTGCTGTTGTTGGTAATATTGCTGTTCTTGTTGTTGTCTCAGTCTTGCTTGTTCTTGCTCGCGTTGGATTCTTTGTTGTTCTTGCTGTTGGAGGATTAATTGTTGTTGTTGAAGTAAATGTTGTTGTTGATTGATATCAATGTAGATTTTGTTGGTAGGTTGTTGGACTTGAGACTGTCTGAATTGTTGAGGGGAGCTTCTCTTCAAATCTTCTTGAACATACTGAGGATGATGACTATTTCTCTGAGGTTCAACATAGATTTGAGGGTTAGTTCTTTTCAGATTCTTTTCTGGTGAAATTGATTGTTGAACAGGCATCATATCGTCTCTATAAGAGCTTCTCTCTTGATATCTATTGGGTGATTGTGAGTGTGAGGCTCTTTCATGAGCATGGGCTCCTTCTGTGTAGTTGAAATCAAGTCCATCATCATGGTGTCCATATTGATAGTCTTCGTCTTCAAGATTGACTGTGTAAACATTTTCAGCGCCAGAACCTTGGTCATAACCACCATGTGCAGGGCTATATCTTTGCTGCTGTTGTTGATGGCTGTATCTCTGTTGTTGAGGGCTTTCTCTTTGGACATGATGCTCATAATCATAGCCTTGATCATAACCTCCTTGTCTGTATGGGGAGGCTTGGACAGGGACTTTTTGTGGGGAAACTCTAGATTGAGCCTTGAGCTGTTCATTATGTCTGAAAAGTTGAATATAGTAGTCGTCATCTTCGTCGTTATCTGCATAAGGAGCTCTTTGAGCGAAGAAAGGAAGTTCTCCCTTCTTGACGATATCATCTTGGAAGGGTCTGAGACGGGTAGCAAGAGTGTTGAAGTCAGGCCTAGAATCTTCAGGAAGTCTGAGCATGTCTCTGATGAGCTCATAAGTGAACTTGGAGAAGTTTTTACGGACTTTTTCGAGTCTTTGTTTCATTTGATCAAGATCGAAGGTGCCATAGTCGTAGTCATAAAGTTCTTCGCTTTTAGAAAGACTTGCAAGAGATAACAAAGTGGCGCCCAAAGAGAAGACGTCAGCTTTATTTTTCTTGCATCTAATTTCAAAATCTTGGTGAGGAACTTGAACAAGGAGTTGTGGTGAAAGCAAAGGAATGGTATCTGGCTCATTAATGATAGCATTAGATAAGGCATTTGCGTTCTTCTTGGTCTTTAAGTAAGGATCAGAGAGCTTGTAAGCGTGTCTGGAGACAAAGATGTTGGCAGGGCGGACATCTCCATGGAAGATATTCTGGGTCTCGAAGTATGAAAGCGCGGCAATAAGACTCTCAGCGACAAGAAGAATATCGTTCTCACCGAAGGGAATACCAGTCTCCAAGCGCACATTTAATTCGTCAGCAAGAGTCTTTTGAAGAACTTCAATATAGACTGAAATTTTGTAGTATCCTGAGACGGGATTGGGCTCATTAGGAGCGTTGTAGCCTAATATACGGACAACGTTTGGGTGAGAGACGGCAATACGTTGGTTGTAGACCTTGGATTCAGCCTGGAAGTCTTCAAAGTTGTTGACGATGATTTCTTTGAGATAGATAATTTCACCAGTTTTGGTGTCTCTAACGATTCTGATTTCTCCGTATAAAGGATCGTCGATTTTCTTGACGAGTTGGTAAGTAGCACTAAAGTTTGGCTTGGTGGTTTGAACTTGTTGAGGAGTGGATGAAGAGGAAGATGAAGGATTGTTTCCCATTTTTTTTTGAATGAAAAAGTTTTCGATTCGATGAAATGAAATTTAAAAAAAGGAGAGTAAATTTAAAATTGAGTATTGATCTAATATATCTTTTCTTTTAGTTGGAGAAATTAAAATCAAGTCATACCAGTGTTTCTGAGCCTTTTCGAAAAAGTGGATATTTTGACCGGTCACATCTTTCGGCAATGGACATTAGGCTGGATGGGATTTTGAGTCAAAATCTTGTTGAATTGAGTTCTTTGAGATGTTCTTTTCAAAAAATCGCTAAAAAAAATTATTTGAAAAGAAAAATTTTTATTGAATTTTTTTTGTTTTGTGAATGAAAAAGAAAAGAAAATCTTTCAGGAAAATTTTTCTCTTTTGTCCGGTTCAATAATTAAAAAATGAATATTTCCTTGTCAAAAGTGAATAATCTGGATATTTGAAGAGGGTTCAAATTCTCTCTTTGTTATTTGACTTGAATTTAGAATTTAGGTTTTGAGATTAAAAAAATAATTTTTATAAAATTTTTCAATTTAGGACAAATTAGGTATAAAAAAAATCAACAAAGGAAAGGAAGAATGTAGGCAGCTTCTCTATACTTCTACAATAATAAAGTCAAAAAAACGTTATACACAAAGTCTCTTTTTAAAATCAGATTCGAGATATTGAAATGACACAGGACCTGAGTTAGTTACATTTCAAAGGTCTTGAAACGAATCGATTGATCAGATTGCTTTCGATTATCACCATCTATTCCTTTTTGCTTTTTCGCCAAACTCGATGACATCTTTAATTGCGACTTGAGATAAAATTTTAGATGATCTATTGTTTGTTTACTATGAAATGACGTCTCTCCTGGAGACTTTATCATTGAAAAGTCCGCTGCCTTTAATGGCTGCTTTTTATTAGAATCTGCGGTCGGTTTTGAGCTCATCGCAGGTTGTTGTTGGTTTATAGTGGCCTATTATGATTATTAAAAATGAGAAAAATTTAAATACCTTCACGTTGAGTTTCTTCTCGGAGTTATGATAATTCTCAAGCATGACTTTCGAAGGGAGGTTAGGGCCAGAAGATTTATGACTCTTTTTTTCAGAATAGCTATCTCTGGAAGTTGGATTCTTTATAAATGGCTGACTTTTCTTTCCCTCTCTTCCCAGCTCGACTTTAAAGGGCTTTATGGGCTGACTAAGAGTTTCATTTAATTTTCTTGACTTGTTTTCTGCGAAATTTTTGCTTTGTCTATTATGACTGCTGGTTTCTTTAGTTTGAGAATTATAAGTCGTCTGGCTTAATTTTCCTCGTTTAGCTTCTATATTGGTGATGATTGAAGATCTATTCAAAGCAAAATCGGTTGGAGAAGAAGGCTTAAAGGTAGTTTCTGGTTTCAGATTAACAGGTTTTCTGGCCGATTCTAATGAGAGTTTTTTAGTTGAAGAGGTATATTTAGGGGCGGGTTTTGGTTGTTCAATCTTGCTTTTTGATTTGGGCTTAATCAACTGATCATCACGGGGAGAAAACGCCGTCGCAAGTTTGCTTGCAGGATCGTCAATAATTGTGTTGGTGGTATAAAGCATATTGCTCGAAGGAATATATGGAGAGTGAGATCTTAAAATTATGCTAGAGTCAATATTCTTTAATTTATCACTGCTGGCTGTTCCTTTTGCTAGATCTTCACGTCTGGGTGATGTGGCTTTATTAGTTTTAATGTAGTTGCTGGTAATGGTGTTGTTTTTCGCAAGGTCTTTAAGAGTTTTAATAGATTGATTAGTACCACCAGATGGCTTGATATTCGAGGTTAAATTGTGCTTTTGGTGATTAATTTGCGAAAGAAGAGTGTTGATTTCAGTTTTCTCAGAGCTTCCAGCAAAGAGTTTAGCAGCCATCGGGGTCTTTGGTTTTGTTTTCTTGGGATCGATATGCTTTGATTTGCTAATATTTGCTGAAGGGGTGTCTTTATATTGAGAGATGCTGGGTTGAGAAGGCTGTTTTGCACGTATTTTGGCGCCTCGCGAAGAAGAACCGTTTTGTTTAGCGATAATTGAGATGTTGAGTTCTTCAAAGCGAGCAGGAGAAGGGTTATGTGTTTTAGATGGACGATTAAGTTGAGATTTATCGTAGAAACTCATTGAGAGCATTTTGAAGACACTTTCATCTTCATCTTTGACCTTCTTGAGTTCATGTTCAACGTCAATTTCATTGCAGATTACGATGCTTTCATAGTAATTAGAATCAATATGTTCTTGAGAGTTTGGACAGTTGGAATTCGGGGGAGGACCATGAGTAGATTTGAGATCAGCGTCATCTAGATGTAAACTGGAAGCAAAGAAAGGTTCGTCACGAAGTTTAGCCATAACATGGTGTTCCATGGGGAGTATGTCCAGGTTGAATATTATGTAGATTAGTAAAATAATCAATCAAGACAAGAATTAAATCCTTTTAGATTTATCTTGAGTTTAAAAAAAAAGGCTCGGGTATTGGTAGAAATCATACAGAGAGGATAATGCTACCAAGGGAGGAAGAGTTGATTATGAGTTTTTGAGATGGACTGAGAGAGTGGAGGGAGATAGTTTAAGGGCTAAGAGGAAACCTGACGTCAGAGATTAGATGCTATTTATTTATCTCTGGGAAAAAAACTCAGTATTTTTTATTAAAAAAATATTAATTAATCCTGATTCTGAATTATTATTTTCAGGATTAATCACACAATAAGTCGAGATATGATGAAGCTTTTTATTGAGAAAGGGAAAGGGAAATTTTTTTTGAATTATAGATTTTTTCTAATTATAAAATAGAATTATTTTTTATTCTTCAAGATATAGAAATAGATGGTACCATTCAATTTTCTTTCATACTTCAAGATTTCGAATTTATCAGGGGTGATATATTTTTCCCAATCTCTATTGGGAAAATATCCTTGATTACAGATAGTGTAAGGTGCTTTATACTCAATGAAAAAGTTCAAATAATCGTAGTGCGAAAGTCCACTACAAAGCAATAAAATCTTTCCATCCTTTTTACACACTCTTTTCATTTCATCAAGGGCTTTTGCGGGATCAATATAATAATCCAATCCGAATGTATCGACCACAGTATCAAAAACATCATCTTTAAATGTCATTTTTTCAACATCTTCAATTTTGAAATCCATCTCTGCCAACGGTTTAGGCTTTACCAAAGCTGCTTCCAACATATTTGAGGCCCAATCAACACCAAGCACATGACAGTCTGGTGGATAAAATCTATTATTTCTCGATGTGCCCACGCCGGTCTCCAAAACAAAGCCTTCAGCATAAGAAAGCAAGACCTTTCTGTATGTTTCGATCTTTGATCCTTTTTCGTATTTATCAAGGATACTGTCGAGGTTGTAAGCGATTTTTTGGTGAATGGCCCACATGAAGCTTCTTTGATTTTTGGCATTACGATTGAATTCTTCTTCGAAGAATTTTACTTGGTAGTAGTTATAGGAAGCATAACCAACAGCACCAAAAGCCACTATTTTGGAAGATTAGAGGAGGGATAAATTAATGAAATTGATTACAAACACCACCAGCGATAAGTTTTCCCCAAGACATTTTTATTTCTGCAAAGTGGATCTTTGAATAAATTTAAAGTATAAATTAGTTGATCTAAATTTGTTCTCTCTTTACATCAGATATCTTTCCCTAGAGAAATTGATTTCAAGTGAGTTCCTCGTGAATAAATAAATAGGTGGATAAATAAATAAGGTGATCATGATAATAAATTAATTCATTGTGAAACAAACAACTGAGCAAGAAAAAAAAAGATGGATAAATAAATTAAGTATGGATACAGGAGGGTACACTAAAAAAATTATTTCTTGG
>Ga0182738_1004336_pt1 | contig 15762 bp, 12 predicted proteins | sample eDN5th30CBELigMG_FD_128876 | JGI IMG/M metagenome (GOLD analysis project Ga0182738, IMG submission 128876) | Enriched Miracle-Growth compost microbial communities from Emeryville, California, USA - eDNA 5th pass 30_C BE-Lig MG (version 2)... ... | reverse complement strand
TTAAAAAGATTTATCAGTTTAATTTTTCTTCTTGCTGCTGACATCTTTTCGATTCGTCGTATTGTTTGTCCAAAACCTTTAACTTCAGGCTCTTGGTCTTTCTTCTGCCCTTCTGCATAAATTGATTGATAGAGGACTCGTAGATCTCTTGACACGTTTTTATACACACCTCCAGAGTTGCCAAGCAGATTCATGATTTCACTATTTGACGTTTCGATACTCTTTATTCTCTTTTTCAAGAAATAAGTTTCCTTTTGATCCTCGTCTAGGCTAGCTTTATTTTTCAGCTCATTATTTTTCACCCTCTCTATTGTCCTCTGCTCCTCTCTATCATTATATACGTCTTGGAAATGATATCCCAGAATGACAACAGGAAGAGCAAGGAGTATCATGCCGAACAAAGCGACTATTCCTCCAATGATTTTTCCTCCTGGTGTGACTGGAATTACATCGCCGTATCCAACTGTTGTCATTGTGACAATCGTCCACCACAGAGCAGTGGGTATACCAGCACTCATTGGAGAGTTGGGGTTGGATTTTTCAAGATAATATACACTTGTTGCACAGGTAAAGGTTGCAATGAAAATCAGCAGAAGAAGAAAAGCAAATGAGGCAACACTTTGTCGAACTCCATTTAAGAGAATTTCGATATTTTTGACATATCTGAGCAGTTTCAGGATATTCAATGTTTTCATAAGTCCAGCAAGACGATAGTTCCGAACAAAGATGAAGAATTGGTCTGAGCTTGGTGTGATTTCCAATACGTTAGGAAGGATCGTAATGATGTCAATAAGAATAAGAGGCTGAAAAAACGCTTTGAAAATTGCATCATTGAAGGCTGAGACGCTAAAAATCCTCAGCATAAGTTCAAGCATGAAGACAAAGAGAATGATGAGATCAAAAGCAAGAAGAGGTGTTGGAGGCTGTAATAACCTATCTGTGCTCATAAAGATGGCTTCAGAGATACATACGAGTATTCCAAGAATTTTACTGATCCAAATGGCTTTGCCGAGTTTTGAGCTTTCTGGGTGTTCCAAGACAAGATAAGCCATCTTTTGGTACTGTTTAAATGTACTATACGCGCGGAACTTGTAGAGATATTGTTTCGTTTTTGCTTGTTCTAGACTTTTGGTTCTCGCTCTTGAGAGAACTTGTCTGAGTCTAGAAAATCTGTTTATTTCTCTTTGTGTTGCGCCTGATGGAGATCCAGAAGATCGAAAAGGAACGTTTTGTGTGAGTAAAAGTGAATTACGAATATGTGCTGAGTCTCCAGCTTTACTGAATTGACTTTTTTGTCGTTGTTTATTCCTCGGTGGAAATTTTGGGATCATAGGGTGGAGAGATTGAGATGAGAGTGTGGAATGTTAAGGGCGAAAAAGGGCTTAATGTTTTGATGCTTAATGGTTAAAACCCTCAAAATCATTGAAATTTTATTAAGTTTTTGACTCGATAAACAGTAAATCACGAAATTCCTCTGATATATTTTAAGAGTAGTTTTAGTGAAAGGATGAAATGGGATAAGATTCTGAAGTTAATATCTCGAGGAAGAGATCGAAACAGTTTTACAAGTTGGAGGAGGCAAAGAAAAGGAGTGGGTTTGGGAAGTTTTCCGTCGATTAAAAGTGAGTTAATAAAGTCGATAGGTAGCGCCAAAAAGTTTTTGGTTGTTTAATTTTTTTATGGAATTATAGAATACTATACCATGAATTTATATATACAATAGCTAAGATAAATATAGACATAACTATCAACAGAGCTGTACATCACATTACATCACAAAAAAGTTTGCTAACTAAAGTTTACTATACGTAGCTAAAACTATTGTCTGTACACGTTTGAATTATAAGGCTGGCCAAAATTATATCCCTAGAAGAAGGGTTAACATTGAAATTCTGTAAATCTTACGTTTGGATTATTCATATAGGTTGAGGGGCTAAACATTGCGTCATCAAGTGGGACCTCACTCTTCTGTTGTTGCTGTTGATTATTATTCACACCTGGTTTACTGTAAGATGAATCGAGATTATACATGTCATTGATATCATCCTTCATCGGCTGGTTAAAATCTTTAGGACTGTTGAACAGGAAATCATTTGAAGATTTTTGACGGCCCATTGATGGGAGTCTCATAAAATCAGGGTTAGATTCCACAAATGATGGCCCACGGCTCAGATCCATATTAAAAGGCTGCATATCAGCTCTCAATTCTTCGTTTGGAATGTCTTGATTCATCAGATTAAGAGGTTTTTGAGCTGAAAGCACATTCTGTTGTAAACAGTAATTTGGTTCTGGTTCCGCCTTTATATGTTTCTTTGGGAGTCCTGAGGGTTGCGTTTAGATATTTGATGAGAAAGAATGTCAAAGTACCTCCATATTCTTCGTCATCGTTTGTATCTTCAAAGTCTGTTGATTCTCGATTTCTACGCGATCGAGGAGCTTTTTCTGGGTGCACTTCTTCATCAGCCGTTTCTGGTTGATTTTTGAAAAGATCATCGAGTTTGCCCGTTTGAATTTGTTCAAGCAAGTTGTCCAAGTTGGTTTCTCCACCCTTATTTTGGAAATAATTGGAGATATTTCTAAAGAACTTCTCATTTCCTTTCATATCAAGAGTTCCCTATCGGGTTTAGATGGTTGATTAGTCAAGGGAATTACGTTTTCTGATTGATCAAAAATTTTTTTGGCTTGCTCAGAATCACCTGTTAGCTTACTCAAAGTTTCTGAGATCTCTTCATTGGTGAGACTTTTTTTCTCAGGACCATTTCCGAGTTGATTGCCAGAATACTGCATGATGGAGAAAATAAAAACCATGAGTTTTTCGATTTTTCGTTCGTATTTTTCTCTTTCGAAGGCGAGATTAAAACATCAATTTTAGACAAAAATCTACTTGTTTTTTATGAGCTCATTCCAAAGCAGTTTATTCTCCTTTAATAATTGTGCATTCTGGTTATAGATCATTTTGGTAACTTTTTCTAGGTCATTATGGTGCCTTCTTATTGTTCCGAGCTCATTAGTAAAATGACCAGCATCTTTCTTGAATTTATCCATGTCAAATTCCTTTCCGACTGGCACCAACTGATTATTATTCACCGTGTTGATATCTGAAACTTTTCTTTTGATTTCCGAAAGCAAATGTCTGAAAACCTTAGGGGCGGAAGTAGAAAAATGGTACTTTTGGCCTCTTTTGAAGAGTTTATGGCGGAATTCATTCTCGTTGTTCTCTTGTCGTGACTTGTGGAAATCATACATATTGAGCTGAAATAAGTGAATCTGCGATCAAAATCAAGCCTACCTGTCTGACAAACGAAGCAAAGTTGTTGTGTTTGAAATATTTGGGCAAGATTTTCTCTGAGAATTCATTGATCCTTTTGACTATAAAGGCATTTCCTTCTCTATTCCATGAGATTATGTCATTATATACAGGATTCTATTTGGAATTATAGGGAATTGTCGTATTAATGTTGGAACCTCTAATATTTCGTAAGTTTTGAGAAGGAAGGCCGGAACAGTGGATTGGGATTTGGAGCCAGCTCGGGTTTTTCGCTTTCTGTCGCTTTTATTCATTTTAGACTGAGTGCTAAATTAATGCTTTATTCCAATTAAAAATTGGGACTTGTCCGATTTATCTAATTTCTACTTGAGTTGAATCAGTTATTATCAATCGAAGCCGAGGGGATTCTAAAATCCAAATTCTTTTTGTTTCTTTCTTTTCTATTTAATAATGAAAATTCTAAAATAAAAGGGCAATTGGTGGTAATTAGTTATCTATCTTTATATCAATATAATGAAGAGATATACGTTAAGGCTGATGTATTTCCCTCGTTCAGTGAATTTAATTTGTGAAATAAGGATTAGTTTTTGATTTTTTAAAAGCCCCTTTTGGTACCTAGATCCTTTCCAATTTTGTAAAAATAAAACCAAACTCTTTTACAAATTTAAATTTACATCTTGCTTGATTATAATCTCACCTCATCTTTTCAATGAATTCTTCTCACGAATCCGAAGTCTTACCTCAAAATGCTTCTATCACTCAATTGACTTCAACATCTCACGAAAATGAAGTCTCTATTGTCGCAAAGTTTGGATGGATCGAAATAAAAGCTACCGAAGGCATTGAACTCAACTACCTTGACACATTTTTGAAAAATAATAATGGATCAACTATTGACTACAGAAAATTGGAAATTCCGAAATCAGATCCCAGTCCTGTGAAAGATAAAGATATAAGTTTTGATCTGGCCTCAATGCATACACGTTTGTCAAAGTGGGGCGGTTTAAACATGGGTTCCAAGAAAGAAAAGAATAAGGAATTGAATTACGATTTGGAGGATAGTTTTATTGATGATAATGAAGGGAATATTTCTGGGATCCAAAATGCAGGTTTCGTCGAATCAGCCTTTGAAGACTTTATTTGTGTTCGTGGCGGCATGCAGGCCTTTAAAGCTTCAAATTACTATTTGGACAGGGTCAAAACAATCAAACAAAGTTTAGTTGAGGTCACCAAAAAGAAAAAGCCTAAAGAGCCCAAGGAAGCCAAAGAACACAAAGAGCCTAAGGAGCCAAAAGAGCCCAAGAAGAAGGTGGTTAAGAGTGCTTCTTCTGGAGAGAAGGCAAAGGAGTTTAAAGAACCAAAGGAGCCAAAGAAAAAGGTGCCAGGCGCTAATAAAAGAAAAAAGAGTTCAGGGGTTGGAATTGAAAGACCAGCAAATGAAGAGAAGCGTGTCAAAGAAACAAAAGAACCTTCTGAAGAGGATAATGATCCTAATGGTGCAAAACTAATTCATATTGACTTGGGGTTGGGAAATTCGGAGTTTAAATAAAACCTTTTGGTTTGAAATAATACGTTGGTTTTATAAAGTACGTAAGTAAGTGTTTTCGTTTGAAATTATTTTTTGTGTATACTTCTCAAGAACTTTTAACGAAAATCTGACCTCTTTGGAGACCCGAAATTTTTAACCTTATCAGAATGGAAATAAGAGGAATTGAATAAAAGTGTTCGAGGTGAACTTCAAAAAAAGTTTTTTTCAACGGAACTAGCTCATCTCGACTTCGAAGAAAATCGAAAAATACTCGATGATTTTGAGATCTAATTCTCAGATCACCACGAAAGGAGGGAAGGGATTTTTATGAATGATGAGTAAAAAGAAGCAAAACTTCTTCGAAGGTTGAGTCCAAAATTAATTTTTAAACAATTGAGTTTCAAAATTAAAAGAAGAAAAACATATTTCGATTTTTTGTCATGAAATCAGAGTCAAGTCCAAACTCTCTCAACTTTTTTCCCTATCAATTTTTTTTATTTCTGTATCCCTGGAAGTTTGACTCGATTTTGATTCAAGAAATGAAGAATATTTTTCCTTGAACAAAGTTGAAGGGATTTTTTCTTTGAGAAACTATATCAATAAACATAAAGAATATCACAGATATCTAAATTTTTAATGGGCTTGCAAGATACAATAAACAAGAGAAACATTTTAGCCTTGAAGGAAATTATAAAACTTCAAAAGAGAAATAATATTAACTCAATATCCAAGATCCTTTCTGCCATTCTCTATCGAATTCACTATCATAGCAGTGGTAATTCTGCAAAAATCTATTATCCTTGGAGAAGGTTCTTTGCCATCTAAGTAATCATTAAGGGGATGATCAAGCACTCTTGAATATTTAACATCAGTCTGGCCGTTCATGAGATTAAAAGACATAAACACTGCTTTATTTTGATTGAATAAAAGTCCATATATCGGAAGTTTGGATTTTTGACTGATTTTATGAAAGTAGTTTTGGAGGGACACTTTTTCTTTTTCCATTGAATAGAGTTTCACCTTGAAAATGAAGACGGGGAGTCTTGTTTTATTTTCTTTTTTGCTCAGATTCAGGAGAATTGTGTACTTGAGACCGTTCTTATCTTCTTGATTTGTAAGTTTTTTTAAAATTTCGTTACAATCAGCGTGTTGGAGATCTAAATCTTCAATGAGATCCTTTGAAAATATATCCCCGATTGTCGAGAGAATGAGTGATAAAACGTGATTATAGAGGTCGAAGATTGTGAAATTTTGAAACCCAGTCCGTGTCTTTCCAGCAAAAGCTAGCGTCCTTGCTCCAACCTTTTTTATTTTCTTTAGCGATAAATCGAATCTTCGGGATTCTAAAATCTTTTTCTGTGCTTCTAGAAATCCAGAAACATCAAATGTCTCTTCAACTTCGAACTTTGGATCTTCTTCTTCCTCTATCCAAGAGGCAGAAGAATTTCTTGCTTCCTGAGCTGGACTCTTCTCCTTCTGTCGCCCTGCCTGTTTCTCTTTATCAGATAAATTAATATTCTCTTTGGCAGACTTCATTTCCTCTCCATGATCATCATCTTTCCCACAATTTTTTTTGGCTTTGGCCTTGAGGTCTTCGACTTGTTGCTGTGTATTCTTCTTCTCAGGTGTCTTTGGCGGAAACATGAACTTTCTGAAATCATTATGGTGAGAGGGTTTTAACTCCAGTCTGTCTTGATTCGTTCCTTTGGGAACATTTGCTGTTGTTGGGGGAGTTATCTTCACCTTTCTCAAGACAGGGCCACAATCATCAAGAACATCGTTACTATTTTCTAATTGTAGACTTGGATCTAGTCTTTTCATTTGAAGAATTAAAATTTGATCATTGGAAAATTGGCTTTTCCTCTCTTTATATAATAAAATATTTCAAACCTAATATTGATCCAAAGACAAAAAGCAAATTCAGATCCCAGTCGAAAAATTCAAGCCAAATAGGAAAGCTTTTTTGGAGGTAAGTAAACCGCCCAAATCTCCATTCAGAATGATTTTTATATTAAATATTATTGAGTAAAATGAGGACTTTTGGATCAAAAATGTTTTTACTACCTCCACTGATTTCCAACTTTTGGCACAAGCTCTTGATAAGAACATAATCAGCCATTTTTGAGTTTCTATTATTAATTGTTAAGACGGAATAATGGGAATAAAATTTTTAATAATGGTCCTTCTCTTGATATGTCTTATTGTGCTTATTTATACATCACTCTTAGCAGGTTTTCGAGAACTTCTTCTCAAGAGAAAGATCTTAATTTAGAACTTGCATAAAGATTCATTTCAATTCAATCGAAAGGCACTTTGTAAAACTGGACTCTCTAAAGGAAAAAGTAGGGCTCCCCAAAGTGCCTATTTTGGCCGACTTTGTCAGATTTTCAAACTCACTTGTCGGATTTTTTGGTAAACTTATCCGACAAATTTGTCAGATCTGACCATTTTCCTGAGAAAGAGAGCAAAAAGAAAAAATTGAGATTTTTTGTCAACAAATATTTTTTTTACAATTTTTTTGAGAGAAATTTTCGATAATTTTTTTTTTCTCTCACTATTTTCATTATTTTGAGAGATTAAAAAAATTTTATTCGAATCACATCCTTTTATGGCTCCATCTTTTAGAATTATTGAATTCTGAGAAAAAATACTTAGGCTTCACCTACTGTTTCCATAAAATAAGTTATGTCGGGCTTTTTGAGAGGAATGTCGGATTTTTTTGAAAGAGCATTCGACAAAGTCCGGAATTTTGGAGAAAGATTGGGAAGCCCTGGGAAAAAGAATTTTTTGTTTGTTTGTCAATATTTTCCCGAGATGTGAACACAGAAATTATTCTGAGCAGAACGAAGAATCGAATTATGCGTCTAAACATCAAAAAGGTTTTTTTTTTCAACGCTTGACCCTAATCGATCGTAAAACATTCTCAAGAGAAAGAAAATAAAAAACCTTAATAACTATTTCAATGAATACCAATGGTTAACCTTTAGTATATTGATAATATCAAACGAACATCTTCTAGTAGCTTTCCTCATAATACTTTAATTTAATGCCAGATACTTGAATCTTCCCTAATATCATTCTATTTTGATACTCTATTTTAATTGTGTCTATTTAAGAATAGTTTTGGACACCAGAAGTAATCAGGTAGTGCCAAAATTGTTATTCACTGGACTCAAATTTAATTTCTTCTTTCAAACTGACCATGAGGCGGACATTCGCAGATGAGAAGAGAAACCTTGTTGATGCAACAGAATTATACGATATCAAGAAAGACTTAGCGGGAAAACTCAAGCATTTCAAAAACTCAGGGAAAATAGAGAAAGCGGCTGAAGATGTGAGTGACTATCACAATATTCTTTCCAGATTTAAGTCAAACGAAAAGAAGTTGGACAGTGAAACCGATGTCTCTCTTCTCTATGCAAATATTATGAAAGGAACACTAAACCTGGTTTTTCCAGATGTGGAGGAAGAGGTGTACTTAGTCTTTAATAAGACTATTCGAACATCTTTTTTTGAAAAGGAGGATATCAAAAACATTAAAGATGAGTCTCTTTATAGAGAGGGTTTAGACGAGATGCCAGACCTCGTCATTTGCTATGAATACCAAGGCAAGCGTTTTCCGATTTGTGTTTGTGAGCTGAAGCAAAATTGGAATGATTCTAACAAACAACAACTGGCCGGATACCTCTATACCCTCTGCACGTGCTTCCAGTCAAAGGTTCTTGGAATCTTAGGGGACTCCAACTCAATGATGTTTTATGAAATCGAGAAGAAAGGAGAAGGTTTGGTCCTGAAGGAATCAAGGTGTTTTTACATCAATGTTAAAGACTTTCGTGCTTCAAATTCTAAAACTGCTCTCAGCATGTTTATGGCGAGTCTTGATAAAGGTTTTGAACATGCCAAAGAAGTCAAAAATGCAAGTTTAAATAGGAGCGCCGAGTTAGTTTTCAAGAGCGCTCAGAATCCTAAGAAGACATCGATTTCCCCAATCGCTTCTGAAGGTCAGAAAAAAGAAGAAAAGAAAAGAACAAGAGGCAGGGGGCAAAGTAAGAGAGATGAAGAAAGTGAGCAGGATGAAGAAGAAAAACCTCGCTCTCCCACAAAAGCTCAGAATCAGAAGAAGTCCTCTGCTTTTTCAATTGCTGCTCAAAGTACAGAGAAAAAAAAAGGTAAGAAGAAGAGAAAAAGAAGAAGCAGAGGAAGCAAGAGGGATGAAGAAAGCGAAGAAGAGGAGGAAATTCAAGAAAATGAAGAAAGTTCAAGTGATGACATAGTCTTAGTTTCCAAGAAAGATGAGAATCAGAAGGAAAAATCTACTTCTCCAGTTACTGCTAAAAATAAAGGCAAAAAGCAAAACCAAACCAAACCAAAATAGAATATACTCACATCAACTCTAACTCTCTTCATGCAGATTGATCAGAATGAAGAGGCAATTTATCTGTATTTTTTGTTTTAATTGTGTTTTCGCATGTTAAATAGATTCTGAATTTCTTATTGTGTTGTGATTTCTTTTTAAAAAAAAGCAGTTTTGCTCTTTGATTTGTTTTTTGCGAGTCTAGAAATCGAAAAATAAAGTCTTCTCTTTTCACTTTTAATCTTTTTGAAAGATCTCGACAAAGTTTTTAGACTTGTAGAGATCCAACCTTCTAATTCATCGAGAAACTCGGACACTTTTTCTGAAAAGCATTAAATTTGAATGTGATTTTCAAACAACTTGAAGATTTTGCTGAGTCGAAAATCTTAAAAGCAAAGAATCCGCAAGGGGGAAAAAGTTTTCCAATATTTTGAGGTAGTTGATAAACTTATAAAGGACATTTCTGCATTTAATGAAAAGCTTGAGTTGGGAATGGGAGAGGATAGGGTAGTTCACCTATTCAACAATTTGATACAGGAAATATAAGAATATGAAACAATAATACAATAAATAATTTTTTGTCAATTTAAATAACATGTGATTGATTGAATTCATTTAAAAAGTCTGGAGATATTTTGAAACCAACATTCCAATAGCCAAACTCAAGACTATAAGAAGGATTTGTATAGTATGTGAGTTCTTCTGAACAACTAAATATGTAACTTTAGAGCCATTATTCCCTTTAATACTTGGATGTTGTTCATTTCTCTCAATTCTATGAAGATTTTGCTTCAAGCCATTTATTTGTCTTAATAATACATCCTCTCTCTCATGAAAACTTCTCTATAAAAATGCTTAGAATTTGCTTCAAATAAACAAAAATTACAATTTGATTTTCTTGTTCTTGAACTTTTTTAAGGAGTTCAGCTTGGTGTTCAGAAGGGGATTGTGGTTGGGCCAAAGAAACACCGAGTTTTTCAATTTGTATCAGTTCTTGGGGTTTGTAATTCCAAATAGATTGAAGATCATTCAGCTATATCAGATTTGGAAAAGAATTATTTCATTATACTTGGATTTCATCTTCGATAAAGACTGCTTGGATCATAAATTTGTCATTTTTATAAGAAGAATCCTTAGAATAGGTTTAACAAATAACATGGAAAGATTTTTGATACAAAAGATTTCATGGTAAAGGAGATGGATTGAGTTTCACCTGGGAGAATTATATCTTTGTTTGGAAAGACTGTATATTTATCTGGTGCTGTTGATTTTACCTACAAAGGGTCAGGGTTCAATCTCAAAGGAAAAATATGACCTTGAATGCGACTCTGTGGAATGTGAGATTTTTTATTTTTACATTGGTGACTGATCTTTGTGCATCAATATTCTCAAAAACAACTTTATCAGATGGTGAAACCTGAATATAAGCCCTAGAGGATGGAAATATGAGAAGCAAGTCGATGAAGAATGAGTACTTTCCGCGCATTGTCCCGTATTAAGAAAATATTGGAGATTGAAATTTTGTGCCGAGATCGTTGGTCGATTTAATAATAACGACAATATTTTCTGATAATTTAATGTAGATTTTTCTCCTTGGGAATAGAGGGAATATTTTTCATTTGAATTTTTGTAAGAAGTTGAGAATTTGACAAGATGAATTATATTTAAGAAAAAGCAATTTTATTTCGCATTAAGAAATGAAGGAATGCGTCATCATTAGAAAGAAAATCAATAGGCTTAATCTCTGTATTATAAATTAAACCGTATTCGTTTAGACATTCAAAAAAATTCCAGAAAATCCAAGTTTCCGCCACGAAAAGATTTAGGTAAATATAAAATGAGAGAGGATTTTTTGCAAATTTTGCTTTCTACATATGAAATAATGTATGGGCAAAAAATCCACTAATACAGCTATGCAATAATTAAGTATTGTATATATTCATAATAGGTAGGTCGGTAAAACAATAGTTTCAGTATAACTTTATCATTTTCTCTCCTTCAAGTTTAGGAAGAAAGGAAAGCTCCAACAATTAAACTTATAATTGCAACCAACAACATATGCCAGACTTGATAACTACTATAATTGCCTGAAATAAAATGAGAAGATATTCTCAAAGTTTCTTTACCTTTATTGGATCCTTTGTCGAACATTTTATTTCTGTCAACACTTTCTTTCAAGTTGGTCAACTCATTGAAGAGTGAAGTTCTTTCTTCATTCAATCTCAACTTTTAAAAAAGTTAATAGGAGATATGATAAAAAAAAGAGATTCAAAATTTTGTTGATAAAAAGACTATACAATTTGCTTTTCTTGTTCTGCGACTTTTGCAACAAGTTTATCATAATCATCTCCATGAGCATTTTTATGGGTTCCTCTAGCAGGAGATTGAGTAGAATGGAATAATTGATTGCTTTGTCTATTTCCCACTGGCATTGAGAGTCTGTTTCCAACGGATGATCCAACACTGTTTCTTCCTTCAACGTCCTCATATACTTCTCTATCGACTCTTCCTCCAAGTTGGCCAGGAGGGAGATGCATTCCCTTGAAGCCAGCAGTCAATTTGATCTGTTGGATAACGTCTTGAGATTTTTCTTTCCAGACGTCAGAGACTTTGGAGACCTGATAATATATAATTGTAATTGAATATTTGGAAATTAAAAACTTCGAAATTGTCATCCAAGTCGACAGCCATAATCATAAATTTGTCTTGAGAGTTTTTCGATGAAGGGACGAAATCCTATAACACATTTCAAAGTTGTCCGAAAATTCAAGATTTACAGTAGCATGCATAGTAAATTCGATTCTTTTGGAGTCATTGGCGTTGATAATTCCGCTGTTTGGCTTTACGATATATTCTTTGGGAGAGGTTGTTTTGATCTGAATGAGGATGAATATTCAGTATGGGATCGCGAGAAATACCTTGAATGCTACGCGGCGCGAAGTGATATTTCTGATAGTGACGAGAGTGGAAGAGGCTTTTTTGGTGACATCATCAAAAAGGACAAGATCATTAGGGTTAACTTCGATGTATGTAGGGCTAGAGGCGTGAGGTTAGTGGTTTGTTGAAGAAGAGGCAAAAATTACTTTTGCATTAGAAAAGATTAAGAATAATTGAAATCTCGAGCTTAGAAAATAACACTTTTATAAATTACAATAAACTTTTTCCTTTTTTTTAATTAGAGGATACAATCCAGACAAAATATCTTTCCAAAATGAGTCAAGAACTTTTAAAAAAGCTTTTGTTGGACAGTGAAGCATACACTACTAGATTTAAGAAAGATCTTCTCCAAACTGGTAATGTCTCAGCCGGAAAGGGAGTTGCTCAGAAATCTAAAAAGATCCAAAAGATGACAAAACAAAAGAAAACCCAAGCTGGAAATAAGATGATTGGCGATAAGTTTAAGAGTATAATAAAGAAGATGAAGGTCTCTACTGATAAAAACTTGATCCTCGAAAAGAATCTCAAACATTTACAAAAACTCAAATCTAAATCCAAGGTCGCTGATTCTGTCTCCTCTTATTTGTTGGAGAAGCTGGCTCAAAAATAGAGGATATTGGAAGGTGAACGTGAGTGGATAATGAAATGTGTAAATATGAAGAAAATCGTTGTTTTATAGAAAAAAAAGTAATTTTTTTGTCAGATTTCTTCTTGTGTGGAGGAAAGATGTGGTGGCAAATATGTTGTAATATTTATTAAAATGGATAGATACATACACAAGTAGATACACATGCATATGGTTATACAATTCGAAAACTGGTTTTTGTCTAAAAATGATCAAAATCTTTTAGGGTTATGAGCATCAAATATCAAAGGAACGAGTCAAGAAATGATGGATAATGAGAATAGAATTTAGAGATCAGAAGAATTTTATCAGTTGGAATTTTGAAAGATCCATACGAGATATTCTAGATTATTCTTCTTCTTTCTCTTTGAAGGAGTTTTTGAAAAATTTTCTTTGGATAAGAGAAAGAAGTTCATTGTAATTGAAGTTCATAATCTTTTTTGAGTCAAATTTTGTGAAAAAAAAATTCCCAGAAAAAAATAAAGAAATTATTTTTACGACATGAGATTTTTAAAGAATTTTTTTGGTTCTCCAAACCCCAGAAAACGTTGACGAAAATTTTGGGTTGGGTTTTTTTTCTCGCAAGATATGTTGAGGATATATTTGATAAATAGGCCTGCCTGTGTATTTTGAAAAAAAAAGCATTACAGTACTAAAACAAAGGAAATAAAATATAACTTTTTTTCTTTTAAATTTTATGCAGAACAGCAAGAACAATAGTCAGCCAAATCTACTACATCGTATCTATCGTAATCCAAATGGAGGGGATCAACAACAAGTAGCTCTTGTTATGATTATTTATGTAATTTCTAAAGGGAACTCCCAATACTCTCCAAGGCACTGCTTCGGAGTCAAAATTAGGTCAGAAGGTTTTAGTTGCAAAGGTTGCAAGGAAGAAACTGGATCCTGTACCTGATCCAAAGCAGAAAAAACCCATTTATATTGGTCACTATCCTCTCGGCACTGTGAAAGAACACAACGTTGCAGCTGTATTTTTCAATGATAAAATTGATGAAGCCAATATTTCTCCCAGTTTGGCAAAAACACTCAAGGGCGTGGCTGTTAATGTGAACCCAAACGCCATTTCTCAGAACAATGATCAAACTAAAAAGAAGGAGGAGCTCACTCTTGGCCAGAAAAAGACTCTTATCCAAGATATCAGAGGCACAAAGGGTGGCAAACATCACGCCGGTGAGAAGGCCGTTTTGAACCAAGATGAATATCTTTCACCATTTGATTTTATCGCTTTGTTAAGAACTGATCCTGATATGGCAGATGAATTCTGTTACTTGAATAAAAGAGAAAATTCCTATGACTGGATGATTGTTGACTTTGAGAACAGAAACACTAAAGAATACATGACAATCAGTTCCAGAGTAAGCACCTTGAGAGATTTTATTATTCATATAATCTTCGTAGGGTATCACTCACTTTTTGGAAGATGAAGCAACATTTTTGACAATTGAAGAATGGGAGAGAGAAGTTAGCATGTATCACAGACTGAAGAATATCCCCTTCTTTAAGGATTACAAGATCTGGAAGAACTTTACAGTGTGGAAACACCTGTTTAGAAGAAATATGATGAGAGATCGTTCACAATTACTTAACCAAGATCTCTTCTTCCTTGACAGACATCTTAACAGTGCTCTATTGTGGATCAGAAAGATGTGCATTGAGGATATTGCTACTATTGATATTTTCAAGACCAATTTTGATGAGCCACGCACTTTGGAAGAATTCATCAAGGAACAAGAAGAGTTCAAGTCCAAGAAGCTTTCCCATTTGGAAGGTATGGAGGCTGCCATTAGAGAAACAATTGAAAGAAGTTGCAATACTTCTATGCAAGCCTTTAAGGAAGAAAATAGAATACAAAATCGTAATGAAGCCAACGAAGGCGATGAACCTCCTCCACTTTTGGTCGGAGACGAAACTAATAAAGAAATGCCATACACTCAAGAAGCTACCATCAGAACTCATCAACGTAAGTTGAGAAAGTTCATCAAGTTGATTGATTACTTGGTTCTTGACGCCAAGATGAGAATGCTTACATACAGCACCGACAATTTATTCCAAGCTTTACAATTATTTAACAAGGCAGGCAAAGAAAAAGTTGATAAATTGAGAGAAAAGACTGCCAAGGCTGGCCAACCTATGTTGGTGATCGAAGCCTATTTCAATGGAACTGAAGTGACCTACTCACCATCCAGCAGAAAACTCATTAGATTATTTGAGGAGATTGTAAATAAAGGAATAACTCTTATTTGCAGCAAACACAAGCAATTCCTTCATGAGAATGAATTCAGTGTATATGCTAAATCTGGCGATTTCAATGAAGATCCAAGTGAAGAACTTATTAATATGCAAGCCCTTATCAAGAATCATAAAGACCAGAACGACCTTATGGATAAGGTGAAATCACAACTGGATGTTGCTTTCGGATATGTTGAGAATAAAGCCAGCAATTTGGTGCCCAAGCTTGAGATTTACCAAGAACATCAACAGCTTAATATTGAAACTGTGGCTCGTAAAGAAATTGAAGAAATTAGACAAACACTTAACAAGTTTGATAATGAGCATAGAGAGTTACAGAAACCCAAAGAAAAGTCCGATATTGGTATGTACAGATTCGACAAGAAGAGACTTTTGGATACTATCAGAGACTGCGCTAAGAAGTCTAAGGATAAATTGGAATTGAGATTGCCCCAATTGAACTACGAGAGAGCCAAGCAATTATCCGACAGAGTTGATAAATTGAACGATAAATTGGCCACTCCACCCATTACTGTCGACAGTTTTGTCGTGTTTGTGAGAGATGTGAATGATACAATCGCACAACAAGACGAGATTGCAATGAAAGTGCAAGAAATTAATGATATGTCAACTTTGGTTGAAGAAAGAAAGATCAAGGTGAGAGAAGATTTCAAGTCTGAGCCAATGAACGCTGTGAGACAAGCCAAGAAGCTCGAACAAAGAGTCAAGATGGCCGAAGAAAGCCAGAACGCTAATATTAACAAGTTTAGAGCTGAGTTGGGCAGAGATATCTCAACAGT
>Ga0182738_1004334_pt1 | contig 15767 bp, 7 predicted proteins | sample eDN5th30CBELigMG_FD_128876 | JGI IMG/M metagenome (GOLD analysis project Ga0182738, IMG submission 128876) | Enriched Miracle-Growth compost microbial communities from Emeryville, California, USA - eDNA 5th pass 30_C BE-Lig MG (version 2)... ... | reverse complement strand
TGAGAAGAGAATTGTATGAGATATTTTTTCTAAAAGTAAATGATTTTTATTTTTCAATTTTGGGGAGAAATTATTTCAATAATTTTCATCAAAAATATCATATTAGAGAGTTCTAGATTTTTCATCAAAGAAAGATCGAGATCGTGATGCCTCTGAGCAAATCCAATTAGCTAAAATTTAATTTTGATAGTTGGGTGCACGAAATAATTTTGAAATAGTTTTTAAAAAGCAGAAAAATTTTTTGAGAATATTTAACTATGATTTCAAACGAAGACTATGCTAAACTTATCGCTCCTTGGCAAGCTTTCTACGACGAAACCTACAAGAGAAACTACTTTTATAACACTGAGACCCAAGAAAGTGTTTGGGCTTTGCCACAAGAAGTGAATGATAGAATTCAAGAATATTACGAAGACCAGCTTGGCGAAGTCTTTGAAGAGACAAATAACGTTGCCAAGTATGTTCCTGCTAGCGAAAGAATGTCCAAGGACAACTCTGAGGTCCTCAAGAGACCAGCTCGTAAGCAAGTCGAACAATCTATTGCAAAGAGTTTTGCGTATCAACAAGGTGACGAAGAGTATAATATTTGGTATGATAAGTACCAATCTGAAAAGAGAGATAAAGAGAGGGAAGCAGCTCCAACTCGTTGTGAGCCAGAAGTAGATGCTGGTTACACAAAGGCTGATAAAATGGAGAAATTCTCTGCATATTTCTGTTTCCATTTTGCCAGGGGCTGTTGCGCTGAAGGCGCCAACTGTAAATATTACCACAGAATTCCTACGTTTGAGGAGTGCGACCAGATTGATCAGGCCAAGGATATCTTTGGAAGACCCAGATTTTCCACTCATCGTGAAGATATGGATGGTATTGGTTCTTTCTTGAAGGATACAAGAACAATTGGAGTGACAGATTTCAAGATGCCAGGAGGAAATGATCCTATTGCTTCTATGTACGAGATTCTTTGGAGACATTTTTCACCTTGGGGCGATATTGAAGATATAAATCTTCATCCAGGCAAGGGAACAGCATATATTAAATATGCTCACCGTTGTATGGCTGAATTTGCTAAATTTGCTATGCAAAATCAAGCTTTGGATAGTGATGAGATTTTGGTGATTAAATGGGTCGCTGAAGAAGGTGACGAAGATGAAAAGAAGGCAGGAGAAAAAGGTAAAAAGGGAGATAAGAAGAAGAGAAGAAGACCTCAAAAGGAACAGACTGAAAAGAAGACTTATCAAGAAGAAACTTTTGAAGCAGGATATGGAAAGGAAGGTGAATTGAATTTGGACAATGAAGAAGAGCAAATTTTGAAGCATCGAAAGAAGGAGATTGAAAGTTCAGTGAATATGATGAGTGAAGTATTGAAAAGAATCGAACAAAGAAATCAAGGAGCAGGAGATGATGAGGATGCTTTTGATGAGAATGGAAACTTGAAAGTTGATGAGAATAAAGATGGAACTCATGGGGAGGGACAAAAGGGTGTTTACTACCATCCTAGTTATGGCTACGTAAACCCTGAAAGTAACAATGCTCCTTTATTCTAAGGTGTCATGTTTTGTGAGTGCATAAATAAACGAATGAATAATTGAGTAAATAAAAGTATGAAACCGACCGATGCTTATTATTTTGATGTTGTTTTGATACAAAGCAAAGCATATTCTTACTTAACCCTGACCTTGATCTTGACTTTAATTGACTCAAATAGGAGATTCTTAAACATGCAAATTTTTGTTAAACATTTAGTTTTCTTATCTTCAGATTGAAATGGATTTTTTTAAACAGATTCATTCACAAATTGAAAAACTAAAATCCTGTTATATATTTCTTTTGGTTAATCAGGAGAAGAGGGAAGCTACACTTAGATCAGTGCAAGTCTAAGGTAACCTTCAAGATAGAGTGTCCCGCAAGCGAGAGCAAACTCTACCAGCCCGAGGTAAAAATTGATGTGAAATGTCTCTCTCCAGTGAAGAGAATATCAGTTTTCACACTGATAAGAACAGATACTACACTTGATCTTAGCCGAGGAGGCCAAGAGGGTATGAATCTAAACAAAGAACTGAAGCTTAAATACTTGAGTTTATTGAAAAATTTTATGGGACGATCTGACTCTCACTGATGGATACTTTAATAAAAAAGTATTTTTGGTAACAATTTGAGAAAAAATAATTTTTTGGGAAATATTATGAAACAAACATTCAAAGAAAAACCTTATTTTTCCTTTTCATTGCTTTCTCTTTCAGGAAGAATTATTGGCCTCAGTTTCAGTTCTAGTTTCCGTTTTTTCAGTGTCCAAGATAAACCTCTCCAATAAAATATTCATAACTCTAAAAATATAATAATTCTGTTCGGGAGTAATTTCATTAATTATAAATATTTTCCCATAATATTTTGTCGAATTTATAACTATAAATAACAATTTTCGCTTTGATTTCTCATACCCTCTTGGCCGCCCGGCTAAGATCAAGTATAGTATCTGTTCTTATCAGTGTGAAAACTGATATTCTCTTCACTGAAGAGAGACATTTCACATCAATTTTTACCTCGGGCTGGTAGAGTTTGCTCTCGCTTGCGGGACACTCTATCTCGAAGGTTACCTTAGACTTGCACTGATCTAAGTGTAGCTTCCCTCTTCTCTTGATTAATCAAAAGAAATATAAACTTTTATAATTTAATATCAACCCATTTACAAATGATTTGATTTTCTTGAGATAAAATTTTTTTTTAGTTATTTTTTCTTATTGAAAAAAATTTTTGGATTTTTTTTTTTTAAAGAACATCAAAAGAAGAGAATGGTAATTTGAGAGTAAAAAACTTGAAGAAGAAGAAGAGTGCAGGTATTTATTTAGACAACAAGGTAACAAGTAAGTATTGTTATAAACAGGATACTGACATAAACCTGACTGATACAAAAACTAAAGTGATTAACTATCAGTTTGTTCATTATTCTTCTTGTTCATTTAAAACTGTATCAGCATCCAAAAACTGCCAGTTTGGATCCTGATCAAGATCTTCTACATTTATACCACCTCCGTAAGGGATATATCCTGTTTTTCCAAAACTATTATTCAGGACATTATCATATCCATAATTATCATGAGGTTCAGCTGAGAAATCTGAAGCCTCAGATGTATTATCCTCTTTATCACTTTCAAAGTTGCCTGTTTCTGGCTCATCAAGACTTGAGTATCCAATATCATGATTTCTGCCTTGATTTTGCATTTTTCTCTTTATTTCTGCTTCTGTGAGTTTATAATTTGGACCTGACTTCATCTGAAGCCAAGGAAGTTGAAGTGCATCGCGAGCCTGGATTCTTTTATGTGGATAATAATTCAACATTGGCTTCAAAAATTCCTCCAATACCTTTGCTTCTTCTGGTCTAATATTGTACCTAGTGGATCAAGATGAGATATGGATGAAATAAAAGATGAAAATTACTTTTCAGAAAGAACGTTTCGTAAAGGCCAGTAATGGAAGCCTTGAATTTTTCTAAGAGCTCCTGTTTTATCAAAGAATTTCTTTGATTGAGATCCAGAGAGTGCAAAGTTTTTAGGGATCTTTGAAACAAGCTCAATCACCTAGAAAGGGGAAAGGTTATTCAAATGACTTGATGAAATTCCTACTTGAGCGAGGTGATCATCATCCTTTCCGAAATTTGGTCCTTTTTTGGGTTCAAACAGGAAATCACCTGTCAACATTTCAAAGATTGTACAAGCAAAACTCCAAATATCAGCTGTCTCGTTATAATGGACTCCAATAATGACTTCAGGAGATCTATACTGTCTAGTCTGAATTTCTTGACTGAAATGATGATGTTTCCAGCAAGCATTACCCAAATCAACAATCTTGAGTTTAAAATCTTCATGTAATTTAACAGGCTTAAGTTTCTCTCTATTTAAATATGTTTAATATCACTTGGAATAAAATGATTTACTTGGGATTAACTGGAATTATCTTCTTTTCTTCTTTCTGATTCTCCTTATTATTTTTGCTCTTTTCTTCTGCTTTCTTTTCTTCTTGATCATAGAGATGTGGAAGACTGAGATATCTGGCCATTGAAGGGCCAGTTTTCTTGTGAGGATGGAAAGAACGAGATCTCAGAGAAGGCTTCAAGAGGTCATCTTCAACGTCTTGAGAGGATGCCGCGGCAGCCTCAGCGGCTTTTTTCTTTTCTTCTTGAGCTTTTTTCTTTTTTCTATCCTTTTTCTTTTGATTTTTGTTTTTCTTGGGTTGAGGAGGTTGATCATTAACTTTGATACCATGTTTTTGTTGATAAAGTTTTATTCTCTGTTCGTATTCTTTATGCTTGGATAATTGTCCATTTTCAACAATATCAATAATTTCTTCTTGAGTCAAACATAGAAGAATATTCTCTGGCTTCAAATCTGTATGAATTAACCCACAAATTCTATGTAAATAATCAAGTCCAATAAGGATCTGCTTTGCCATTCTTCTACAAAGATCCATTGGAATCTATTTGGGGATTAGGAATCAGTGAAGTATTCAAATTTTACTCCTTTGTAATCATATCTTTTGATGATTTCAAGTAGATTGACACCCATAATTTCAAAGACCATGCAGAAATGGTTACCATAAGGTCCTTGATAAATAAAAGAGTTGAGTAATTGGACCACATGACAATCGTCACGAGTAAATTCAGTTCTATTTTCCTAGAAAACTCGATTCTTATTCTCCAAAAATTATTTACATCTTTGTAATATTCTTTGCAAGATTCAATCCATTCTGGCTTTCCAACACTTCTTGCTACTCTTTGCAAGATTTCAACCTCATCATAAGCAGCTTCCATGTAATTTGAAGCACTTTTCTAAACTTTCACGGCAACATAGGTATCATATTTAAAATCTTTACAAAGCCAGACAGTGGAGAAATGTCCCCATCCCAGCTTTTGAATTACAACATATCTGCCCTGAAGAACTTCTCTATTTATTCAAAATTAGAAAACAACCAAGATATTGAAAAATTACCCGATGTGAACAGGATGATATCCACCAATACGATAATCGTCAATACCTTCATCTTCACTATCATTTTCTTCAAGATGAACTTCTTGTGGAGGACTAAAGTGATTATTTCTCAGCAACCGCTTTCAAAAGAAAAGAGAAATTTTACATATTGCTTTCAATAATTCCTTTTTCTTCGATTTCCTCATCGTCATCATCCTCATAATCATCATCATCGTCATCAGCAGCATCTTCAAGGAAAGTTTTTCCGGTTTTAGCTGAAGGACCGTTGTTTGGTTTCATAAAATTGTTTACAATAGTATCTTTTTGACCATTATTGCTTTTTTGTGTCAAGATTGTGCGACTACTGACCTCAGTACTATCTTCAGAGAAATCATAGTTGAGCTAAGGGGATGAGAAATTGATGAGATTGAAGGTAGTTGGTTACATTTTGATTTCCAGAGTGATAATCATGAGGTTTGACATTTTTTAAAGCGTTTTTATCAAGCTTATCTTGTTTAGTTTGAGACTGTTTATTTAAAACATCAGTCAAATGTGAAGTTTCTTGTTGGGATTAAGTGAGATTGGAGGTTTATGAGAGAGATTGTACCTTTAGGATTCATTTTCAGCTGTGTTGAGATTCTTGCTGTTTTGCTGATTTAAATTTTTTATTTTCTTGATTTTGAATTTTCTTTGCTGAGATTTTGAAATGAGTTGTAGTTGATCAACTTGAAGGAAAAGGGAAAAAACACAACATTATTTTTTTTTTATGATAAAAATGAGAGACTTTAAATTGGAGAGAAAATATGAAGTTTGGAAAAAAACTTTATTATCAATCAACCAACGAGAATAATATTATAAAAGTGTATTTGGGAAGATTTCGTTCTCTTCCCGCCATTTTTCAAATAATTTGTTTTTATAATAGAACACACAAAGAAAAATAACATAAGCATAATATAAATTTATTTTATTGATTCTAACTCATATAAACTATAAAAATTACATCCAAAATTTTCCCTTTAAACTCATACTCTCTCCCATAAGTGGTGGATGTAGAAAATGAATCAATAAAACATTCTCAAAGCAAATATATACAACATTTATTCACCCATCAAATATTCTCTTCTTCTATTCATTCTTTCTTCACCTTTTAATTGTCTGAGATATCTAATGGCAGTAGGATCATTTTCAAGGAGATCTTGATCTTCAGAAGGTTCCCAAGGAATAAACTCATTTTTAGTCTTAAGGTACAACAAGAGATCATCAAAATCATTACTAACAGCATGGAAAATATGAAGAACATCTTCTTGGTGCATGTGGTATTTTGCAGCAATTTGTACGAGTCTTTCAATAATGGCATTTTGGCTGGAATTCTCTTCGGTTTGTTGGGAGCTTTCAACGACAAATTGTCTGAAATTATGATCAGAGTCAACAAAGACATTGATATCTTTTGAAGGAGGCTTGAATTTTTCCTTTTCTGCAGAGAACTTGTATTTAAATTCGTCAGAGATCAAAAGGCTTCTTTCTTCGAAATATTTTGTTGTTTTGACTTTCTTTAAACAGTTGGTAAATTCCTCAGGATCTGCTTGTGCATTTGGCATACGATAATCCTTTCTCTTTTTACTTTCTTTCTGTCTTTCACTTCTTCCACCGCTTCCTTGATTTTGTTGCTGTTGTTGCATGGCTTCTGCTCGAGAGATCAAAACAACTTCCTCCTGAGTGACAGGGATTTCTTCTTTATATATGTGGAATAAATGGTTGCTTTTGGGTTGGCTCTTTGGAGCAGGAGTAGATTGAACATCATTATTATTGTTATAATTATTGTTGTTGGTTCTGACAATCTTTTTATTGCTGTTGGATCTTGAATTATTGATAAAAGCAAAAGGCTGATTGAAAGACACCTCATAATTCAGACTATTTGGTTCTGTCATAAACACTTCAGCTGAGGCATCGCTCTTTGAATAATCTCTAAAATGATGTTGACCCATTGAAGGGTAAAACATATCTTCACGAGGCAAAGAAGGGTCATCAATGGGGATAATGATATCTTCTACCTCATCATTTTCATTGTCTTCAAAAGCTTTCTGGACTAAGCCATAAGACTTGGGCTTGTCCTTCTTTTTGGAAGCTGATTTTTGACTTTGGCTAGAAGGAGTTTTTCTATCGGAATGATGTAATTCTGTAAGGATTCCTTTGAACTTCTTCTTTTCAGTGGATCGAGAATTCTCAAATCGACAAAAAGCAGACATTGCTTCTTCTTGAGAATGCCTCTTTATATAATCCGCAATTTGTTTCTTATCTTCTTCTGGCAACAAACAAAGAGTCTTGTGCATTCTATTCTTTAGAGATTCTGCAGTTCTTTCATCTTCCAACAATTTTCTCTTGGTTAATGGATCCTTCAAAGTCTCCCAAGTCTTGATGGATTTTGAGCCAGAAGGTCCATGCTGTCTTTCATAAGCAGCCAGTGACTCAAGAATTCTCCAATCTTCATAGACAGTATACTCTCTTCTTGCACTACCAGCCTTCTTGGTTGATGCAGATGGATACTCATTATAAATTCCTTCTTCCTCTTTTTTGACCGAGGTATCCTCGTCGCCTTGGTAAACATCTTCATCTTCTGGAGGCTCTTCTTCCTCCTCTTTATATTGAGAAATATCTTCTTCTTCTTCATCATCATCTTCTTGAATTTTTGGTTGCACTCTTGGCTTGATGTAATTTTGAAGGATTTCCTCTTCTGTGACGTTATAACCTTCTTTGACTTCCGTGCTGGTTTCTTGAATAGGAGATTCTCCCCTAACCTCTTCATAAACTCTCTCACCTTGACTTTCTTCTTGCTGGTCCAAATCAATGATATCTTCTTGTGCAAATTCTTGATAGATTTGTTCAATCAGATTTTTCTTAGTTTGTTGTGGCTTCTCTTGCTTCTCCTCCTCTTCGGATTCTAAAATTTCAATCTCCTCCTCGACAACTTCTTCAAGACCATCATCATATTCCTCATGTTGGGACTCCCTTTCATCTTTTTTACTGCTATCAATTTGAATTTCTTCTCGCGTTTTATGAGACCCAACTGAAACAACCTCAACTTGATCTTTGACCTCTGAACCCAATATGATCAAATCGTGATTCTCCGGTTGCACTTTTGGTGATTCAACGATTTCCATGACTTCTCTTTCAGGTGAATCCACAATCTCCATAACTCCTTCATTCTCCTGATCATGAACTTCAATCACAGCTTCCTTTGGTGATTCTAAAACTTCAATCTCTTGGTCAGTTTCTTTGTGCTCAACTTCGATGACGACTTGCTCTTTTGGTGAATCAAGAATTTCCATTACTTCTTGCTGATTTTGATCACTCATAACTTCAATGTTTGCCATCCTTGAAATTTTAAAGATCCTCACTTCCTCATCATTATTGGAATCCGTTCCTGGCTCTTGATCTAATGGGTGAATCTCCTCGACTGACGAAGTGTCTGCCTCCTTTGGTAATTCCACAACCTCCTCTCTTTGCTCAACTTCATAAATTGGTTCTTGAATTTGTGTCTCCATTGCTCCCTTTGGTGATTCTAAAGCCTCAACAATCTCTCGAATTGCTGGTTGATCTGTTTCTTGATCTCTCACCTCTGCTTCCTTTGGCGACTCTAAGATTTCCATTTGTCCTGCGTCTTCATGAATTGGCTCTTGAGAAACCTCTTTGTGTTCAGTCTCGACTACTTGTTCTTGTGGGAGGTCGAGTATTTCCATTCTTTCATTATTCTCTGCAGAAGCTGGTTTCTTTGGTGATTCAGCTACTTCCAATTCTTTTTCAGTTTCATAAACTGTCTCTAAGATATTCACCATTGCGCCAGGATGATTGTTGACTTCGAGCTCTTGAGTTTCTGCAATAATGAAAGTTGGTTGAGAGTTTTTAACGGTGTCAGCAGCTATTTGAGTTTCTCCAATGATGATAGTTGGCTGAGATTGTTTGGGTGTTCCTGGTTTCACCATTTCTTCAATAATTTCCTCGTTTTCATCAGAATCTTCTTTGTTAGGAACAGATTCTTCGACGTTCCCATAATTTTCCTGCTGGACAAGAATTTCTTGTTCTTGTTCTTTCTCTTGGTTTTCATCTCTTGGAGCATCAGTTATTTCCATTTGCGTTTGAGAAGTAGATTCAACCTCATGAATGAGTTCCTCTTGCATTTTATCTGCGTCCAATTGATTATTTTCGTCACCTTGAGCTTGAATATTCTCTCTGATTTCAGGAACGGTTTCTTCTTGATCTTGATAATTTTCTTGAGCATTTTCCTTTTGTTCGGGCGCTTCAACCAAGTTTTGTTGGCTGCTATCTTCAATTTGTCCTTGGCTCTCCTTGATTTCAGGAATTATCTCTTCTTGTATTTCTTCAGTTTGAGCTTGAGTCTTATCATTTTCTTCTGGAACAATCATCTGCTCAGGCATTTCAACCAAATCTTGTCTATTATTCTCTTCTTCGTGACCTTGGCTTTCTTTGGTCTCAATTATCATTTCTTCTTGTATTTCCATTGGAGCTGATTGACCAATTTGATCATCTTGGGGTTCAAAATGAGATTGTATCTCAGGAACTTGCGATTCCTTAATTGGACTTGATTTGTCAATTTGATTATCACTCGTTTCTTCAGGAATAATTTCTTCTTGAACTTGAACCAAGTTTGAAAAACTGACTTGCTCATCCTGAACTTGTGTATTCTCCTTTTCTTCAGGAATCATTTGCTCAGGTGCTTCAACCAAGTATTGTTGGTTGCTATCTTCAATTTGTCCTTGACTCTCTTTAATCTCAGGGATCATTTCCCCTTGGTTTTCGGCAGGGGCAAGTTGATCTGTGTGGCCTTCCTGAGCTTGCATATTATAACTGACTTCTGGAGCTATTGCTTCTTGACCACTTCCTTGCGCGTTCTCCTTAATTTCAGGAATCATCTCCTCTTGTATTTTTTCAAATTGAGCTTGAGTCTTATCATTTTCTTCTGGAACAATCATCTGCTCAGGCATTTCAATCAGGTGGTGTCTGTTATCCTCTTCTTCTTGCCTTTGGCTTTCTTTGGTCTCAATGACCATTTCTTCCTGTATTTCAACTCGAGCAAATTGATCAACTTGATCTTCGTGAGTTTGAGGATTCGATTTAACTTCAAGAGCTATTTCTTCTTCTTGGATATTTGCTTGGTGATATTGAGCTTGAGTGTTGTCTTGTTCTTCTGAAATGATCACATGTTCCGACAATTCAACCAAGTTTTCTTTATTATTTTCTTCATATTGCCCTTGGCTCTCTTTTATCTCAGGAACCATTTCCTCTTGGTTTTCGACTGGGGCAGATTGATCTATTTTCTCTTCCTGAGCTTGAGTTTGAATATTTTCACTGACTTCTGGAGCTATTGCTTCTTGATCATTTCCTTGAGTATTCTCCTTGATGTTAGGGATCATCTCCTCTTGTATTTCTTCAATTTGAGCTTGAATATTTTCTTTTTCTTCTGGGATGATCATCTGTTCAGATATTTCAACCAAGTCTTGTCTGCTATTGTTCTCTTCTTGTCCTTGACTCTTGACTTCAATCGCCATTTCTTCTTGAATTTCAACCGGAACTGAGGCTGCATTGACTTGTGGATCTTGATCTTTAATTTCTGGGGTTGTCTCCTCTTGCACTTGTTCATGGAGTTGATCATGTTCAGCTTGAATATCATTATTCTCTCTTTCTGGAATAACTTCTTCTTGTATCTCATCCAAGTTTGTTTGATAAATTTCTTCAGTCACAATAACTTTCTCATTTGGGTTTTCCTCATTAATAAGATCATCAACTCGAACTGCTTCTTCTGAAACACCAATAACTCCTTCCTGTTCTTTTTCAATTTCTTTTTCTTCTAAATTTTCATCTTGAGCTTCTGCTCCATTGTTATCAGTATTCACCATGTCAGTAGCCAATTCTTCTCTTTCTTCCTGTGTTTCAACAGGCTTATCATCCTCCATTAATGGTACTCTTGGGATAAATCTACGTGCAATAGTCAATCCTGTAAGCTCTTGACTTTCAATATATTGAGTTGCAGTCACAACTTCTGTGATATAAACATCTACATTTTCGACAATAGTTTCACTACTTTGTTCTTTTCCTTGAGTTTGGTTACTTTGATCCACGTACGTCTCATTTGTAGTGTCTTCAGCAGTTTGTTCTTTATTTTCACTGTCTTTTTGACTATCACTATCTTGCAATTTTTGGCCCTGAGTTCCCTCTTCGGCACTTGGGCTTTCTTCAATTATCTCCATTAAATTATTCAAATCTCCTCCACTATAAATATCTCCTGCCTTTGTAATCTGAATCTGATCTTCTTGTTCATTCACTTCAGGAGCTTCTTCATTTTGTTGTGGTTGCTTATTCTCTTCAATTTCCATTCTATCAGTTTCATCTACAATCTCTACGATCTCTACACTCTCAGGATTCTCAGTCACTGGCACTTGATTGGTATTTTTTTCAATATTATACATGAGATTCTCATGTTGTTCTCTCCATTTTTGGAGCTTATTCCTTTGCTTCTCAAAATTCTCACTCATCCTGTCTTCTTCGCTTTTAATGCTTTCTGATTTCGGTTTTGATGATGTTTCTATTATCTCCATAACATCATCTCCCTCTTCCTCTTCATGATTCACTCCATCTTTTATTGTGACTCTAATGGTACTGTCATCAAGATTTTGTTGAGGCTCTTCTTCAATCACTTCAATAACTTCTTTATGATTCTGATTTTCTTCAATATTTATAACTTCTGGTTCATGATCTATAATTTCAGAGTTTCTTGTCAATAATCTTCTCCTTGGAGGTTCAGTTAAACTTTCAATTCTTCTGACACTTTTCAAAGCTGTTCTTCGAGGAGGCATAATTTCAATCTTTGGAACAACAATAACCGGTTTTTCTTTGATTTCCATGACATCACTATTCTTATTTTCATTATTTCTATTCATAATTTCCATCTCCGTAATTTCTTGACTAAAGCTTGTCACAAACTGTGGATGACTCTCACCAACTCTTTGCACTTCAATTTGAATATCATATTGACTATCCTCAAAAATCACATCCAGTCTACTACTCAGTTCTTCGACTGGCGTCCTCTTTTCTTTTCCCCGAGAAATTGGCGAAGCATTGCTTGATATTCTTCTTGATCTTTCGCTATTCTTATTCACAGACGAATGCTTGGAAGAATTGGGGTTCATATTTTCAGAAGTACTCTTTGTTCTTTTCGTGAGCTCATTTTCTAAAGGATCTGATTTGGGAGTTAGTCTTCCATGAGCGTCTCTAAAGAAGCCAGATATAGGGTCAGGTATCATGAGATCTTGGGCTTTTCTCTCACGAGGAACTTCAATCACATCATCATCTTCATTTTCTTTTTCCTCAATAGGGACTTTCTTGATGACTTTCTTGGTAGACCCTTTGTTTACTGAGGACTTGGGTGACTTGGGAATAGACTTATTCCTTCCTTTATTTGTGGATACTTTGCTCTTCTCGCTGTGGACTGAGGATTTAGGATTATCACGAGGCGGCTTTTCAGGGCTTTTTGGTGTTGATCGTTTGACTATTTCAAATAATTCTTTTTCATCAGGAGTTAAACGTGAGAACTGTTGCATATTGGCATGAGCTATGTCTATTGGAAAGGTCAAGGGATTATTTTATAAAAGAGAATTTACTTGTAGCAATGGCTGATTTTGTTTGCGATTTCTTTTGAGAGCCTTTGTTTCTGGATCGTGTTGGGGAAGTAGAGGCTTTGTGAGTTGATCTTGGTCTAAGAGATTCAGGTGATGTTTTTGTCGTATGGCGAGTAGTGCTCATCTTAGATTAAGACTTTGTATTTTTGTCTTGATATTAGAACAGATCAAAAATATTGTAGGTAAAAATCAAAATGTAGAGTTGATGTATAAATTTAAATTTTCAGCTTGGTATAACATTCGAGGTTGGTCAGTCAGTCGTTAAAAGAAATTTATATAAAGGGATGAATTCTAACGGGAATGACGGAAGATTTCTGAACCTCTAAAAGGAAGAATAAAGTAAAATACAAATTTTGGTATGAGTTGAATAAAGGGGAATTACTTTAATCAAAAGATCGAAATTAGTATGGATAAATTATCCGCCTTTTTAATTTGAAAATCAAATTGCTGAAAACTGAAAACTTCCTTAATTAAATTACCTGGAGATTTCAAAGTCATTCTCGTTGAAACAAATTATTTGATGACATCTTTTTTTAAAAAGTTAGTTTTATACCTAATTTTTTTGTTTGCAATCTCATCCTAATAGAAATAGGTTTCTCCTGAGAAGGTTATTGATTCAAACAATCCAACCATTTTTTACTCGTTGGAGCTCAGGTAAGCAAAACTCATAGGCAAAGGCAGCAAAACTTGAACATTTTGTGTTTTATTCAATCAGGGTCGAATAAAATATTGGAATTAAATTGATAAAAAAGTATTATATAGGTATTGATGATGGATGGGGTTCCAAAATTGAATTGCCATATCCTTGTATTTTTGAACGAAACCTGAAAAAGCAAGCGCCAAAAGAAATATCCAAATTATTTGGAAATAATTGTTTCGATGCCTCTCCCATCAACCATCTCGGAGACAACATACGTCAAAAAATCAAGTTGTCGAAACTCCCCTGCCTTATCCAAATCTGCAGGCTGAATTAAAAGCGAAGAATCACTCTTCGAAAGTTATTGAGGCTCGAAGCAAAAGAAGTATTTGAAATTTGGAGAAGAATAATTGATATTTAAGACTGAATTTCCTCGAGAAAGCGGTTGATTTGTCAACTCCTTTTCGTGTCAAAGTTCAATTTCCAAAAGTACTTAATTCTATTATTAATTGAGTTTTAAAAAAAGTTAAAAAATATATTATAATTCAGAAATGGTAAATTAAAGTCAAGAAATCTCTGATTATTCGGATAAAAGTCTACTTAAAATCACTGAAAAATTTATAATTATTTTCTTAACTTTTGAAAATTTCTCAATTCCATTGAAAGAAGCACCCATATTCTAGAATGGAGGCATAGTAATTTCAAGGAGAAGAAGGTCAAGCCGCTCAAAAGGATTTCCCTCAGATAGACGTTTTTCTCTGTCATGAAAATATCTCTCTTGCCAAGAGAAGAGAAAGGAGAAGTTAAGAAGAAGATAGAAGAAAAATCACTATTTTCGACATTTGGATTGTTATAATTATTTAATTAACTTTTAGATTTTGGCTAATTTAATCAATTAAACCTTTTTCCCACATTAAAGTGCTTACAGATTCACCTTATATGAGAATTTCAAGGCTACCCTTGGATTTTTTTCTTTATTTTGCTCCTCCTTGAAAGGATTTTCGGAGGTTCTCTTCTCATAAATACTTGACACTATGCAAAAATAGGGAGGAAAATAAACTGAGAAGAAGATGGGATAAAAGATCGCAATTTTATACCTTTAGATTATTTATAATTATTTTCTTAACTTTTAATAATTGCCTGAATCCCATAAATTAACGACTCTTCCTCCATATGAATTTATTCAAGTTTCCTTATTTTTTAATATTATGATATAAAATCAATTCCTGACCTTAGTTGTGAATTTCTCTCTGGAAGACTGATGTTCTAGGGGTGAACTCCAGAGAGTCCTCAAGCGCAACTTCTTTCATAATAGGAAGATTTCTCTCAGGTAGGAGGAAAAGAGGCAAGAAAAATGGGATTAAATTCACTCGAATCATTTATAACTATTTTCTTAACTTTTGAGAATTTGTTAATTGGGTAAATCCTTAACTTTTCTTCACATTAAATTACTCATCCATCACCCTAAATCACCCTGGAGAGTTCCATCCTGAATGAGCTGTTTTTTAATTTACGAAGGGCTTCTAAAGATTGAATTTACACTGACACCATGGAAAGCAGAGATCCTGCAAATATATTGTCAAACCGAAGCTTCGAAGAAGGAAGAAAAAAATCCCGCACTTTAATGGATTTGAATCATTTATAATTATTATTTTAACTTTTGAGAATTTTGTTAATTAGGCTATTTAATAAAGGCTCCCTCGTAATCAAACCAAACCAAATTTTAAAAATTGATTAAGAAATTAATTATATTTTTTCCAGCTTAATTTCTTCACCCACAAACATAGTATTTTGTTTTGTTAGTGGGGATGCACACATATTGATCCAATAATGTTCCAAAGATCGAAAATATGGTCGTTTGTTCCGACTCATAGAGATTTTGTAAGAGGAAGGTCCGGGAAAATGATATAAAGATTTTGCCTCATGCACTGAGATCTTTTATAATTAATTTCTTAATTTGTAAAAATTTGTCTAGATTTGACTAATTTCTGAAAGAATCGGTTTTTTTTCGTAAGCAATCAATTTGATCCATATGCATAGAAGTTGCCTGTACAAATTTCTCATAATGCAAAGTAGTGTTCGTAACGAACAGTTAATTAAAAAAGACTTTTAAAACTGAAAGAAACAACTAAAAACTCTGCAGTCAGGTTTTCCTTCAAACAAGCATCATTCGACTAAAAGAGAATTCAAGACTTCGTCTCCAAAAAATACTTCACAGAATGATGATCGTCATTTGTACATCCTCCAAGAGTAGTTCCGGCGATGTAAAGCCAGAGGTGGGGTTTTCGTTGCTATTCCTATTCATAAATTCAAGAATACTTATTCCAAATCAACTAATCCTGCATAATTGACTATTGATTTGATTCATCGAACAAATCAGCAAATCTTTACGATTTAATAAATTAATTACAATTGATTTCCGACCGAAAAAGTTTTTTTTCTCTAATTTCTTTCACTTTCCAAAGCTGAAACTAGTTA
>Ga0182738_1004332_pt1 | contig 15768 bp, 9 predicted proteins | sample eDN5th30CBELigMG_FD_128876 | JGI IMG/M metagenome (GOLD analysis project Ga0182738, IMG submission 128876) | Enriched Miracle-Growth compost microbial communities from Emeryville, California, USA - eDNA 5th pass 30_C BE-Lig MG (version 2)... ... | reverse complement strand
GGGGACGTGCTCGCGCTTCATGATGGCCAGGATTTTGGCCACGACGTCGGGGTGCTCGGCGGCCACGTTTTGGGTTTCGGCGGGGTCGTCGGCGAGGTTGTAGAGCTCCAGCTCGCCGGGCTCTTGGTCGGCCGCTTTCGGACGGGGGTTGACGTTCAAGCGGATGCCCTTCCAATCGCCGAGGCGAACGGCCTGCTGGCCTCCGTAGCCGGCGGCCTCGCGGTAGAGGAACGGCCGGGGCTTCTGTTGCTCGCCCAGCAGGGTCGGGGCGAAGCTGATCCCGTCGATGTCGGCGGGGGGTTGCTTGTCGCCGACCAGCTCCAGGAGCGTCGGGAGCCAGTCTTCGAAGCCGGTGACGCGGTCGGAGACGCTTCCCGGCGCGATGTGGCCGGGCCATCGGACGATGCAGGGGACGCGATAGCCTCCCTCGTAATACGAGCCCTTCCGGCCCCGCAAGCCCCCCACGCTGTTGAAGAAGTCGGTGTCGACGCCGCCGACGTCGAACGTCGCCCCGTTGTCGCTCGTGAAGACCACGATGGTGTTCTCTTCGAGACCGAGTTCCTTCAGCAAATCCAGAAGTTTGCCGATCTCCTTGTCGAGCCTGGTAATCATCGCGGCGTAGGCGGCGCGGGGCTGTCGCTGGGGCGCGTAGCCGTTATCCCCCTTGTAGGGCGTCTCTTCGAACTGGCCCGCGTACTCCTTCAGGGAGTCTTCCGGCACCTGCAACGCAACGTGCGGCGCGGTGGTCGAATAGTAAAGGAAGAACGGCCGGTCCTTGTTCTCGCGGACGAACTCGCGAGCCTTTTCATTGATGAGGTCGGGGGCGTACACCTTCCCCTCATAGCGCGCGTAGCTCGCCGGGTCGTTGGGGTCGGCGTCGGCCGGGAGCTTCTGATGGGCCGAGAAATCCGGGTTTCCGATCTCGACGTGTTCATCATTATCCCATAAGTGCGTCGGATAATAATTATGGGCGACCGCCTGGCAGTTGTAGCCGTAAAAGCGGTCGAACCCCTGCTTAAGCGGAGCGCCCGTGCTGCCGACCGGCCCCAGACCCCACTTGCCGAAGTCTCCCAGCACATATCCTTGCTTCTTGAACAAAGGCGGAAGCTTCAGCTCGCCGGGAGGGACCGGAACCTGCCCCTCCGTAAACCCCTTCGCCTGGCGGTTGTCGCGAATGTAGGCGTGCCCCTGATGCTTGCCCGAAAGCAGCACGCAGCGCGACGGAGCGCAGACGTTGCTGCCGGAATAATGCTGGGTCAGCCGCATCCCCTCCTTGGCCAGTTGGTCGATGTTGGGCGTCCGGATCTTCTCCTGCCCGAAGCAACCAACCTCGCCATACCCCAGATCATCGGCGAGCAGAAACACGACGTTCGGGGGCCTATCATCGGCCCCAGCCCACCCCGCGCCCAATACGACCAGCGCCGCCGCGCTCAATGTTCGGATCAAACGCATGCTCACATCCCCTCCCGTACCGCCTTGATCGCGGTGGTTGCAAGGAAAGCCCTCGTCGGCACGGTCTTTGCCTTTTAGCCGAGTTGGTTGAAAGGCCGGGACGAACGCCCCGATGTCTTGAACGTATCCCGCTTGAAGACCATGCGAAAGAGGCTGGTCGGCCGACTCGGCTGGAACCCGCTTCCCCGCATTTCCCTCGATGAGGGCTGGAGCAGATTCGATGGTGGCGTCAAACCAGGTGGAGACCCGAGTCAAGCTCAGCGGCGTGCATCTCTGCTGCGAAGGTTGCACCGACGCTCTGGAGGACGCCGTCGCTCGCGTCCCCGGCGTTTCCGTGGAATGCAGCATCGACGACGGAACCGCGATCCTCTCGGCTCACGATCCCGACTCGATCCAGGAGGCCCTCGACGCCATCGCCGGCGCTGGGTTCCACGGCGAAAGCGACAGCAAGAGCCTGACCATGAGAGACACCGACCCAAATCTCCCCCAAGGCCGGATCAAGAAGGCCACGATCTCTCAAATTCACAACTGCTGCGACATCTGTTACGACGCCATCAAAAAGGGAATCCACGCCACCCAAGGCGTGACCCACGACACCGGCCGCCCCGGATCCACCCACTTCGAGGTCTCGGGCGACTTCTCCGCCGATGAGCTGGTTCAAAACCTCCACAAGGCCGGATTCAACGCCCGCGTGACGGCCTGAGCGCCGGAACAGAACATCGGATGTGGGTGGCTCGGTTTTCAACTCGGAGACAGGCATTCTTGCCTGTTCAGCCCCGGTTCGGGACAGGCGGGAAGCCTGTTTTATGAATGAGTCGACTCAGTTATCCGCAAGGCGGCCCTCCTCGGGGGGCCGCCTTGCCATCTCCGGCCTACCTGTTTTTATGGGCTCGGGTATCAATTGTCATAAGATCCACGCGAATGACCACGAAATTCCAGGTTGCTGAAAAATCCCCGATCCGGACGACGGATCGCTCGGATTGAAACGACGGAAGGGTTGAACATGAGCGACATGACCATCTCGACGCGCGCCGCCCTCGGAGCGGCCGGGGGCTTGGTGGGCACGTTCGCCCTCCAAGCTTTGATGACCGCGACCGGAAAGGCGATGCCCCAAACAACTCCCCCCATCCGAGAGGATCCGGGCGAGTTCATGGTCGAGCGGGCCGAATCCCTCCTGCCGAAGTCGGCGCGAGAGAACGTCCCCCAAACCGTCGAAACCGCCGCCGCGGGGGCGCTCGCCCTCGGCTACGGCCTGACCTTCGGTTCTCTTTACGGCGCGCTCCGTCCCCGAGGCGGCGACGCCCTGACCGACGGCGCCGTCCTCGGCGCCGCCTGCTGGGCCGCCGGCTACGCGGGTTGGCTCCCGGCCCTCGGCCTGATGCCCCCGGTCTGGCGGCAGCGCGCCCCCTAGGCCGTTACCCCGCTCATCGAGCACGTCGCCTACGGGATCGTCACCGTCGCCGCGTACAACTGGATGCGCGAGCGGGTGGAGTAGGGCGCTGGCCGACCATCAAGGCGCCTCACCCGCGCTCGGTCGGGTGGCGCCTTTTTTCTTGTCCCAATGCGCCTGGATCTGGTCGGCCAGCGCATTGCGATCCGTCGGCTCGCCGCCGTAGACGGCCACCGCCTTGAGCGGGCCGAAATCCGTGGTCTTGAGGATCTCCGCCAGAGCGGCGAAGACGGTCGCTTCACAGAGGGGTGGTTGACGGTTATAACGGGCTCCAGCCGGAGTCCGCGATTCGGAATAACCCCCTTTGTTCACCCAGCGACACGACGAGGCCCCGACCATGACTCCTCCGTCTCGACTGAACCGCCGTGACTTTCTGGGGGGAGCGCTCGCCGGCGCGACGATCGGCGGATCGATCCGCGGAGGAGAAACTTGGGCGGACGCCGGCGACTCATCCACCCATCGGAAACCGCTTCCGTTTCGCGAGTGCTATTGCCCGGCGCACTTCGGCAACTCCTACGAGGCGATGTGGCCTCGCGAGCACGCGGCCTATCTCGCCGAGATGAAGGCGATGGGATTCAACCGCCTCGGCGACTGGCTCGTCACCACCGACGCGCGCGACCCGTACACGACGGACAAGGCGTGGCACCTGGGACGGGTCCAGCTCGACCGCAAAAAACAGGCCTTTCAGGCCGCTCAAGCGCTCGGGCTGGATTTGAACTTGATCGTCACCCCGAACCACGTTTATCTCGACCAGTTCCGCCCGGAGTTGGAGGCGACGAAGTCGCCCAAGATCTTCGGCCAGCTTCTTTGCCCAAGCCGGCCGGAGGCCCGAAAGCTCATTCTCGACAATTATGTTCACTGGTTCGACGACATGGCCGACGCCGGCCTGCGGCTCTCGGCCTTCACCGCGTTCGCCTACGATTACGGCGGCTGCGACTGCGAAGCTTGCCGCCCCTGGATCGTCACCTTCGCCCGGCTGATGAAGGAGATCCACGCGATCGCGAAAACGCGACATCCCGACATCGAACCCTGGTTTTGCTCGTGGTGGTGGACGCCCGAGGAGCACGCCTTGATCAAGGATTGGGCCGCCCGCGAGGCGCCCGGCTGGCTCCGGGGCATGACCATGCACATCGAGTACGGTCAGACCCATCCGAAGGATGTCGACGTTCCGGACGGCTGCCGCAAATTGGCGTTCGTCCACATCGGCTACCCCGACAATAGGAGCGCCGAGGTGTACGGTCGCCAAGGCGCGGTGATCGCCCCGAACCGGCTTTCCAAAACCCTCGACGAGCTGCGCGCCCGCGGTTTCGAGGGCTTCCAGGCGTACAGCGAGGGGGTTTTCGACGACGCCAACAAGGCGATCCTCGCGGGTCTGGCCGCCGGCCGGTTTGATTCCGCCGACGAGGCGCTCCGCGCCTACGCCGAGCGTTATCTCGGCGCCAAAGCCGAGCGCGCGGAGGCGTGGGCCGCCTGGCTGGCCCGCTGGGGCGACGCGAAGAGCGTTCCGCTCCCGGCCGCCCGGGCCGAGTTCGATCCTCTGGCGGCCGACGCCGCGCCCGGCTGGCGGCTCGAACACTGGCGCGTCAAGCTGGAGATGGAGGAACTCGACCGCGCCATCGGCCAACCGAAGCCGGACGAGTGGCCCCCCGAGCGGCTCGCGAACGCCGACGCATGGTTCGCCGCCCAAGAGCATCTGTACCGCGATGTCTACCGCCTCGGCCCGGCGCGGCACGTGCTGAACCCCCGCTTCCAGCCCCCCTCCTGGTACGAGTCCTGGCGCCGAGCCACCCAATCCGCCCCCGCGCCCTCCTCCGCGCCCAGCCCCTCGGAAGCCTAGTCGATAGCCGGAGCCAACGCATTCGCTTGTGTTTCGGGCTGGCATTGTTGGACGGGCAACCCGAATACCAGCCCGAAGCGCCATCGAGTGCATGGTTTCAGTCGACGCCTCGCCAGCTGACTCGCGCGTTGGTCGTGGCGATCAGTACAATTTGCTCTCGGGATAATAGCGTCCGATGACCAGCGCGCGGAGCCAAAAGAGGACCAACAGGTTGGCCGCCTTGATCCAGATCAGCCAGGATTGGAGCGCGTAAGCCTCTCGGAAATCCGTCAGGCCAAACGTGAAGAAAGCCAAGGCGTACGCGACCTCGACGGGCGAGTGGCGATGGATGAGGAAACGACGGAACACGAGGCCCGAGAGAACGAACCACACCGTCCCCTCGAAGAGGTTGAAGGCGTGGTACGGGGCCTCGACCCAGGGGGTATCCGCGGAGCGGTACGTCCACCATGTCCGGAACACCAGGTAATCGGCGACCGATCTCGAATCCATGAATGCCCCGCGGTTTAGCCGCCGCCCCCGCCTCGGCCCGCCGCCTCGGTCGTGTAGGTGGGATCATCGCCGGCCTGGCGAACGTCTCCGGATGGGCCGTAGATGGCTGGAACGCGCGCGCCAGCCAGGCGGAGCCAGGTCTGGACTTGTGTTCGGTGGTGACAGGTGTGCAAAACCCGCCGCCAGAATATCCAGATACGCTGGCGCTTCAGGCCCTCGAAGAAGGGGCGCTCCTCCATCCACCACTGGGCCGACGCCCCGGCGATCTGGGGGAGCCGGGCCTTGGCGTGCTCGACGTGCCGGGCGATGTAGTCGGCCACCTTGGGCGCGTCGCCGGGAGGAAGGAGCGAATCGGCGGGGGGCTCGACGAAGCCGGCGAACTCGGCGAAGAATCGACGCTCGGACAAGATTTGATGCGTCAGAATCGCCCGGATCGTGTTCGTCTTCTCTTGGGGCTTGAACTCTAATAGGTCGTCGGGTACGGCCCGCCAAACGCCGACCGTCTTGTTGGTCTCGCTGGCGTAGATCGTCGCCAGATGCTGAAACAGCGGGTCGGCCGCGGTCGGAATTTCGTCGTCGGGGATGGCGATGAAATCGTAATGCATGGCGTCCCTCCATCTATCTTGAGTTTCGCGCGCTCCTTGATTATATCCAGGCGTCGCGCGAATCCCCACCAATCAAAGCAAGCGGGGGGGCCGGCGGTCGGTCTTCCTCTCCTAAACAATTCAAAGCAACGCAACAGTGACACGGGACTCAATTCCGGGTATGGTCAACGATATCCAACCTTTGCTCGGCAACCTCTGAAGCGCAACGGCGGAGGATCCGACTCGTGAGCGACGCCCGGATTCGAAACGGTTCCCGACGACTCTGGCTGGCGATGGCCGGGGCCCTGTTGATCGCCTTATTCGTCGGCGCCGGCCAAGCGGCGGAACCCAAGCCCGCGGAACCGACGCCCGACAAGGTCGAATTCAACCGGGACATCCGGCCCATCTTTTCGGAGAACTGCTACGCCTGCCACGGGCCCGACAAGGGCAAGCGCAAGGCGAGGCTCCGGCTCGACGTCCGCGAATCGGCCGTCAAGCTCTACGCCATCGTTCCCGGCCAACCCGACGACAGCGAACTCGTCAACCGAATCCTCAGCGAAGACGACGAAGACCGGATGCCCCCCATCGACTCGCACAAGACGCTCACCGATCGCCAAAAAGACCTGATCGTCGCCTGGATCGCCCAGGGGGCCCAGTACCAGGATCATTGGTCCTACGTCGTCCCCAGCCGCCCCGCCGCCCCCAGCGTTCAGCGCCCGGGCTGGGTCCGAAACCCAATCGACGCCTTCATCCTCGCCCCCCTCGAATCCAAAGGCATCGACCCCTCGCCCGAAGCCCCCCGGCGAACCCTGATTCGTCGCCTCTCGCTCGACCTGCTCGGCCTGCCCCCCTCGCCCGAGGAGGTCCGCGCCTTCGAGGCCGACCAGAGGCCCGACGCCTACGAGCGGCTCGTCGACCGACTGCTCGAATCCCCTCACTACGGCGAGCGGATGGCCGTCCCCTGGCTTGACCTGGCCCGGTTCGCCGACTCCGTGGGCTACCACGGCGACCAGGGCCAGCGCGTCTTTCCCTACCGCGACTACGTCATCAACGCCTTCAATCATGACAAGCCGTTTGACCAATTCACCACCGAACAACTTGCCGGCGACCTGCTTCCCGATCCATCGCCCGAACAACTGATCGCCACCGGCTTCAACCGCCTCAACATGGTGACCCGCGAAGGGGGCGCCCAGCCCGAGGAATACCTCGCCAAATACGCCGCCGACCGCGTCCGAACCGTCAGTTTGACTTGGCTCGGGTCGACGATGGGTTGCTGCGAATGCCACGACCACAAATTCGATCCGTTCTCCCAGCGCGACTTCTACACGATGGCCGCGTTCTTCTCCGACGTTAAACAATGGGGCGTCTACAACGATTACGACTACACCCCCAATCCAGAGTTGAAAGGATGGAGCAACGACCATCCCTTCCCCCCCGAAATCGAGGTCGAAAACCAGTACCTGAAAGATCGCAACGCCCAACTCGCCGACCGTGTCCGAACCGCCGCCGCGGCCGCGCCCGAGGATGAAAAACTCGCCGTCTGGCTCGACGAAACCCGGGCCTTCTTGAAGGACTCGCCCTCCGGCTGGCGGACCATTTCGGCGACCGTGGATGGCTCCGAAGCCAAGCCCCAGCCCGACGGCTCGCTGCTGATGCCCCCGGCGGTCAAGAGCGACCCCAAAGAGGGCTGGAGCTTCCGAACCGAAGCGGGGGCGGGATGGGTCGCTCGAATCAAGGTCGAATTGCTTCCTCATGAAATCAACGGTGGACGAGTCGCCCGAGCCGGCGCGGCCGACGCCACCGTCTCGTTGAGCGCCACGATTCAGTCGGCCGGCTCGAAGAAGGGACGGCCGGTCCAGTTTTTCCAGGCCGAGGCTGACCACAAGGAGCCCCGCTACTTCAACGGCGAGGTGGTCCCCGGCGTTCTGAACGGCTGGCGGACCTCGCGCGCCTTGGTCGGCGAAAAGCAAACGGCCGTCTGGTGCCTCGACCCGCCGATTGAATTGAAAGACGCCGAGTCGCTGGCCGTCGCCGTGAAGGGGAAGGGCGCCGGTTGCGTCCGGGTCTCGTTCTCGCCCTTGGGGTTCGATCTCGATGGGGACCTGACGGGCGACCTCGCATCCGAAGCGAAGACGGCGATCGAAGCGGCCGACGCCAAGGAGTCCGCGGCGGTCAAGACGCTTTATCAACTGGCGACGGCCGCCGACGCCGGCTTCTGGGAGCGGGCGCGGGCGGCCTGTTTGGAGATCGCCGCGCATCCCAAGGGCCGGGCGTTCACGCTGGTTACGAAGGCGGCGCCGCCGCTGGAGACCCGCGTCTTGCCCCGGGGCGACTGGCTCGACCGCTCGGGCCCGATCGTCGAGCCGGCGGTCCCTCATTTCCTGCCTCATAAAGAGGCGAAGCCCGGCGAGCGATTAACCCGGCTCGACCTGGCGCGCTGGATCGTCTCGGCCGATAATCCGCTGACGGCCCGAGTGTTCGTCAACCGGCTCTGGAAGCAGTTCTTCGGCGTCGGGATTAGCTCGGTGGTCGAGGACGTGGGGGCGCAAGGGGAATGGCCGGTCCATCCCGAGTTGCTCGACTGGCTGGCCGTCGAGTTCCGCGAAGGGGGATGGAGCGTCAAGCACATGGTCAAGCTTATGGTCATGTCTTCCGCCTATCGGCAAGACTCTCGCCAGCGGCCCGAATTGCTCGACGACGACCCCGGCAATCGCTGGGTGGCGCTACAGTCTCCCCGACGGCTTGAGGCCGAGTTCGTCCGCGACAACGCCCTGTCGATCGCCGGGCTGTTGAAGCTCGACCTGATCGGCGGGCCGAGCGTCTTCCCGTATCAGCCGGCCGGCTACTACGCCAATCTTCAGTTCCCCAATCGCGATTACGTCGCGAGCGCGGGGGACGCTCAGTATCGCCGGGGCGTTTACACGCACTGGCAGCGGACGTTTCTCCACCCGATGCTGGCGAACTTCGACGCCCCCTCGCGCGAAGAGTGTTCCCCAGCGCGGACGGTGGCCAACACGCCTCAACAGGCTCTCACGCTTTTAAACGATCCCACGTTCGTCGAGGCGTCGCGGGTCCTGGCCGAGAGCCTTTTGCGAGTCGAACCCAATGGCGGCGACTCGGACGAGGCCCGGATCGATCAGCTTTATCGGCGGGCGCTCGCGCGATCGCCAAAGGCCGGCGAAGCGTCGTCGCTGCTTGATTTCCTGAACGACCGCCGCGGCTACTTCAGGACGAATCCCGACGAGGCCGACAAGCTCCTCCATGTCGGCCAATCGCCGCCGGCCGAGGGGCTCGACCCGGCCGAGGCCGCGGCCTGGACCCTCGTTTGCCGCGTGGCGCTGAACCTCCATGAAACGATCACCAGGTATTGAACCATGAATCGCCCGATCCAACCCGAACCCTGGCGCGCGGCGATCCAACGGCGCGTCTTTCTCAGAGACTCGGCCTACGGCCTGGGGGGGCTCGCCCTGGCGGGTCTGCTCGACCCCCGGATCTTCGGCGGATCGGCCCGCGCGGGGGAATCGTCGGCCAAACCCGGGGAGCACTGGCGAGGGGTGGTTCGGCCGACGCACTTCCCGGTCAAGGCCAGGCGGGTGATTCACCTCTGCATGGCCGGGGGACCGTCGCAGCATGAGAGCCTCGATTACAAGCCATTGCTTCATCGGCTCGACGGCAAGCCATTCCCCGAGTCGTTCACCAAGGGGCAACAGCTCGCCCAGCTCCAGAACAAGGCGCTGATCGCGCGGGGGCCGTTTTGCGGGTTTCGCAAACATGGCGATTCGGGGCAGGAGATCTCCGACCTGTTCCCCCACACCGCTCGGATCGCCGATAAGATCTGCATCATTCGATCGTTGACGACCGAGCAGATCAACCACGACTCGGCGCACGCCTTCATGAACAGCGGGTCGATCCTCAAGGGGAGGCCGAGCATGGGCTCGTGGCTCCTCTACGGCTTGGGGGCCGAGACCGACGAGCTGCCGGGCTTCGTGGTCCTAACCTCGGCGGGGGCTTCGGGCCTGCAACCGGTTTCGGCCCGGCAGTGGTCGGCCGGCTGCCTGCCCAGCAAGTTTCAGGGGATTCAGCTTCAGTCTCGGGGAGACGCCGTCCACTACATCGGAACGCCCCCGGGCGTCGGCGTCGACGGCCAGCGGCGTTCCATCGACGAAATCAATCACCTGAATGGGATGCTGCTGGATGATCGGCTCGACCCCGAGATTCAAACGCGGATCGCCCAGTACGAGATGGCCTCGCGAATGCAGGCGTCGGTCCCCGAGTTGTCGGATTTCTCCAGCGAGCCGAGATCGATTCTTGATATGTACGGCGTGAACATGCCGGGAGACGGCAGCTTCGCGTCCAACTGCCTGATGGCCAGGCGGTTGGCCGAGCGCGGGGTTCGGATGATCCAGCTTTACCACCGGGCCTGGGACCACCACGGCAACATCGAGAAGGGGATGACGCAGGCCGCCCTCGAAGTCGATCAGGCGTGCGCGGCGCTCGTCGAAGACCTGGACCAGCGGGGCATGCTCGACGACACCCTGGTCATCTGGGGAGGCGAGTTCGGCCGCACGCCGATGGGGCAGGGGACCGGCCGCGACCACCATATTTTGGGCTTCTCGATCTGGATGGCCGGCGGTGGAATCAAGCCGGGGATCACATATGGCGCGACCGACGAACTCGGCTATCGAGCCGTCGAAAACGTCGTCCCCGTCCACGATCTTCACGCCACGATCCTAGCCCTCTGCGGCATCGACGACGCCCGGTTCTCGGTCAAGTTCCAGGGCCAGGACGTGCGGTTGACGGGCTTCGAACCGGCTCGGGCGGTGCGGGAGATCATGGCGTAAATCGAACCAAATTCTGGCCGGGGCCTACGACCCCGGCGCGTAAGCCGCGTCCAACGGCGGGCGTCCCGGCCTCACGGAGGCCGGCTACAAGAGAGGCCGCCCCGCTCGCCTCAACCACCGGTCGACTCGCTCAAGGGCGCGGGCGCCTCGGGGTCGAGCATCTCCAACAGGGCGCGGACGGGAATCATCAGCCAGAGGGGCCGGTGGGCCAGATCTCGGCCGATGTCGTCGAGGGTTCGTTCGAGCAAGAGCACTTCGAGCAGGAAGTCGCAGTCGGCCCGATCGACGGGGAGCAGACCGGGCGCGTCAAGCGCCTCGTGATACGCATCCACGAACTTATGGGCGACGCGGGATCGCCACCGGCGGGCCCAGGGCGCCAGGAGCGAGCGGTCCTCCTCGCGGACGAGGCCGGGAGGACGACCCGACTTGTGTTCCAGGTCGAACAGCACGGCGTGGGCGGCGTAGTCGAATTCTCGGATCATCGTCGCCACGTCGCGCAAGGGGGACCGCTTCACCCGTCGCTCGGCGTTCGAGTCGTCGATGTCCCCCTCAAAATCGACCACGACGAACCCGGTTCCCGTATCAAGAAGTTGATCGAGTTGATACTCGCCGTGGATCCGGATTCGAGAGCCTCCCAACGGCTTCGCGGCGACCTTGGAGAACCGATCGAGCAACCGCTCACGGAGCCCCAGGAGCCGGGCGGCGTCGGTCCTGGCGGGGATCGGCAGGCCGCCAAGCGCGGTCGCCAGTCTGGTGAAAACCCGGTGGGTCAGGTTCCGCATTGACTGATAGAGCGAACGCTGGTAGAGCCGGCCGAACGGCTCGGGGCGGAAGGCCGGCGAGCGGTGGTCGGAGGCCAGCGCGGCGTGAAGCCTGGCCGTTTGCTGGCCCAACCGCCGGGCGATGTCCTCGAACCCGCCCAGCAGGGCGTCGAACGTCGGCTCGACGCCGAAATCGAGCTCGCCCAGCGGACGCTCGGGCTCGGTCTTCGTCTCCGTCCCCGTCACCCCGTTCTTGCGGTGAACCTGAGCCGCGACCCGCTCGTAAAACTGGCTGAGCTGGTTGAGCGTTAGAGCCCAGGCCGTCCCCTGGTTGGGAACGTACCGATTCAAAACGGCGATCGTCACCGGCGGGCCATGAAACCGCCGGTATTCCAAGTGCCCGAGCACCGGCGCGACGATCAGGTCTTCTTGCCGGGCCGAGAGGAACGATCGGACCTCGAAGTCGGGGTTGATCTCTGAATCCACGATTCGAAACGTCTTCAAAGTCAGATGCTCGTCGAACACGAGCGTCGTGTTGAACCGCTCGCTTCGAACCAGGTGGGTCGGGGTCCGGAGCCCTTCGCCGAAATCGGTTCCGGCCACCCCCTTCACGGTGGCCGCGGCCAGTTCTCCGTCCGCGAGCGAAGCGGTGGATCCCCGCTCGATCACCCCGGCCAGTTCCGCGCCGCAGGCCGGCGCGGCGAGGGCGTCGCAGAGCAGGCCCGTCTCGGTCCCCTCCAGCCGGGCGAGGAACGTCGCGGGGCTCTGGTCGAGCAGCGCCGACGCCTCGTCCTCGGCGATCACGGTCAAAGGGAGAATGCTAAGTTCCTCCTCGCCGTCGGCCAGCTCCGCGCGAAGGACGCACCACTGGATCGCCCCAGATCCCAACGGATCGGCGAACGACCGCGCGACCCGCGCCGAGACGACCCGAGACGAGCCCGCGGATCGCCTCAGGGCCAGAAACACGGGGAGGATCTTGGCGAGCCGAGCGCCCTCGTTGTCCGTCAACTCGGTTCGCCAGTCGCCGGAAACGGTCAGGACCGGCAACTCTCTGACGCGCTGGGGTTCCTGCTCGATGGTCGTCTTGGCCACCTCGGCCGGCTTCATCAAGAACCAGTAGAACCCGTGGGGGCCGAGCGTCAGGGGATAGGGACCGTCGGTGATCGTCGGCAAGAGGCTGTGCCCGGCCAGCTCCTCGGGCGCGAAGCCTTGGTACTCCCTCAGGTCGAGCTCGACGTGCTGAACGAACCGCGAGAGGTTGGCGACGACGAGGATGTCTTCGCCATCGTAACGGCGGAAGAAGGCGAGGACCTTGGAGTTCTCGGGCCGAAGAAACTCGATGCTCCCCCTGCCAAACGCCTTGTGCCGCTTGCGGAGGCTGATCTGCCGCTTGACCCACCAGAGCAGGGAACTTGGGTTGGCCTGCTGGCTCTCAACGTTGATCGCCTCATAATGATATTCCGGGTCGATGATGACCGGGAAATAGAGCTTCTGGGGGTTGCACTTGGAGAACCCGGCGTTGCGGTCGGGAGACCACTGCATCGGCGTCCGCACGCCGTTGCGATCGCCTAGATAAATATTATCTCCCATGCCGATCTCGTCGCCGTAATACAAAACCGGCGTGCCGGGCAGCGAGAACAAAAGCGCGGTCATCAGCTCGATCCGCCGCCGGCTGTTGCGCAAAAGGGGCGCGAGACGGTGGCGGATGCCCAGGTTGATCCGGGCCTCCGGGTCGTGGGCGTAGGCCCGATACATCGAGTCGCGCTCTTCGTCGGTGACCATCTCCAGGGTCAGCTCGTCGTGGTTGCGCAAAAACATGCACCACTGGCTATTTTCGGGGATCGCCGGCGTCTGCGCCATGATGTCGAGGATCGGGAAGCGGTCCTCCTGATGAAGCGCCATGAACAGCCGGGGCATGACCGGGAAGTGAAACGCCATGTGGCACTCGTCGCCGTCGCCGAAGTAGGCCACGGCGTCCTCGGGCCACTGGTTCGCCTCGGCCAGAAACACCCGGGGAGGCGAGGGGAACTTCTCGTCAACGTGCTTGCGCAGGGCCTTTAAAAAGGCGTGGGTCTCGGGCAGGTTCTCGCAGTTGGTCCCCTCGCGCTCGTAGAGGTACGGAACGGCGTCGAGCCGGAGCCCGTCGACCCCCATGCCGAACCAGAAGTCGACGAACGGGAAGACGGCCTTCCAAACTTCGGGGTTGTCATAGTTAAGGTCGGGTTGATGCGAGTAGAACCTGTGCCAGAAGTAGGCGTTGGCCACCGGGTCCCAGGTCCAGTTGGAGACCTCGAAGTCCTTGAAGATGATCCGGGCCTCGGGATACAAGTCGGGCGTGTCGCTCCAGACGTAGAAATCCCGCTCGGGGCTCCCCGGTGGGGCGTTCCTCGCCCTTTGAAACCAAGGATGCTGATCCGACGTGTGGTTCAAGACCAGCTCGGTGATGACCTTCATCCCGCGATGGTGGGCCGCCTCCAGGAATTCGCGGAAGTCGGACAGGCGGCCGTAATGCTTGTGAATCCCCGTGTAGTCGGCGATGTCGTAGCCGTCGTCGCGCAGGGGTGACGGGTAGAACGGCAAGAGCCAGATCGTCGTGATTCCCAGGTCGCGTAGGTAGTCGAGCTTCAGCGTCAGGCCCCGGAAGTCGCCGATGCCGTCGCCGTTGCTGTCGTAAAAGGCTCGAACGTGAGCCTCGTAGAGAATCGCGTCCTTGTACCAAAGACCATCGTCGTCTCGCACGTCGGCTGCTCCATCGCAAAGGGGGAACGTCGCCGGGTTTCCGATTGCATCGCGGCTCTCGAAGAAACCGGCCCCGTTGGCCTCGGCCCGTTTCGGGCAACCCGAACCCATGTGGAACCCGGCAAATCCAGCGCCAAACCCAGACAAACTCAGGCCATCACCTCCTTGACGATCCTTCCGGACACGTCGGTCAGGCGGAAATAACGGCCCTGGAACTTGTAGGTGAGGCGCTCGTGATCGATGCCCAGAAGCGCCAACGCGGTGGCGTGGAAGTCGTGGACGTGGACCGGGTCGGCGATGACGTTGTAGCCGAATTCGTCGGTCTCGCCGAAGGTCGTTCCTCCCCTCGCGCCGCCGCCGGCCATCCAGGCGGTGAAGCATCGGGGGTGATGGTCGCGGCCGTAGTCGGTCGCCGTCAGCTTCCCCTGGCTGTAGTTGGTTCGGCCGAACTCGCCGCCCCATAAAACGAGCGTGTCGTCCAACATCCCTCGCTGTTTCAAATCCTGAATCAGGCCCGCGCATCCCTGGTCGGTCTCGCGGGTTAGCTGGCGGATTCCGGCCGGAAGGCCGCCGTGATGGTCCCAGCCGGGGTGGTAAAGCTGAATCATCCGAACCCCGCGCTCGGCCAGCCGACGAGCCAGCAGACAGTTCGCCGCGAACGTCCCGGGCTTCCGGGCGTCTTCGCCGTAAAGCTCAATGATATGTTCCGGCTCCTCCGCGAGGTTCGCCACCTCCGGCACCGACGTCTGCATTCGATACGCCATCTCGTACTGGGCGATCCGGGCGTTGACGGCGGGGTCGAGGTTCGCCTCGTATTCGGCCTGATGCAGCTCTCGAAGCCGGTCGAGCATCTTCCGACGGCCGGCCGCCGACGTTCCCGGGGGAGGCTCCAGATAAAGCACTGGGTCGGCCCCCGCGCGGAATTGAACGCCCTGATGAATCGACGGCAGGAAGCCGTTGCCCCAAAGACGGGAGTAGAGTGGTTGATCGACCGGGCGCCGACTGATCAGGACGCAAAACGTCGGCAAGTCTTGATTCGCCGATCCCAGGCCGTAGCTCAGCCAGGAACCGATCGACGGCCTCCCGGCAATCTGCGACCCGGTTTGAAAGAACGTGATGGCCGGGTCGTGGTTGATCGCCTCGGTGTGCATCGATCGGATGAAGCAAAGCTCGTCGACCACCTTCGCCGTCCGGGGAAGCAGGTCGCTGATCCAGGCGCCCGAATCGCCTCGCTGGGCGAACCCGAAGATCGAGCCGGCCAGAGGCAACGACGCCTGGTTCGACGACATCCCCGTCAGCCGCTGCCCCCGTCGAACCGAGTCGGGCAAGTCCTTGCCGTTCATCCGGTTGAGCATCGGCTTGTAATCAAACAGATCAAGCTGCGACGGCCCGCCGCTCATGAACAGATAAATCACCCGCTTGGCTTTGGGAGGGAAGTGCGGCGACTCCAGAACCCCCCGATATTCCGGGTCAATGGCGGGTTCGGCGCCGCGCGCGAGGCGAGTACCGGACGATTCGCCCATAAGAAGCGCAAGGGCGGCGGTTCCCAACCCCAGACCGCTCCGGGCGAAGAAGTGGCGGCGGTTGGTCATGAGAAGGGGATTGCTCGGATCTT
>Ga0182738_1004331_pt1 | contig 15768 bp, 8 predicted proteins | sample eDN5th30CBELigMG_FD_128876 | JGI IMG/M metagenome (GOLD analysis project Ga0182738, IMG submission 128876) | Enriched Miracle-Growth compost microbial communities from Emeryville, California, USA - eDNA 5th pass 30_C BE-Lig MG (version 2)... ... | reverse complement strand
TGAAATTTTTATATTTACCCGCATCTATGGCTTGGTATTTGAGTTATAATCTTACAAAATTTGAGCTCAAAAGAAAACAAAGCTTCGTCAAAATTAATCAGCTTTTGCTTTATTCAGCTTCTTTTTGTGTCTACATCTACAAATTAATAATGATTGAAACTGAAGTATATCTTATTTTTGTTGAAAAATTGTCTTATCTTTGTCTAGATGACAGACCAGTTTGCGATGTTTCTTTTGGGAATTGATATAATGAGAATTTTCCTGAGTTTCCTTGCGATAATTGTCTTTTGTAAATTCCAAAAAAGTCTTCAGGAGAATATGAAAATCAGCGAAATTGACAGTTCTCTCAGTGAAGAATTATTAAAAGGATATCAACTCCAACCATTGCGAAGAATCCATTCAACTCCAAGTTTCACTGGTAATAACTTTTTCTCTCTGAGAATGTCTGATCTGATTTCGATGAAGGAGTCATAAGAAGAGAGAATTTACCAAAGATAACAGGAGAAATTGAAAAGAAATTTCAACGAGAACTTGCTCCGAATCTCTACGAAAACTGCTTTACAATAAAAATCTGTATTGGGAATAACAAGCCTTACAAAATTACAAAGACACTATCCCAAATAGTGGAAGTTGAAAGAGAACTCAGATCATACTATACATTATCAAGATTTCCTCTTTTATCCACATTACTTCCAATATTGGATCATCAGTATCTGGAGAAGTCTTTGCGAGAGAATAAACTTCCCGACAAAGAACTTATTCAAATAATTCAGGGATATTTGAAGGATTTATTTGCTATGCCAGAATTCATGCTTGAAACTGTGATGGACTTTTTCGAGATACCAGATCCCTTTAGAGATGATTATGTTGCGTTTGTTGAAGGGATGAAAAGTAACCAGACAAGTCGAACAGGAAGCAGGAGAAACACGAGATTATCGACTTTGTATAATAATTTGGTGATTGACCAAGAAGCAGCGGAAGCGTTGGATCTTGCAAAGCTTCAAAAAATTGAATTAGAAGTGAGGAAAATAAAGTATTGCCAGTCAGAAATAAAAGGCGAGATTATTTATATGTTTGAAGTGAAGAGGATGGAAGAAGGAAAAGTGATCCTTTCTTGGGTGATTGGGAAGTCGTATAATGAGTTCTTATTGTTTAATCAGAAGATGGAAGCTCAGGTTTCTTCTGCAAATTTGCCGAATGTGCTGAATTATGTACCGGAAATTCCAGAGAGGGAAAGCGAAGATTGTTGTTATAATGCAGATTATTGGGAAATGACGCTGGGAAAATTTGAGAAATACTTGAAGAATATGTTGGCCTGTAAAAAGGCGATGTGTACGACGTTGTTGGACTTTTTAGGATTGGATCCTTTAACCTATGAAAAGAACTCGTTTTCTTCTGAGGAGGATTTCCTTGCTCAAGAACAATTGTAAGGGAGGAGAGGGAATATTTTCTGTATTGCTGTTGTTGTACTTTTGTGAATTCATAATAATCTTGATTTTTGTTGTCTTATTTGTATAAAAAGAAATTACTGTTGTAAATATTTTTATTTGAAAAATCTTTTCATTCAAAGTGTCTAAAACAAGAAACTCTCACAAACAAGAGTTTTTGGATTGATCAGGAAATCAATCTGAAAAAAATCAAAAGTTTAGCTTTAGCTTATTCTTTAATTTTACAATAAATAGCGGAGTGCTTGAATATCAAGATATTCTCTTTTCCAAAAAATTTTCAATACTTCATTCACCAAAATATTTAGAAAAACATGTTGAAATTATTATCAAGAGGGATATTTCGCTTTACCAATTTCTTTGTGCCATCTTCTCGTCTTGCTCCAAAGAGAAAAGATAAATACCAAATGATCTCTTCATTTCTCAAACAAATTGATCCAAATCGCAAGCAAATCAAAGCCAATCCTCTCACAGAACTCCATCTCCAATCTCCTCTTAACCAAAATATCCGCCAACATATCAAACAAATTTTCTCTTTGTTGTATTTCCATGATGTCTCCCGTCCATACAATCGTAATCAAGTCAAAAATCCCAGTGAACAGTTCCACCTTGAACAAAATTTACAAAAAATCACACAAGACCTTTGCGAGAACCTCCTTCAACAAAAGTCCTCATTATCTCTTTCCACACTCAAAAAATCTCTTATAATCCTCACAAAGCTCCACGAAAATGGTGTTCAAAATATTCCTCAGGAAACCCTAGAAGCTCTCGAGGAGCGTCTGTACTTCTTACATGACAATTATTTCTTATTTGACAAGAAATTCAGTGATACAATCGTCATCCTCAAAGGTTTTACAGCTTTGCAGTACAAGCTTTCCAATAAAGAATACCTCAAGAAATGGCATAAATACGCTTCAGAAAACCTCAAATTTTTCACTTCAAAACAGACCAGTGAAGTTCTCTATGTCTCAGTGTTTCAACTCCCTGAAAATAAGGACATATACCAAACAATAAAGCTTCAGCTTTTTAAGCCAACTTCCTTGTATTATCAAGAGCTTTTGAGATCAAAACTATATATCAATCCTAAAGAATATCCAAGGGTATATGATCTCGTTAAAGCGATATTTAACAGACTCGTTTTATCATCTTATCAAAGGAAAGGATTGTACTGGCAGAAGGATTATAATTTTGAGATTGGAGATTTGATAAGAGTGATCCAAGCTCACCAAGTATTTGGTGAAGATAATGGAGCTTATTTGGGGATTTTGTTGGGAAGGTTGAAGGAGAATATCAAGGAGATCATTGAAGAAGATGCCGATGTGAGAAGATATCAGAAACCATTGATCAAGCTTTTGCCATTATTGATCAATTTTTCAGAAAAGGAGATTAGTTATTTGGGAGAAAGATATAAACAGATGTTGGAATTGTGGGTTATGGTGATAATTAACACGATTCCTATTGCGAATATCAATCAAATCGCTGTGATAAGCGAGAGCTTTGAGAAGATTGAGAATCATATGGAGAGTGATAAATCGGGGATCAATGTCTGTAAGGCGCAATTAGTGGAGTATTTGGAAGATTATCTTGGGAAGGTGGTTGATAAGGAAATTCAGGTTGATCTTGCTGGTGTATTGACAAAAATATTCATAGATTTAGCTCCTGTCTTTGGTTCTGAAGCAGCAGGATTGAAGAAGCTTGTGTTGGCTCATTTCGAAAAATTATCAAAGAACATTGGAGAAGTTTTATACAAGGAAAATGAAGTATTGGCAATGCTGAATAAATTGATAAAACAAGTGAAAATCGAAGGCGAAGTCGTAGTTGATAAATTAAGAGGTGCGATTACAGAGGCAGATTTGAGTCAAATAAAGCCAACAGAATTGCTTGCTTTGAATTATTTAGTGTCGTTTTCTTTGGTAAAGAAGGCTTCGGGATATAGAAATTTGGAGTATTTTGTGGATTATCTTTATAAGAATCTTGCTATAAAGACAATGCATCAAGAGACTTGCAGCATGTTTTTTGAAAGTTATGCGAATTTATTCAAGTCAGATGAATTATCAAGAGTGCCAGTGAAAGCTAAGGAACAAATTGAAGAATTAAAGAAGTCTTTATTAAGATATACCGCAGATCACTATAAAGAGTTTTCAAAAGAAGGATTGGAGTTTATTTTGTGGAGACTTCTTGAAGCAGAGCAATTGGAGGTGAACTTTGACGATGGATCTGGATTATATGATAAGAATATTATACAAGAAGTGCAAGAGTATTTGACTAAGCATCTGAATGAGTGCTCTGTTGAGTTCCAAGATCAAATAAAACCTTTCTTGGAAAAGTATAGAGAAGCGACTGCAATGGAAAGTTTGGTCGAAAATATAAAAAATTTGTCGTTTTAATGATTCCTAAGAAATTTTATTGTTGTATTCATATGAAATTGGTATTGTTTGAACTGAAATGTGATGAGACTGCTTAATTCATCAAAAATTGATTTTCAAAAAAAAAAAAAAAAAATTTAGAAGAAAAAATATTTTCCAAAATTCTCAAAAAGAAATCCTAGTAAGCATGGATTTTTTCTAAGAGAAATTTTCCGAAAACCCTGAAAAACTTAGACTTTTGCTCTTCTCCTTTCTTCACTCAAAGAAAAAATCTTTTGATACCTCGAGCTTTTGCAATTTCCTACGACGAAAAGAAAACGTTTTATAAATAAATAAAAAATATTAAAGCCAAGATGAAGCCTAAAACTAATGAAGTTGTGACTGATTACTCCGAAATCTCCAAATCCGGCAATGAAAAACACATTGCCAAGCCTTACAGACTCAAAAGATACTACACTGCCGCTGATGTCGCTGTCCACAACACTGCCAATGATTGCTGGGTTTCATTTTTCCATGATGTCTTTGACCTCACTAAACTCATCCAAGCCAACCACGATTGTACTCTAATTCCTCTTCAAAATCTGATGATTTTTAGCTCCTTTGATTGACCCCCTCACTCACAATGCTGGAAAGGATATTTCATGGTGGTTTGACCCTGTGAATAGAGAACCAAAGACTTGCGTTGACCCAGCAAGCGGATTGAAAGCTTATTATTTGCCAATGGGAAGATATTTGCATATTCCTTCAACTGACCCTACACAAGATAATCAACAAGAATTTGATATTCCGTAAGTGAATATTTGAAAAGAGTAATATTTAGTGGATTAGTTGGTGGAAAGATAAGAAGCAATATTGCATTGGCAAACTCACTGTTAAAAGCAGAAAAATCAAGATTGTCAATATGTTGACTGCTCACGAAGATATCTTAGAAGTAAAGGAAGGAGAATAAATATATCTGAAATGTGTAGGTGCCATGTGAAGAGACCATAAATGAGATTTTGGAAAGATATAAGGAGATAAATGCTCATGCTTCGAGTTATACATGGAAGAGATTAGGAGAGCCTTTACGTAAGAGAGAGGAAATTGAATAGTTAGAGTAATAAATTTTAGAGATGGAATCAACATTGGCAGAGAATGGAATTCCAGATGAAACTGAAGAATTTGAAAGATTGGAAATTGACCAAGAAAGCTGGTATGTCCCTGCTATACATTTATACTTTAACGATGATCTCACTATTGCTTAATAATTCTGAATATTTTCATTCGTTTTTGCTTGCAAATTATGAATAATACATTTATTACGTTATGACAACGTTATGACATCTGCTCTGATATCAAAAAAACTTTTTACTTGTTCCAGAAACTCACATAGAAGTGAGAGAGAGAGATTTTCCTTTCAATGATGGGATTAGATAGATAATGGTTAAATATGTATTTTTATGAAATAAACTAAATGAAATGAGATGGGAAATCTTGTCATGGAAATAATAAAAACTATTTATTTTTATGTAATGTATTTTTACTTTAAAATTATAGAATATGTAAAAGTGTCAATGTATCGCGCTAATTCATTTAAATACTTCAAATTAAACAGAACAAGAGTAAACATCACATCTAACCTAGTCTTATTTTAGTTTTCTTAGTTAGTCTTCTCAGCATGGACTTCTTTGGGAGGAATAGTACCCAAATGTTTCTTAGGAATCTTGTCAGTAAACACTCCTCTATTTACTGTGTAAGGTGTCTTTCTGGGGACGAGATCAAGGGCTCCAGGAACAGGGCAGACAGCGTGGCACAAGGCGCAACCAGTACAGTCTTGGGTGGCAACGGGGAATTCATCGAAACCGCCGAATTTGATGGCTTGATAGCCGGCATCAGCGCAAGTGAGGTAGCATCTACCGCATTGCAAGCATTTATCTTTGTTGATTTCGGGGATAAGGAAGGTATCTCTATCCATCTTGGCGATGTCAGAGATGTGCTTAAGGTTGACTCCGACGAAATTTTCAACAGTGGGGAAGTTGGTTTCGCTAATAACATGAGGAGTAGGAGTCTTCATTTGATCGAATTTCATAGGGGGAGATTGGCCACTCCATCCCTTCTTTCTGAGGTCTTCTCTTTGGGAGAGGTACATATGGGCTTTAATACTGGTAGTCAAGTCATAGGCAACAGTGGAGGCATCTTGATCTTGGACAGCAGAGCAGATTTGAAGAGCCTTAGAACCATAACGGAGATATGACATGGCATGATCGCCGCTGATAATACCACCAGAACCAAAGATTTCAATATCGGGAACAGCCTTGGCGACTTCAGAAGCCTTCTTAAGGGCGAAAGGTCTGAGGACAGCACCGGTGGCACCACCATAAGCGACGTGCTTCTTATCACCGACAGCAGGCCAGGGGATACCTTCTGGGCTGGGATCCATGAGAGATGGCATGGTATTGGTCATGCAGACAGCAGCAGCACCTCCTTCTTTGGCTGCTCTGGCGAGTTCATCAGAGTAGCCGTAGTTGGGAGTGATTTTAACGATGACGGGGACCTTGGAGACGGAGCAGACCCATTCAGTGATTTGCTTAACCATAGCAGGGTTTTCACCGCAAGCTCTACCCATACCAAGTTCAGTCATACCGTGAGGGCAGGAAAGATTGAGTTCAACGAGATCGAAAGGAGCAGTGTTGGAGAGTTCAGTGATTTCGATCCAATCTTCTTTGTTGAATTGAGCCATCAAAGAGCCGATAAGGACGTGATTGGGATATTCCTTCTTGAGTTGCTTGGCTCCTTCAATCCAGTAGCTGGCAGTCTTTTCAGAGACGAGTTCGATATTGGCATAACCAGCATCGTGCTTAAGAGTGTCAGAAGTACTCTTGAAGATACGAGGAGAGACGTTACTGACGGTATCTTTATCCAAAACGAAAGTCTTGACGACAGCGAAACCCCAGCCGACATCGAAAGCTCTCTTAATCATTGGGTAAGAGGTGGTGGGAGGAGCAGAGGCAAGACCGAGAGGATTGGGGAATTTGACGCCGCAGACCTCAGTTTCGAGGTTAACGAGATCAATAGGGGTGTAGAAACCGGGTAGTTTGGGTTCTTTGGGGACTTGGAAACCAGCTTCTTCTTGGATATATTTGTGCATGAACCAAGAAGCGGTTTTACCATCATTGACGGCATCGACCAAGTTTTTGGCACCAATGGCATCACCACCAGCGAAAAGCCAGGGGAACTTGGTGGTTTGGTTGGAGTAGTAGTCAACATCGATGAGTCCCTTCTTGTTGACTAAAGGCTTGGTCCATTGTTCAACAGGCATTTGGGAACCAAAAGCAGTGATGATGTGATCGCAAGGAACAACCATTTTGTCACCAGTAGCCTTGTACTTAAGTCTGTCAGGGTCGTTGTTTTCAGGCAAGTTATGCTCAAACTCAATTGCATAAACATCGCCTTTATCGTTCTTGAGCAATCTGGAGGGGTTGCTGTAGGGGATAAAGTTGATACCTTCAAAACGAGCAGGGTCAAAGATTTCATCATTAGCTCTGAAATCGGACCAGCCTCTTCTGAAGACAACGGAGACTCTTTCAGCACCGCATCTGAAGGCAGAACGAGCGCAATCGAGGGCGGTATCACCGATACCGAGGACAACAACGTGGCCCTTGAGCTTGGGAGGTTCGACTTTTTCCTTGATGATGCCTTGCTTAGAAGAGTGGCAGACTTGAGGCAAGAAGGTCTTGGAGTTCCAGACATTAGGAGCATCATAGATTTCTCCGAGAGCCTTGTTGGGTTCAGAGAGACCGGTTCCGAGGAAAACAGCCTTGAAACCATCATTCTTGAGGGATTCGACAGTGAAATCTTTACCCAAAGTTTGTCCGTAGTGGATTTTAACGCCGAGTTGTTCGACTAATTGAACTTCCCATTTAGCTTCGCTATAAGGAGCTCTATTTTCAGGGATTTCACTAGAGACGAGACCACCACCATATTGGCTCTTTTCGAAGATGTGAACATTTTCATATCCCATTCTGCCGAGGAAGGTAGCAGCACTCAAACCAGCAGAACCAGCACCAATGATAGCGATAGGGGTCTTGTAAGAAGCGGGCAAGTTTTTAGGAAGAGAGGGATCTCTGATTTGGGGGACTCCCATTTCTTTAAAGACTCTGACGGCGAATTCTTGGAGACGGTTGATCTTGATGGCTCCAAGCTCAGTGTGAGAAACGTTACAGTTTCTAGCGCACAATTCACTGATAGGGCAGAGCATACCGCAGGAGAGACCAAGAGGGTTATCAGATAAGATGGTTTTGGCAGCGCCATACCAGTTTTTATTTTGGATATTGTAGATAAAAGTCTTGATATCGATGGAAGTAGAGCAACCCTTTTGACAAGGAGCGTCACTGCACTTGAGACATCTTTGAGCTTCACGAACAGCGGCTTGTTCAGTCATGACTTCAAGATCTCTAGACCAATCATTGCACTTGGAGCAGCCCTTGGAATGGCAAGTTCTATCATATTTCTCAGAGTACTTTTCTCTTTCGAAAGTTGGTCTAAGAGTAGGCTTGATGATGTCCTTAGGGACAAGGTTCATGATGTCTGATTCGATTTCAGGGGAGAAATCGACGAAATTTTTTTTGACACTGGCAAAAGCAGGTCTAACGAGAGGAAGGAAGCTCTTGTTGAAGTTTTGGGAGATGGGAACGTTTTTAAGGAGGACGTTCTTGGCAAAGTTACGAAGCATCAGTATCGTGTTTTTTTGTAAAAAATAAAAATATTTATAAACCCCTTTGAATTGCAAAGTAATTTAAATATTGCTCTGTTGAGACAGGTTTTATTAATCCTCTCTCTGTTTTTTATAATAAATTAAACTTGAAATTGTGTAATTTAATTCTAATTACAAACAGATTTCTTCAGAAGAAAAATGCCCGCCATATGTCGGGGAGGAAGCCCTTAAAACACAAAAGAAGAAAAGACATATCGTAGGTGACGGTGACGTTAAAGTAAATTTTGTTGTTTAATTAAAAAGAAAATTGATCAACTGAAAATCATAGTGAGCCTTATTTTGTTTTCTAATTATAGGTTTCAATAAATAAGTTATTGCTGTATTTTAATAAAACATTTAATTATAATTTTATTTCGTCAATTTCATCATATCTTTAAGAAATCATCCTGTATTGAAGATATCCCTTTGAGTCTTCATCCCCTTTTCAAGATCCTTTGTGTCTCATGTATAAGAAGAACCTATTTTAAAAAGAATATTTTCAAACTGAGGTTTCCTGATTTCTTTATTTCGTAAAAGCCCCTAATTAATTAAAGGCTTTCTGATTTACGTTTATAAATCTCTAGAAATCATCACGAAACGGGTTGAAAAACGTCTGTCTTGTGGTTATTCTCGTTCCAGAGGACTCTATGGTGTTGCTATTATCACTCTTGAAGGTCAAAAGGTGACATAAAACATCAAAATTCACAAAAATTAACGAAAGAGGTAAATTCGTTAAGATTCTAGAAAAATAGCGTTTTTTTGAGATTATGCAAAAAATTCAAAGAAAATGATGTTTGAAAAGTAATGATGGATGGCAGGTAAGACTTCAGAGGTTGAAGTATGAACAAGAGTGAGAGGATTGGGCTCTTCTGAAATTTGAATTTTTATAAATGTTTATTATTTGTTTCAATTATTAGAATTCGGATTAATTCAAAAGAACATGATGCGGAAAAACTTTGACTGTACTTGGAGGCCAAAATTATTCAAACTCGCCAGAGATAAAAAGAACATTTGCCCTCTTTCAACCTTTTCCTGGTTATAAAATACTCTTACTTTAATGAAAGGTTCAAGTTATGAAGAGATAAGTATTCCCTTTAGAGGTTTATCATATCAGCAAAGCGTTGAGAGAAGAAAATGTTTTTAGAAGGAAATAATTTGAATATATGACTAAAAATCGAAAGATCTTTGAGAGGATATTGGGCGGGTAAGTCTCAGAGGAAAAGTTCGATGAGGAGTTGAAGAGAAGTTGAACAGTTTTTAGAAGTAATTTCAGGCAAAGGAATTAATAAATTTAATATCAAGTTTGAAAGGAAGTCGTGACACGTCTGTAAAAAGAAACGAAATGAGATGGGTTTTTTTATTTAAAGGAAAAAATTAGAAGTTTATTTTAATTAAATTTTGGTAATTTGATTAAAAATAGTAAGATTCAAATTAGTTATAAAGCAAAACGTTGTGTTTTTCTTTAAACTATAAATAAACTACCTTTCCACCTTTTCACTCTTCCTTGAAGATTTTTCTCTGTTTCCTCTTTCTCTCTGAAATAAGACTTTCCACTGACAAACAGACGTCTTTTAGATGCTTTAAAGGGTGGGTTTATTGATTCTGAAGGCGTCTTCTTTGGAGTTTTTGTTTGGATACGTTTTTGAAAAGAAATGGGTTTATTTAAAGGGCGTATCTTTGTTAAAATCCAGACCCGGGCAAAAGAGCAATCTTTTACATTCGAGTTTAGTTTTAGATCAACAGTCAGTAAAAGGGCTTATGACGCAGTATATTGGTCGGTATCAGTTATCCTGATGACGAGTATTTGAAGACTTTAGGGATCTTTCCAGAATAGCTTTTGCTAATATACGCAGTTAAGGAGGGAGTGAGGGGGTTTCAAAAAACATTTTTATATTAGTTACCAAAAGAAACTTTTTTCTCCATTGAAGTTGTTTTGAATAAGTCTAAATTAGTTAAGAGCAGAAGGGCGAGGGGGTTAAAAGTGGTTTACTACGTATATTAGCAAAACCTATTCTGGAAAGATCCCTTAGTCCGTACAGAAGTTGGTTCCTAGTAAAAATATCTTTCTCACTAAATCCTCTGATATGTCAAAATCTAACAATATTAGCAGTTATGTTTTCAGGTAATTATTTTAAGCGATTTGAAGTAGAGGAGAAATCTGAAAAGGAGTTTTATGTTTTTGGTAGAGATTCAAAAGCTTAATTTTTAGAGCATAGTGAAACAAAGTGAAAATCCTGAAATATGAGATGTGTCTTGGAATTGATAAAATTAAAGAATAGTTTTATATGAAACTCCAATCGACGTCAACATTCATATGTCGAAAAAGAGGTTTTAAGTAGTTTGATGACTGAAAGTTTGTTTGGAGAATTAGTGGAAACGTAAGGAATATTTTTATGAAAGAAATTATTTGCAGGGTTGAGAAGGTGTATTTTTTTTTAGATCTTAACCGTTTTTGGCCAATTGCTAAAGAATTTTATCTTGTTTCGAAAAATGCTCAAAAATTTCAAAAACAAAAAAAAACTTGAATTTTCTCAGATAACCAATCTCGTGATATCAATTTTATCTTCATCTAGAAAAAGATTTTTTAGACTTTTTCGAAATCTTTTCAAATAGACTTCTCGCATAAAATTCCACTAGAATTGGAACCTAAAAGTTTTTTGCTTTGAGTGATAAAACAATACTTGGCACTCACTAGGAAACTGAGCTCTTTAAGGTAGAAGTGTTTTCCCTTGTAAAAAAATTTAACCCGAGGGTGGATAAATTTTTCTTTCACCGTGTCCACAAAATATCCACTTTTGGAACCGGCTTGTTGTCACTCTGATCATTTTCCTCTCGAAGATTTTTAGAATAAAAATTCTGAAACAAGTGAAGGTGCTGTTTGTGGAGAACTGCTATCTTATGATCTCCTCAGATCTTTGACTCTTAAGATTGAGTGGATATATTCAGCTCCTAAAATAAATTATTTATTTCGTTTTCAGTCACAATTTATGAGACAATTTTATTTTCTCGACAATGCGGACAACAGATTTTTAAAAAGTTTTTTCATACCGTAAAACCTCTTGATTTTGGCCGATTTTGACCTTGAAAAATTTTTCTAATTTTTCTGAAAGTTTGTGATTGTTTTTTGATTTTCCCCATCTTGTTGAGGGCTAATTTAGGATCAATCGAGTCCCTACTTGAGGATTTGTGATGCCTCGTCGGTGCATTCTCACAAAGAAGGAAAATAAGAAAAAAACTTTGGGTCAAAGGAATCTTTTTTGGAGAATTTTCTTGAAGTTGGCGATTTTAGTCTCAAAAAAATTTTTAGTCATCGGCCAAAATCAAGAGGTTTTACGGTATTTGTTATGCCATCTTATTTAACGTAGTTAAAGCCAAATAACAACTCATACTTTCACAGATTACTTATGAAATGGAAATAGAACGAAGCAAAATAAAGTTTTTATGAAATATTAGAGTGAGAGCAAATTTTCCAATTGCAGTTAGACAATCTCCCTGGTTTCGAAGTGGAGAGTTTTATCTTGGCCAACAACGCCTATCTTGACTATTCTCTGAGGAGAAAGATGACTAAAATACTTTAAGTATTGTTTATCATCAATCTGCTTGAGAGCTTCTTCAATTTTAATTGATGGTTTCTCAGGAGCTGACTTTTTCAAAAATTTTACCTCGAATAAATATAATTTGTCTGCTGAAGCTAAAGCAATATCAAATCTGTTCTTGTTGTCCTTTACAATTCTTTCTGAGTAGACTTCCCAATTTTCAGTGCGGAGGCATATTCTCAAGGTTTGATAGAGAAACATGTGGTAAGAGGACTCATCGGCATAAGTATAGCCCGTATCTCTTCCTTGGAGGATCCAGTCATTTAAAACTTTGAAAAGTCGAGGGAAGCTGCCCTCTTCTACAGATCTCTTGACAGCTTGGACAATGTCAACACTGAAAAGGCTTTCAAATCGAAGGACAACATCTCTCAATGCCTCTGCTGCATCTGAATTAGGAACTTTCAAGTAATATAAATTGCCAGTATCACCTGAAGGCTGTTTTTCACTAAAAGTCAAGTAGCCCGTATGAACGAGCAGGCTCCAAAAAATAGAAGGATCAGTGGTGATATTTTCAATGTATATTTTGTCATCGAGAGGCTTCAGTACTTCTAGGCCCTGACTAATCAAAAAATCCAATTCTGCCTTCTCAAATAAGGGCAAAATTTTATAGCTCTCTTTTAGCCATGTATCAGTGGCAGAAGCTTTCCAATAAGGAGCAACTTCTCTGCTAATACAAAATTGAGCTATTGACCAGGGATTATAGAACGTTTCAGTGTCCCCAATGCGTCGATATCCATTGTAGTCGCCTCGAATTTTCTTCGTAATTTCATCAAGTTCTGGAAGGGAGCATTTCATAGTTTGCTGAATAATATCTCTGACTTCTGTTTCAGTAAAGCCGAAGAACTTCGAGTCTAACATTTTTTGACGGAATACCATATCGTAAGTTAAATTATCCAAACCACTCAAGAGTTGATCGTGGCTGATTTTTAAAACTCCTGTCATAACAGCAAATTGAAGAGACGAAAACCTTAAGTCTTTAAAAGCCGATGTTAGGAACACTTTATAAGCATCTTTAAATTCCTCCATTTGAGCTTTGGCGTTACCTTTCCAGAACTTATAGATTGAAAGAACAATATAGAAGAACCAATACTGCTGGTTCTCAACCTACTAAAAAAGTCAAATCTAGCTAAATTTGTCTTGTCATATATTTGAATTTATTATTATTGTGTGTATATAAAAGATATCTTTTTATCTCATTAGAAATGAGTACTCTTTTTAAAAAGACTGCTGATACATAATTGCTTTGAATAATAATGCAACAAAATGAAGGATAAATTTTGAATCAAGATACTATATATACATGAATAAATTACACACAAACACACTGAGGGAAGTAGTACTGTGTAAACTGGAAAATTCTACGGATCGAATATCGAGAGGTTCAAAATGGAAAAAGTTGTTGTGGCATATTGAAACCTCGAAACCTGAAACATGAACGTCTGATTCTGACTTATTCATCGCTCGATATTTCATAGATTGGTAACCAACATTCTTGGCATTCCAATTTTATCTTTTTTGGAGTCTCGATAAATGATGAGCAACTTTTTTTGATTCATTGTCAAAAAAAGAATTTAGACGCTCCATTATTCGTCTAAGGACATTCAAAAAGTTTTTTTTTCCATTTTTAAGCATGACTTAAAATAATAGCTCAATATTTAATCTGTAATTTTGTAAGTGTGAAATTGTTCTGAAATATTTGTTGGTATTCTTATTTCAACTTTGGAAACAAAAATACAAACAAATATTTCAAGAGAAGATGGTCTAGAAAAATTTAACAAAATAAACTTGAAAACATTAAAACGTAAACATCTCAGACTGACTCGTGAAAAAAGTTGCGAGTGGTGTGTGAAATTCTGCATTACCTATCACGGATGTTTCGCACATGGATGTTGAATTTATGAAACCTGCCTCATCAAAACTTTAAAGAATTGCGTATCTTGAAGTCAAACATGATATACACCAGTCGAAATAATGAGGGTGCAATTTTTTCCAGTTTATACGGTAATCAGCCAAAGCTAGGGACTCTAGGACTGACTGAACTTTTGAGTTTTTTCAGATTAATTTCCTGATTCAGAAAAGCTTTTTTTTCTGTCTTGTATTGTTAACTTTGCGAACAGGTTCAAGTCAGAATGTTTATAACACTGATTTATTTTTAGATAAATACAGCAAAAGGAAAGGTTTTTGGAATCTTAATCGGACATCAAGAGAGTTTTTGCAGCTGAAGAGAGAAAGTTTCGAAGATTCTGATTGTGGTTTATCTCTTTTATCAAGACCTTTCTTCATCATAATCTCAAATTCACATATCTAATATCAAAATACGCTCTTGAAGTATTATATGAATTGAAGTTCTGAAATTTTTCTAATGAAGGACTCTAAAGAGAAAGAATCTCATATGATTTAATGGTTTGGTATTTTGAGAGGAAAAAAAAAATAACTTGAAGCTTCAACAATTTAAAAAGTCAATCTCGAATTTGGATTTCATTTGCTTCTTCAATTTTGGCTTTTGATAAATTAATTTTTCCTAAATCATAAGATCATATTTAGGATCTTTTTTTGAAGCCTATACCTAAAAATTTGGTAGTATTACTTTCAGAACAGGATTAATCTGTGTCAAGTAATATTTTCTTCTTCCGAAAATTTATTGTCAGATTTGATAATGAAAAAGACGAAGAAACATCAACAGAACCAAGAATTAAAGAGGAAAGAATTACAGAAAATATATGATGAGGAGAACAAAGAATTGGTAAAGAATGCGGTGAAAGATTGGGATGTCGAACACGATTTAAAAGATATTCTTAAAAAGGGCTCAATTGCTCGCCAGCTGAGTAATGCAGTGGCTGATCAACCTCGGCTCAAGACTCATCTCCGCGTAAAAGAAGCAGAACCAGATCAAAACGAGACGGAGGTTCAGGACATTGTGGTTATAATTGTGGATCAGATTATGGAAGCAGTGATAAATGAAATACCAGAAACAAGTCGAATGCAATTAACTTACTCCCATGACAAAGCTATCAAAAGCCTTCTTTCGGCTGACCAATACCAAACTGGTCCTCATGACGATAAATTTGATTTCAGATTAGGGAAAGAGCCAGATTTTACACTTAAAGTTGTTGACGAAGAAATCAAAAGATATCCAGTTTTGATTGGAGAAATCAAACCAAAAATGACTCCTGCACACAAAGAGCAAATCATTGGTTATTTGAAGACTGTAGGTTTAGCTTTTCACACTGATATCGTGGGCTTTTTGGCAGATACGGAGAAGGTGATATTTTTTCTCTACAATGATGATCATGAGGACCTTCGTGGAGGCGAAGTACTCAAAGAATCAGCTGAATACTTCTGGAACATAAAGAATCTCAAATCAGCCACAACAAAAAAAGTGATAAAAATCTTTCTTGCAATCATCGATCTCAACTTTAAATGGTGGAAACAAAAGGTTTATCCAGAATCTGATGATGAGGATGAAGACGGCCAAGATGAAGGTGAAGATGAAAATCAAGAGGAAGACGAGGCAACAGAAGAAGAAGAAGACGAAGACGAAGACGAAGACGAAGACGAAGACGAAGACGAAGACGAAGACGAAGACGAAGACGAAGACGAAGACGAAGACGAAGACGAAGACGAAGACG
>Ga0182738_1004330_pt1 | contig 15772 bp, 10 predicted proteins | sample eDN5th30CBELigMG_FD_128876 | JGI IMG/M metagenome (GOLD analysis project Ga0182738, IMG submission 128876) | Enriched Miracle-Growth compost microbial communities from Emeryville, California, USA - eDNA 5th pass 30_C BE-Lig MG (version 2)... ... | reverse complement strand
GAGGGTTAGAAATAGGCGCAAATGGTTAGTACCTGTCGTAATAGCGGACGATGTTGGGGTTTTTGAGGTCACGGAGAATGTTTACTTCAGAAACTAATTGCTGTTTTTCTTTGTCAGTCATTTTGCCGTAGTCCATTTCTTTCCAGACGAGGATTTTGCCGTCAGAGATACGACGGATTTTACTGACATGGCCAAAGGAACCCTTGCCAATATGGGAAATAAATTCGTAATTCTCCATGTAGGTGGTGGTCTGGGAAGTGTTGGGAAATATTATTGTCTTTATGTTAAAAAAAATTATTGATATTTTTAACGTCTCTTTTGGGATTGGTAAACTGACAAATAAAAGATAAAAGGTAACTCTCTCTCTTGAATTTCCTTTTTCGAATTTTTTTAACAGAATTATTGAGAAGAAAATTTATGGTTCTTTGTGGGATCCAAGTCTTCACAAAATTTGTCAAAAAACATTTATTTCTGGGCAATTTCGAGCACCCTATCATCGCCTCTTTATGGCCAGCAGCTAACGAATTCTTGTCATTTTTGATGAAATCTTTTTCGAATTTGAGGTTTGACTGGATTGAGGGTATCACCAAGTTCATGATATATTTTGCTTTTTTAAAAAGCAGAAGGAAAAATGAAAACGAATATTCTCTAGTTAAAAATAATGAAGAATATGAAGAGGTTGGTGATCGAGATTCATCACAGCCTTTCAATAAATCCAAAATGATTTCAATCAGATCAATGAAAATTTGATCTCCAGACTTTCTCTACAAAGGTATTTAAAAATAATACATCTCAACTTCAAACAAAATTCTCTTTGATTTTCAATGGTAATTGTCATTATCTTCCCCTTCAAATGATTTTTCCATCGAGCTTACCTTAAGGGCCTACTATTGATCTCATTTTTCAGGTGATGGTATCATATTTTGATGATTCGCTTCCTTTGAATGAACTCTCAACTTTGATCTTGTTCTTATCCACAAAGGAAATGATAAATATCAAAAGCCTTTTTGAGAGATTTATTGTGAACAGAGAAATATTTTGTGAAAATTTCTCATCAAATAAAACTCTTTATTCAATATTTATGCTTTTCTTATCAACAATTTCATCAAAAGCTTGTCTTAAATGTAAATTCTCTAGGTATAAAATTTGAATCTATTATTTTCAATAAATCTCTCGCGAAACCCATTCTATACGATCTCTTCCATTCAAGTTCTCTCAAATCTTGTTAAGAAGCAGATTTTGATGCCACAATAATCTCTTACGGCCCATCACAAGGCCTCCAGCGATTTAAAAATTGATTGACAGTTTCTAAATTCACAGCCATGAAAGTTTTCTGCTCATTAAATTAAACACCTCAAAAAATTTTTTTATTCATCAGAAATCTTGGTCAGGGAGGAAATTCACAATTTTGACCCTCTTTTCTCGAAAATCTCCCTTTATTCCCCCTTCAAACCGTATTTTCTTCATCGAAATTTCTATTCTTATTCAAATTTTTCTCTTTCATTTTTTTCTCCATTAACTCCTTTCAGACTTCTCCAATAGAATGACACACTCTATTCTCTTTATGCAGAAATAGAAAGCTGGCTGATGATAAGAGAGGATCTGGCTCAGAAATGAGGGATTTTTATTGAAAAGATATTACAGAAAGAGGAAGGAAATTTTTGAAGGGAGAAGAATGTTGAGTGGTTAGTTAAATTTATTGAGAAATCAAAAGCAAAGTAGCATTTAGAGAATTTCCTCACTTTGTTGCTGGAAAATTTTTTTAATGCGTTTCCTGCCCTTACCTTTAATTTTTAAAAAATCCACCACATTTTTCTCTTTTCACACTATCCCTTCACAACTTCTCTCCTTCTATAAAAAATCTTGAGAAACAGACCTCTATGAGGAAGACCACAAGGGAAAATTCTCTCAAAGAGAACAGAGAGAAATGAATGGAGAATTATTAATTTGTGGCTTGAATTAATGTAAAATTACACTTCTCACAAAAGGGCTTAAATATCAAATCCTTTGTTTAGGCATCTTGCACTTAATGTTTTTAATTTTAATTCTCAATCATATCAATGATCACTTTACCTCACAAGGAGGCTAATCACCTCAATCTTATAGAAAACTCCACCAATTCTCCCACTCTCGACAACCTTTTCGATTTCTACCCTGTCTATTCTTCCGAATCATGTATGCACTGTCTCGAAAGCAGTTCCTGCCTCCAAAATTACCATATTCTCCCAGTCCATCACCATCTCCCTTCTTCCGAAGACCTCAGCGACTTCAAGCCTTTGTTTAGCACCCTCGAAAACTCCTTCTTGGACCAAGAAGATAGCGAAGAATGGTAATAAATTCACAAAGGGAATCGTCTGATATTGACATTTTGATGTGATAGGTTAGAGCCCTTTCCCTTGGATGATGACGAGTCTGATCCCATGATGGACGAGGAATGCGGCTGTGGAGCCGAAATGAGCCTGTATGATGACCATGCTGGATGTAATTGCCGTGTTTTCAACTGGCTTTTGGAAGAATATAAGCAGAGAAGGTAAAGACTGGCTATTTTTGTGGCGCGGAAAGGCTGATTTTTTTAATAGATGGGAAGGTAACTCAGGATGGACCGAGAGTCCTTTGTGTTTGGTGGACGCCCCTTTAGGGTCGCATCATGCTCTTGTGGCCCTCATTGAAGAATATTTAGAGCTAAATGTAAATAAATGTCCTTTGTGGAGAGATTTTGCTTACTTTTTAATCAGGCAATCCCTTCAGATAATTTCAATGATCTAATGAATTTTGTTGTATTTAACCAAAGCCAACCAAAGAGTGCCTCTAATTTCATTGATGCCAAGTAATTCCTTTGTGAAGGAAATTGAGTGCTTATTTATTAGGGCTTATAATACGAATGATATCATCGCCAATATGTCCAAAGCTCTTGCCAAAAGCCTTCTTTGCACGTCCTCTGAGAAGATCAATATCCAAAGTCCAGAGAATAAAAATCTTGGAGAACCTCCAGTCAGAACAATGGAAACTCAGCTTGTTTTGAGAAAGAAGAAGATCTCAAGACATCCTTCATTGAAAAACCGCACACCTTTCGTTTCAATTCCTTTGCAATTATTCCCTTCTCTTGAATACAGTTTCTGAAATTTTTGTGTTGAAATCTCTTATATTCTGAATAGTTTTCTATACTCTCCAAGGCAAAAATCAAGGAAAGAAAGCCCGCAAAGCTCAAAAAAGACTTGCCATAAAGCAACAACAGGAAGAAGAGAAGCCCCAAGAGCTCGAATCAACCACCAAAGTTCCTGAAGCACCTGAAGAGGAAGAGACTGCTCCTGCGGTTGTTCAAACAGAACAAGTTAGATATAGACTTGTGAAGAAATCAGATATCAGAAGAGACGCATTGAACTCATCCTGTTTAAGCTCAGTTTCCTCTTATAATAATGGTATTTTTACAAGACTGAAGGGGCTTTCTAATAAAAAATTTCATTAGAGGGCTACAGAGAGAAGAGTAGGAATAGTCCAAAGCCAACATTTTTATTGGAGAATTTCTTATCATCCATCACAGAAGATGAAAAAGACGACTTTAAACCCCCAGTTGAACAGAACTCAAGCGATGACGATCGTCTTCTTGACCTTGGTCTTGGCTTAAGAAAGGAAAAAGATGATAATAAAACAGATGAAGAAAACGCTGAAGTTGAAACCAGAGCTGGCTCACAAAAAGAACAAGAGAGTCTTTTACAACAATTCGTAAAGAATTCATTGAGAATTGAGGGTCTTATTTTAAATAAAAGGATGGGTTTAGTGAGTTTACAATCAAGACTTCATCAATAATCGAAAAGGAAGAGGAAGGGTTTTCTCAAGCTTCCAGCGAGAACTTCAAGAATGACCTTTTCTTCCAAGAAAACGACGGATTTATCCAGATCTTGGACAAAAGAAAGGGCAAGAAGGAGAGAAAAGATAAAGGCAGAAGAGAACGTGGATATGGTAAGCCCAAACATGAGTCCAACAAGAAAGAAGAAGCTAAAGGAAAAGCAAGAGAAACTGCTTATCAGACCGTTGTTTATGAAGCCAAGAACAAGCCTGAAGGCCCCAAAGCTAAAATTATTACCCCTATTATTTCAAAGACTGCTCCTGCTAAATCTATTATCCCCTTGAATAATTATGCTCCTGCTCCTGTGAGTGCTAGTACTACAGCTGAAAAGCCAAAGAGAAAGGCATTGTCAGTGAAGTCAGCATGTTTGGATATGAATATTATCAAGACAACAAAAGTGAAGGAGTTTGTGAAGAAATATTGTGAGAAGAAATTCGAAGAAGATTTGAATGAACATGTCGGAAAGATCACTGAGGAATCCAATAAAATGATGGATTACCGCATGCTCGTGCATACTCGTATCGATTACTGCCTCAAAAAGGTCTTTGAAGGTAATCAAGAATTTAATGCTTTTGAATAAAAATAAAAAAGGAATAAACGTTCAAACAAAGATTTTTGGTTCATGCGCAACAGGCTTAGCCTTACCCACAAGTGATGTAGACATCTGCTTATGTGGCCTCCCAACATATTCCCGCAATGAAGTTATACAATATATCACTACTATCTACGATAAACTCAAGAAATTCAAATGGGTTTCCTCCATTAAACAAATCCTCACCTCCAACGTCCCCATCGTCAAGCTCGTAAAACAATTTTTTCTTTTGAAATTTCTCAATAAATTTTCTGAACAGGAGATAGACCCAACAATAGATTTCAAGGAATTACATGAAGAACTCGATGAATACTCTATTCTGAGAGGAATGATAGAGAAGGCCCCAGAAGATTTGGACTGTTTGAGAGACGCAGAAGGGAATAGAAAGATCAAAATTGACTTGAGTATAGAGAGTTTTTCGCCATTGGGAACTTCCGCTCCACATTTGGGCTACCGAACAACCGAATTTGTTCAAAAGAAACTGAACGAATATGAGTCACTTTACGCTGTGGCAATGTATTTGAAGGAATATTTAACAAAGAAGGGCTTTTTAGATAATTATCAAGGTTTTTTTTATTGGTAAAATCCCCCTGCTAAAATTTCCAAATCTAGGAGGCATAAGTTCTTACTGTCTGGTCATCATGATAGTAGCGATCTTCAGGAAATTCACTGACGAAGGCGGCATGAAATCCCTCAAGAGGCTCTTGCAATTCTACGGAGAAGAGTTTGAGCCTGAAAAGACGGGAATTAATGTCGTTGGTGCTGAGTGAGGAGATTTTAAACTGGGGATCGGTTTTTGTTAACGCTTTTTATTAGGCCTTTCTTCCCTCTAAATTATTCTTTTGAAGAAGTTCCTTTGTGGATTATGGATAACGCTAATTTTGCTGGAAGGAGCTTGGGTCAAGGAGCGTTTGGAATCAAGAGAATTTTCCAAGAGTTTGCTAGATCCATGGATGTGATAAGAAAGACACAAGTGAAGATCGAGACTGTCGTGCTGAAGCATAAGGAAAAGGTCGAAAGCGTTGAAGATATTGAGAAGATTGATGATGCTGAGTTGAAAGAGCTGATTCAAATGAATATTGCTGAGAAATTGATCGTATTGGAATAATGAATGGAAATGTTACAGAAAAGAAGAATAGTTATTTATAATATTAGGTTTGAAGAATAAAAGACCGCAAAAGATTACAATAGTTTATTTACATCCTAGTATATTTAAATAATGAGTTTTTGTTTTATTGATACACCCCTTGCCATATCACTGTCTATAGAGAAAAACTTGAATATTTTTATATACATTTTATCTTGAATTTTTATTATTGTTTTTATCAATTACAAACTCGATGTAGATGATCTGATTTCAAAAATGATAATTTATCTTTATTTAATATGATGAAATGATGTGACATGGGAAAAAGTTGTTGAGAATCAAGTTTTATTTAAAAGACTCTTTTAAAAAATTCTTCAGAAAGAGAGGAAAAGTTCTTTCTTTGGTTTGAAACAGCAAATGAATTAAAAATCTATTGAAAGTTTGAAAGAGAATCAGACACTCCTTTTGAGAATTCTGACTTTTATGGAAAGGACTAAGACTTAAAGATCTATTTTAAATGTCATAGATCTTCTAAAAAGTCCACTTTCAATCTCCTTTCTCATCTCGATCGCTTTTGATTCAAAAGTTTTAGAGCTCAAAGTTGTTGAATATTTTTGGTTTTAGATTGAATAAACAGAGATTGATCAAGATTCTCTCGGTTGAGAGAATTCTTTGACGTTAAATTGGAAGAATATTTTTTGTCTTTGAAAGGTAAAAAGAAATTTTTATAATGAAAATTTTAAATATCGAATTTCCAAGAGTTTTTTCAGATAATTAAAAACAATAAAAATGTTTCTTGTGCCATAAATCGAGATTAAAAGAAGTTGGGCTCTATCAAGTGATTCCACATTCGTCCATTCATCCATTTGATTTTTCTTTATTTCAATTAAATATGAGTATTACTATTCTCTTAAATTTTCTTTTTTTTCATCATCTCATCAACCAATTCTAAAAAAAACAGGGTTTTTGTCAAGCAGACTGAGAAAGGATTCTACTCACACCAAATCCTTTTCGGGTATCTAGCCCAACAGGACTTTCATTCATTGTTCAATATGCAGATCAGATATACAAAATAACAATTTTATGAAGGTTCGAACCAAAAAGGTCTCTTGCTGGTTTCACAAATTATCGGTCATTGTATCCATCATTATTGATATCTCCAACTGTGCTCACTGAGGATCCAAGATGATCACAAGGATCATAAATCCTGTAGTGAGAGGATTTAATGATACGGAGCTCAGATCGAAATTATAATAGAAAGCTGTGTTGGGACAAACTTTGAGTAATGAAAAGCGTATTAATGCTTCGAGATTTGTGAGCTGAGTACGCTTTTGAAATGAATATGAAGAGTTGATCATCTTCCTCTTTAAGGAATTGGAAAATAAGGTACAAATAAATACTTGTAGGAAATCAATTAAAAGCAAATAATTCTTATATTTTAGACTCAATAATCGCTTGATTTTCTCGAAGAGAGCTTGAAATTTTCTTGAATAACCTCAAATTTATAAAGGAGTTCTCTGGCTAAATTCCGAATGAAAACTTTGTGCTTTCATCTATTTTCTCTGAAAATGAGAAAAGGGACTCTTCTTCTCTTCTTCGAAAACTGAGTCCTTTGCCTGAGAGGCTCTTTGTGTTTCGATTCGTTTTGAAATTTGAAATTTGTGTTGGATTTAATTCAGCCATCCAGAAATCAGAGTTTTCAAAAAGAAATTTTAATTGCAAGAAAGGTGAACTTAGCACTCAAGCATATTTTGAAAGGATATTCTGAGAAATCCTCACTCAATGGCTCTTGTTAACGGGCAGAACCGCCGACAAATAAAATTGAGGAGGAGTTGAAGAGAAATAAGGAAGTTTCCTTTTTGTGGACTAGATCCAGAAGGAAACTTCAAAAGAAGAGAGATATCCAAAACTTCTTGTTCAAATCTGATTTACCTTGGATCAGAAATGATAAAAATCAAAGATTTGCCTGGGACAAGGTCCTTTTTCACTTAGAAATCTCGAGAAACTTTCGTGAGTTTCAATAGAATTGTTCCCCAGAAAGAAAATAGTGGACCGAAATCAGAGACAGACAAAGAAGTTTCAAATTTGAAAAACCACACGAATTGAGAAGCATCTTCTTTAGGAATTGTCCTAGGAGCCGAACTTGAAGTGTTTCGAATATTAAATTTTATTTCAACAAAAATCTGTTCTTTGAAAACACTTGCATCCTCTAGAATCGAAAATTTTAATTTAATTAATTATGAAAAGACAATTCATTTAATTCGAAAATTCCAAATTTTCTTTTCAGAATGGCTTCTTCCTTTCACTTCTCTACTTATATTGAGATTTTTTCTGAAGAGTTTTTCAAAGTTCAGCAAAAGTTTTATTTTCCAAATCGTTTATTATCGTCATCAAATTTAGAATAAGAGCCTGCGCAAATAATTTAAAACACAAGAAGACGATCAATTTCTAATCATCTTTGTTGCTCGAAAGAAAAACTCTTGATGAAATTATTCTTCTATTGAAAATCTTTCCATTACAAAACAATTTTTTTTTAATTTCGCAGTGAATTTTTATGAGGAAAGAATTCTTTTAACTCTCCTCTTTATGAGTTTTGAAAACATCTTGATGAGAGTTGTTGTTGAACCCAAAATAGGGGAATGCTATTGAGGGTTTTCGAGAAGTAAGATGTCTGAAATATTTGAACAATGAATCTGAAACGCTGTTTGAAACGCTTCAAAATCAGTTTTGAAGCTGAATGAAAAGTAATTAATGGTTTTAAAACTAGGAGAATAAATTTTAATTTTTGAACCAAATCGATATGAAGAAAGGCTACTTTTATTTTAGGAGGAAATCGAGACAATTTTTCGAAAAATTCATTTCGATGGAACACAAAAAGTCTTTCCCTTTTGATATGATTTATCTTCAAAGATGAGCTCGATGTAAGGATGTAGGGGATAACTTTAAAATGAAAAGATTTTGAAAGGAATTTAAGGAATTTCATATAAATTAAATAAAGACTTTTCATCTCGATTGAGATGAGCCAAATTTTTCATGGATTTTTTTTGGAGAAGATTCCTTTGGGTTTTTTCTTCATTTTTTTAAATCAATTTTTTATTTATTCATGTTTTAGAAAGGAAAGTCTTCAAATTTTTATTGTCCTCAAAAGAACTCAAAAAGTTCAAAATTCGTCGTTCTTTTCAAAAACCTCAGCAAAGCTAAATTTTTCTCTTGAAAATTGGCAGCAAGTTTTTCTTTAACCAAAAGAAAACTGAGATTATTCAAAATTGACCAAAGAAATGCAATCAGAGAGAAGTAATGGGTTCAGATTAGAGACAGAAAAAAAAAATTCTTAAAATTTTTCAAGTTTAAGGGAGTCAAGTTTGAGAGGTATTTGGGTAATCTTTGGGTTCTATATTCAAAAATTCGAGGATAAAAAGCTAAGAATTTTTGCAAAATTGGAGGAATTAAAAAAAAAATGAACTTCGAAAATTCACTCCAATCCGTATCTGAAAAACTTTTTTTCCATGAATCATTCACAACTTTCATTGAGTTGTCAGAAAGATATTTTATGGATTGAACTTTCGAGTTGAGACTTGATCCAGAGGAAGAAAGCGATTGTTTAAGGTTTTTATTTCTCAGTATGAGGGAATTTTTTCAAATGAAATTTTTTGAAAAAGGAAGTATTTTGAAAATCTCTCGGAAAAATATTAAAAAAAAGTTTTCGATTGTGAAACAAAATTAAGAAGCTTAAAAATTAATATTTCGATCTCTTTGTAACAAGATCAAATCAGAGTTCTTGCAATTTCAAAATTACACAATTTCATTTGAAAAAAAATCTACTTTTACATTTCTCTTTTTGGTCGTCAAAGGAACTTTGACGGTTTTGATAGTTTGAGATGAGGATAAAATCTCCCAAGGCTTGGTCCACTTAGATCAACCTTTCATTGGAAAAACAAGAAAGGAAAATTAAAGATATTTTGAGTCTCTTGGAAAGTGAAAAGCCAAATGAAGCAATTACAAAATCAGGAAAAGAAGAAATATTAACAAGAAATTTGTTGTTCCCCTCTTTCTGTTCGATGTTCAAAAACTTGATCGCTAGGAAAATGAAGTTTTCCTTTGAAAATTTCTTTAATAATTTTTTTTTTGGAGGAATTTTTTCTTGAATTCTATTTTTCCTGAAGGAGAGAGTCACTTTTTTCCTCCATAAGAATTTATAATAAATCCTCTGAGTTTTGCATGTTGATCAATTCTCAATTACTGGAAAGTAGAGGAATGTCAGGTTTTTTCTGGATCTTTATGTGAATGAGATTTTCCATCTTTGAAACAATTTTCATTTAAATAGATATCCCAAAAAGAGCTGATTAAATAATGAGAGGTGTATATTCTGAATTGAAATACTTGAATTAATCAAGACACGTATTAGTTATTCTTTTAAGCTGTATTGTAAATTAACAATTTCAAAGTCTCATTGGCCTTGAAGGAAAGTTTAGATGGACCTCAAAAAATTGGTCTAAACTTTGCTCACGCATCAATTCAGCCTTGATAGCTCAAAAACAGTTTTACATAAGGTTTGAGGTCAAAATCGAGTCAATCTCTACGCAGACTAGATTGAAAGGATTTTTTTATTTTAATTGAATTTTAAAGACACCTTAGATATAAAGAAAATTAATTCATTAATTGCCATGATTCTTCCCTATTCATCCAATACATCCGTATTCAAATGCTCTAGTTCATCTCAAAAACGCATTATTCCCACCCTCCTGAGGCTATTTATATGTTGTTTCCTGCTTGAAATTTGCAAAGCAACATTTGCATTTCAGAATTATGATTTGACTTCTACATCACTAGAAGCCAAAAAAAGTGGCTTAACCATCACGGGAACCACTTCTGATTACCTTGGATATTGTGTAAGTGCCGCTGGCGACATCAACAACGATGGATACGCCGATATCATCGTTGGAGCTTACAAGATAGATACCGCATATGTAATCTACGGTGGACCAACTTCTTCCCTTACAGACTTTGATTTCAGCACAGACACCCTTGACCCCTTAACAACAGGATTTATGATAAAAGGAGAGGCTTCAGGAGATGGTTTTGGATATACAGTGGCGACAGCTGGAGATTTCAATAATGATGGATATGATGATATTATCATTGGCGCTCAGATGAAGGACAGTTCTCGAGGAGCCGCCTACGTGATTTATGGTGGCGAGAAAGCTGATCTTCTTGACCTAGATTTGAGCATTACAATGCTAAATCCAGCAACCACAGGGTTTACTATGTATGGAGAATCACAAGGAGATACCTTTGGCTATGCAGTAAATTCCGCAGGAGATGTAAATAAGGATGGGTATGATGATATTATCATCGGAGGGTTTGGAAAAGGGACAAATAAAGGGGTCGCTTACGTGGTTTATGGTGGACAAAAAGGCGATTTTCAAGGGATTGATCTGAGTAATGATGCATTAAATCCGCTGACAACAGGGTTTAGAGTGCTGGGAAACGCTTCACCTGACCAGTTTGGGTATTCAGCGAGCACAGCTGGAGATATAAATGGGGATGGCTATGCTGATATCTTGATTGCGGGGTATAGAAAGGACACTTTTCGAGGAATGGCTTATGTGATTTATGGTGGGGAAAAGGCTGATCTTCCAGATCTCGATTTGGGTACAGACACGCTATATCCTGCAAGTACAGGGTTCTGGATCAAAGGGAATGCACAGTATGATTATTTTGGAAGAATAGCCAACCCTGCTGGGGATATGAATAAAGATGGGTTTGCTGATATTATTATCGGAGCCTACAGGAAAAATACTTATCAGGGAATAGCCTATGTGGTTTATGGTAATACAAAAGCCAATCTTCAACACATAGACTTGAGCGCTGGGAATTTAGATCCAGCCAGCACTGGGTTTACCATCAAAGGAAGTGCTACAAATACTGGATTTGGAGTTTCAGCAGGTACGGCTGGTGATATCAACCAAGATGGCTATCCTGATCTTATAATTGGGGATTACTACCCAGGGAGTACTTATGGAGCAGCCTATGTGATTTACGGTGGAGCTTCCCTTCAAGATATCGATCTCAGTGTGTCAACTTTGAATCCTACAACAACAGGGTTTACTGTCACAAGAACTGGGATTCAGAACTATTTAGGGTATTCAGTAAGCACAGCTGGAGATATCAATGGTGATGGGTTTGATGATATAATCATCGGAGCTTATGGAGGGGATACTTACATTGGTGCAGCTTATGTGATCCACAATGGTAGGAGAGGATTTTAATTATTTTTAACAGTTTATTTTATAGCATGTTTGACAGAGCATTGTACTTCTTGCGACGCTAGGGTGTGCGAGGCTTGTGAAGCAGGATATGGCCTTGATACAAATTCAGACTGTGCGACCTGTCCAACTAACTGTGATCTCTGCACCACTTCGTCGGTCTGTGATATTTGTACAAGCCCATATCTTCTTTACCAATCCCAGTGCACCGACACTACATGTCCTTCTGCCACATTCCAATCTAATAATGAATGCAAAGGTAAACAACAATTTATTCACCTTGAATTTAACGTATTAGACTGTCCATCTCACTGTTCATCTTGTACTTCTGAAAACTCTTGTACAACTTGTGATCAAGGATATTATCTATCCACAGGGTCTTTATGCATCCTCCCTTCAAATAAGGCTACACAACAAGCGGTTGCATCGTCAGTGATGGGAGTCGGGAGTGTCGTAGCTGTTGGAAGCTCAGCGTTTCCAATGAATACGATCATCTCCAAAATCGTCCAAAATACTCGTTATATCGACCTTGCGGTCACTGAAGAGCTGGTTGATGCGTATAAAACATGGGAGACCGAGCTGATCTCATGGGATTTCCCTGATGTGCTCTCCAAGCTGGACACATATAAGCCATTGCCAACATTGTTTTCTCAGTATAGTCTTGATCCGCCGTTTTTGGTGAATTATTGGTCTCCAGCAATGACAATGGGAGCTGGCTTAAGCGTCTTTATTGTGAGCATTTTGCTGAAGATCTTGCTGGAAAAGACAAAATTACAAGGGTGGTTTTATTCTTTGTTGAATAGATTGGCGATGGGATCGTTCAATTTTACGTTGGCACAAGCTTATGGATGTTTGGATGACGTGATTTTCTATTGTGTTCTTGACATAAAGACAAATCCCTTTAATACAGTATTTTCTTGGGGCAGCTTTGCATGTACATTGGGTTTTGTTGCAATTGGAGGGGCATTGATTTGCCTCAATCTCAAGATAATCTGGAAATATCAAAGCCAGAAGAATAGCGGCGGCAATCTTGAAGCGTTTAAAGAGCAGAATGAATATTGGGAGCTTTTTTATTCAGATTTTAATGACAAGGATGCATGGAGTCATTCTTTTTTGGCCATTCAGATCGTGAGAAGCAGCGTGTCAAGCTTGATAATCACGACTTTGTATCAAACTAGTTTGATCCAGGCGACAAATTTGTTGATAATTGATGGAGCTGTGATCACTTTTTTGATCTCCAAGAAGCCTTTGAGTTCTCTCCGCGCGACTCTTGCGCAATATTTCTATGAAATAATCACCTTGCTTGTGCATCTTTGCGTTTTCATCCTGAGCCTTGATAATCATAATGAAGGAGATGCTTTTAGCGCATTCAGAAGCGCAGTATGCACGTCAATAATTTATTTGAATAACGCCATTGTGATCGGCGGATGTGGGTTTATGTTGCTGGAGATCTATCATACAATAAAAGAAGTTTATAATGCTTGGAAATTGAGGCGGAGCGAGAAGGAAAAGGTTGACCCAACGATAACATTGGAGGCTCAAAATGATCTGACAATATCACAGTCAGTTACAGAGCAAAGGTTAGCCGTGAAAGAGAGATCAAAATGGATCAATACGAATGAAAGAAATAGAGTACCAATAGGCCAGATTGTCCCAATTGTTGAGAATATTGAGAAGAGTGGGTCATTTTCGGGGAGAGATTTCCAGCCATTTCAGACGTTCGATAGTGTTGTTGAGAATTCATTTGGACAAGAAAATGATCCAAGTAACTGGGCCAATCAGGATCAGAGTCAAGGAGCAATTAATTTTAGATATCGCAGGCGTCGAGTTATCAAAGGCGCAAAAAGATCATATCGACCCCAGTTAAATGCATTGAATTGTCAATCTTATGAAAATCAGTAAGGACTTTGTGAAGAGAAAGGAGAAGGAATGATCTCGAATAATTCGATTAAGTGGATTTTTTTAGCTTCAAAGTCATTAAAAAAAATGAATGACTTTTGCTTAAAAGAGAGTTGGAAGTAATTTTATATAAAATAATTGAATTTTATGTATCCGAAGTAGTGAAAAGAATAAATTCTATCTATATATAGATCTTTATTAATATTCAATTTATAAATTGAAGTAAAAAAATGTTTTCACACTTAGATAATTGAACTAGCGCATCTGAGAATATCCTCTGGTTAAAGTCTTTCAGGATGAATTTCGTTAAAATTCCAAAAAATTCCTGAAAAAAGGATTGAAGACCAAAATTTTTCAGAGAAAGAGAGGATTAGTCCTCCTGTGAGACAAGATGGGGAACTCTTTTTAATTATAATAAGCTGCAAAGACTGTGATCTTGTTTTTCAAAATCAGATTTTCAATTTTTCCAATCAAAGTTTCTGAAATTTGAGAACAATATAAATTTTTGAAAAAAAAAATTCTTCAGTGTTAAGAACTCAATGTTTTTCAGAAAAGATGTCCAAGGCGAATTCTTGTATATTTGTGAATTTGTATGGAACCAATAAGTTTTTTTTTAAAGTTGAAAAGAATTAATTGTCACTTTGTAATGATTTTCTTTTGATTCCAAAAAGGGATTTATTTGAAATTCTGCAAAATGTTTAGGACAAGAGCCATCCTGCTTCAGCAATTTTCTTGCATGAACTGTGTTTTTACTCTTCTAAATTTTTTCACTTCTTGAAGAATGCTGACTTGATAAATATTCTGTTCTCAATCTGATATTCTTAGGCAGATGATTGATTTCTGAGGCTTCCCGTTCATTCTTGCGCTCGTAAGCGGGAGGAACTTGAAATATGTAGATCAGTCAGATATCTCTAACATAACTTTTGGACGTTAACGAATCTGAAAAAGAAAGCCTCAAGATAAAATTTTTAATTGATTGAGATTTTAAATTTTTTTAGAATAGATTTTGTTGCTTAAAAATTAATGTGACCAGTTGAAGACTAAAAATGACCTGAAAACCACAAGAAAAAGGGGTCATTTTCTTCGGCCTGGACATGTGTATAGAAAGATTCAAAAAAAATTATTGGGACTATGGGACGATTGCAAATCCTTCAAGGGCCTAAATTGGCCACAAGGCCATTTTCTCAGAGTTTTTAGGAGATTTGGATCGGAGGCTCGGCCTCATGGAGCCTTATTTTTATGCAAGAAATTAAACGCATAAAATTTAATTTTGTTGAAAAATTCAAATAAAAGATCAATCATCCATATCTGAAAAAAATGTTTTATCCAAAGTCCAATTTTCATGAGAATCGAAGTGTCTCATCTTTGTAGAATCGGTTTCTCAGAAAGTGAGATGTATGTTTGATAGGAAGAGTCCGAAAAGAAATAAAGAATATCGGAAATGAATACGAGAACACGGAAATAACTCAGAAAAATTCAAAAAATGGCCAAATATTTGAATATGCTCACAAGTTTATGCCCAAGATGCAAGGATAAACATAGATGCTCGCAGGAAAACCTCCTAAAATATCACAAGATCAAAATAATGACTACCTATAACATATCAAAAGAAATGCTAAAGTATCAGAAATCAAAGCAAAGCAAAAAAACCAAATTGACCCGTACAGATATAATGAATTATGTAAATAATTTGCTACAGCCTAACTTAGACAAACTAAAGGAATATTTGCACTCAAAGTAAAATAATAACCTTATCTGGACAAAACGCAAAAACACGCAAAGAAAAATAAATAAATTATCACAAAAATCAAAAAACAAAACAAATAATTAAAAAGAAAAAGAAATAAGGTGTAAATATCTATATCAGCAAACAAAAGGGTCAACAACGTAACTGATACTGAGCGCAAAGATTGTAATAGGCAGCCATCGAGATGAAAGAAAGAAACGCGAAACATAACTGTTATATGAATTCATAAAATACCATTTATTTTCTAAGTAAAATCTATAAATTATATAACTTTCTTGTCTGTACCTAACATCTCTAGTAATTAAATAGAAATTTATATATATCAATAGGCGTT
>Ga0182738_1004328_pt1 | contig 15776 bp, 13 predicted proteins | sample eDN5th30CBELigMG_FD_128876 | JGI IMG/M metagenome (GOLD analysis project Ga0182738, IMG submission 128876) | Enriched Miracle-Growth compost microbial communities from Emeryville, California, USA - eDNA 5th pass 30_C BE-Lig MG (version 2)... ... | reverse complement strand
CTTCTTGTTTACTAAGAGTCTTGAAAATTCTATCTAATTTCTTATTATTCTCATGATTATTAGGCTCCAAATAAGTTGCCGCTTTCAAAGCTTCTTCTGTTTCAAATGTCAATCTGTAATCAGTTGGCGAATTGGTACTATTACTCAATTAAAAATCAATCCCCAAAGCAACTAGTTTACTTCAACACTTTACATTCGCTTTTCAAAATATCAATAAAAGGAACAAACAAATGTCTTTGAAGTCCTTGATAGTATAAATCTTCAGGTGGACGATTTGATGTTGCCTAATATTTGATTCATATTCCCATTCAAAAAATATTACTTACCACCAAGACAACATTGTGAGCAAACAAGTTATGGAACAGATTTTTCATAATTAAAGCATCACCAATATCTGTAACTTGAAACTCATCAAAACACAGTAATCTGATTTGTGAAGCAACTTTTTGAGCAACAATTGATAAAGGATTATCATGAACTTTCTATACCCAAACAAGGTTAATCATCTTTTTATGGTCAAATATTACATGATCTAATTTATGGAGGTTGTCATGGACTTTCAACATAAATTCATTGAAATGCAATCTTTGCTTATTTTGAAATGGCACCTGATCGAAAAACATGTCCATCATAAATGTCTTGCCGCAGCCTAAACAAAATCGAAAATATTCTCTAAAGAAATTCTCAAACCTGGTCCACCATAAACATATAATCCTGGAAGTTTTCTGAGAGCAGACTTGGGTGGGGTGGGGCCACTCATTTGGACTTTGGGAGCAGGCGCGGGAGAACTTCCAAAAAATCCTCCGAACAGGCCACCACCGCTCTGACTGGTCTCTTGCTTTACTGGGGCATTATTGTGTTTTTCAACCTCAACTCTTTTTTCAACATAATCCTTCAATTGATGGGAGTACTCCAACCAAGGGTTGTACTCTGAGATCAATTCATTTCTGAGCTGATCAAAGTGTTGGATCTATTATACTCTTAAACGGTTTTCTTTGTCATATTTTACCACAAGTCTCTGGTGAGGATCTTCTTTGATAAGACCTTTGTTGACTCGTTCCTGGAGTGTTTAAAAAAGAGTTGAGAAGATAATTACCATATAAGCAGCGAGAACAGCAGAATCATTAGCAGAGCTGGAGAAAGCTCTTTTTTGAACATAAGAGAAAAAGGTACGTCTCAACATTTTTAGGAGATTTTTAGTCGAAATTTTCTAAAATAATATTCACCTTAATCTTTCAATAAAATTAATAAGTCCAAGTGAATCGGATTCAATTATTGCGACGATTGTGCAATCAGAAAATCAAACTTTCCAATCTTAGAATTTTCCAATTCCAATTCCAAAAATCCAACTCAACTTGTATTTAAACTTTGACTCTGCAAATACCTTGCTGGGATTTGGGGCCACCTTTGAGAAGTATATTCAAAGACTGTGACCCATTACATCTTTTATAACATTTTAATAGTTTTATCCAATGTAAACTTCGGACTTGTAAAAAAACAGGCAAGAAGGAGATAACTAATAATTTCATTTTTCCAGAAAGACAAGGATGAGAAAATTTTTTCTATTTTTTATAATTTCCATTAAAATCAATAAGCAACACATCAAATACTCTCTCTCTCTATTGCGCAATTTTTTCTTCTAAAAGTTACCATTTTTTCCATAAATGGGATTTTAATAAAGTTTAAATGAAAAACTACACAGAAATTTGCAATCCTTTTCGGGACGACTGGAGCTCCATAATTTCAAGAGAAAAATAAATATTCCCCTTGTTCTCGAAATTTTGAAATAGCATCTCAACATCAGAGCATCATCATAGAGAGGTTTTTGAAAACAAATACGACCTTCCAGATTAGTTGATTCTACATTATCATTCCCACATGATCAATTTTTTAGAGTACTATCACATCAGATAAATTCAAAAAAGTATTTTTGATTAATATAAAATTATTGAAGTTTGTTTCAAAGATAAAACACTTATCTCTGAAAATCATGCAAAGAAATTTTTTAGACTCCATACAACCTCAAGCTCGCAACGAGTTCAAATCATCTGCTAAAAGCGTTTTGGAATATGCCTATACTGAAGATTGCAATTTCAAATGCAGACCAGCCATGGAAGACGGTTTCATTCATAAATATCAACATTACTATATTTTCGCTAGATCATTTCGCCAGAGATGACTTTTTGGAAGATGGTACCAGTGGTCTTTTTGGTATTCTTGATGGCCATGGAGGTGGCGAAGTTGCTAAATATTGTGTGAAAAGCATTCCTGATGTAATTGACAAATTATCCCTCCCTTGTGATCAAACTCCTTAGGCTTTTGATAAATTTTATGACGATAACGAGAATAATATTGAAAAATTATTCCAACTCACATTCTCAAAAGTTGATGATGAATTAAGAATGAAAGGAGCTCAGGATTCAGGCTCTACTGCCTGTGTTTGTTTTGTCCGAAAAGAGAATAGTTTGTATTAAAATAAGCAACCTCCCAAAAATAACGTCATAGACTCCACCGTCATTCATATCGCTAATCTTGGAGATACTAGAGCAATCATTGTGAGAGGTGATGGCTTCGAAAGAATTACTGTTGACCATAAAGCTTCTGATCCTTCAGAAATCGAAAGAATTCAGTACTTTTTAATTCAAAGAACTCTTCATTTATGAGATGTGAATCAGGAAAGCTGGAGGTTTTGTTATGAAAGATAGAGTATCAGGCCAACTTGCTGTTACAAGAGCACTTGGAGATCTTGCACTCAAAAAAGAGGTAAAGAATATTTTCGTTCCTGAATCTCTGAAATCTCAAGGGTGTTATCAATACTCCATATTATAAAAAAATCCAAATCACTTCAAATGACAAATATATTATTATGGCTTCAGATGGCTTATGGGATGTTGTTGATGATAAGGTAAGAAAACAAAAGGAAATGAGAATAATAATCAAATTATTAGGGAGCCTATGAAATTGCAATTGGCTTGAGAGATAGTCAAGAAATCAGTAAAAGTCTTGTCGCTAACGCTTTAAAGTCTGGCTCCCGAGATAATGTCAGTGTTTTTGTCCTTAAATTCAATTCATAAAACAAACCATTTTAATTGTATGCTCTTCATCCAAACGATCCAATAAAAAAAAACCTTTTATATTGCTTGAGACAGAATGAACCAACTTTATTGTTCATATTGTTTCATTTCATTCAATTTTTAAATCACCAGAAAAATACTCTCATTTACAATTTATTTTCAGTTATTTTTCTGCTTTGAGCACGCTAGCGCATATAGATATACAATTTTATATCCTTATTATTCTCTCTTCCACATGGAATACTCAATCATCGACAGACCAAATCATAATATTCCATTTTTTTTACAAAATTTAAAGGGTACCTTTCTTTTCAGGATTTTCAATAATGTATTCAAACAAATCTTTATTACTCCATTCACCAACACCTCTGGTGGACAACAGTCTATCTGATTTCAAAGAGCTGTCAACAATATGATATCTAACAGTAGTATCAAATCTTCTGAGAGGAACCAATTTTTTGACATATTGAGGATCAACAAGCATAGGCTTGCTTCCACAAAAGAGTGAGAAATAGTTCAGTTGAAGTTGATTGGTGCCAGGGAGCCAATAGATATCCCTAATAAGTCTCTTGCCCATGAAATGAGTGACGTAGCAGGCCAAAATACCACTGACAATCAATGTAGTTACACCGAGAACAATCTTCTTTTTATTTGTAGCAATTTCCTTTCTCTCTCTCTTGGTCAACTTTTGATTTTCTTTCTCTGTAAGAGATTGCCATTTAATAAATGTCTCATAAAAGGCATAAAGAGCTCCTCCGATACAATATCCGATGATTTGATATCTGGTGATGATAAAGAACCACTTGGTGAACCAGTAAATCTTGAATAAATGGACCTTTTCTTGGGCCTTTGCAACCTCAGCAACATGTTCAAACATCTGTTTATTAAAAGCTCCTTTTGGTGCTTTCAAAGCCTTTTCAACAGCTTCGGTATTGTTAAAATTGGAAAAATTGGCTCTTCTCATATTATAAAGAGGAGTCTTGGCGTTGTAACACCCGAGTAAAATTCTTCTTGTGAACATTTCTTTCTGGGTTAATTTTGGATATTTTTTTCCTTTATTTCTGGGAATTATGGAAAAATTAATTTTATCCTTCAAATTTCTTTTTCAGAAATTATTCCTGGTAAAACAACTTCGTCAGTTGAAGCAAGGCTCATACACACTCCACTTTTTAACTGAAATCTATTGAAGATTTTTTATCTCTTTGAAATCAAATATCATAGATTTCAAAAAAGTCTTACAGAATTTTCATTCAAAGTTTCACAAATACACCAACACCTCTCACCCTTAACACACTCAACTCTTCTCTTTCACAATTCCAAAATTCTAGCCTATCTAAACAGAAGCGGGTGAATCCGATAGTCGTAATTATTTCCCTCTTTTTTACCAAAAAGAGATTATTAAAATAAACTAAGTATATTTGAATAACCAGATTCCTTTGCAAATTCAAAATCATGGAATCTTTGAGAGATATTACCAAGAGCTCGAGTATATCCCAACAAGCTAAAGAAAAGACAACGTCTGGAATCTCCCAAGATGATGATATATTCGAAGGTAAACTTTTTCTTTTCATTCCATTTTTATCGTTATGTAGATGAGAATATGAATCCCAGACAGATGATTGCCTCCCCAAAGATCAAATATGGCAAATATACAAGTAATAATATTCACATCAACAACCCTTTCTCACCAAACATTGTTAGGGCCTCTTGAAAAATCTACCCTCTCAGAATCAAAAGATGCAAAGGATGATTCAAACAATTTCTTTGGAATCAATAAAAAATTATATCGAAAAAGTGATAGTTTCCAAAACCCTAAAACGTAACAATCCTCAAACAACCAGTCTCTTATTGATAGTGGCACGGAATTGGTCTTACTTCCTCAAAATCCTGAACACATAAAAGAAATCGACCCCTTTGAGCCTGTCTACATTCCCAAGCAAAGCATCTTGGAAGAAGCCCTCAAAAGAGAAGCTGAAAAGATCTGCTTTAAAGATAGCCAGATCAATAGAGTTGTCTATGATTGCAGTGATACCAGTTTTTATACAAAGGTAGTAGAATTTTTTGGGTTGATTTCATAAAATCAGAACTTGGAAGCCAAAGACTATGGAATTGACGTTCTTCCCTTTTATATTCCCAATTCTAAAGACGACACAACTCTTGTATTTGAATCTCGTTTCGAAAGTGGAAACCTAAGGAGAGCTATTCAAATGTAATCTCAATCCGTAAAATTTTTATTTAATCCTACCAAAGCTATGAATACGAATATGATCTCATTTTAAATCCAGATTACCTCACAAGAACTCATACTCAGTGGTACTACTTCTCTGTTGCCAATGTCAGAAAGGACAAGGTTCTATTCGAATAAAGTTAAAACCTATTTATCCTTGTAGGAATATCGTTTCAATATTATCAATATGATGAAACCTGATAGTTTGTACAACTGTGGAATGAAACCTTTGGTTTATTCTGACGCAATGGCAAAACAAAAAAGTAATGATCATTCGACTTCCCTCCCCAGAAACGTCTAAAAATTACAGAACTCGGTTGGCATAGAGATGGATATAATGTTTGTTACTATCAAAATAATATGAAGAAAAGAAATTCAGGATACTACTATACTCTCACCTTCTCTGTCAAATTCAAATGTACAAAACTTTACATATCTATTTCTCATATCAATTAGATGATTATGACACAGCATACCTTGCTCATTGCTATCCATATACCTATACAGATCTTTGCACCTATATCAAATCTATTGAAGAAGATAGCTTCAGAAAATCTAGAATCCGTAGAAAACCTCTCTGTCAAACTATCGCTGGAAATAAGTAAAACTGAGTGTGAAATTATTCTCATTCCCTTCGCAGTTGTGATATGCTGACGATTACAAACTTTAATAATGACCTTGAGACCACCAAAGAAAAGAAAGGAGTTGTGATTACTTCTCGTGTTCATCCTGGTGAAACACAAGCCAGTTTTGTCATGGAGTATATTATCGATTTCTTAACTGGTGCGACTCTCGAAGCAAAAATTCTCAGAGATAATTTCATCTTCAAAATTGTTCCTATGTTAAATCCTGATGGCGTCATCAACGGAAACTATAGGTAACTTTTTTTGTCAGAAATTCTTCCTTAATCCATTCAATAAGGTGTAATTTGGCAGGGGTTGATTTGAACAGACAGTACATTGAGCCTTCAAAAAAACTTCATCCGACGATTTTCAATTTGAAACAAGTATTATTTTCATTGAAAACTTTCTTTACTTATTCCCCACAGATGATAAGAAAATTGAAAGAAGAGAGAGAAATTTTACTGTTTTGTGATATTCACGGGCATAGTAGAAAAAAGAATGCTTTCATGTGTATCCATAATATTTATCTCTCCAATAATCTCACATTTTATCAAAGATGGATGTTCAGGAAAAGATGCAAAAAAGAGAGAACTTGTTTTTCCTTTATTAATGAGAAATAATTGCGATTTCTTTTCTTTCAAAGATTCAAGTTTCCTGATTCAAAAAGATAGAGAATCAACTGCAAGAGTATAAATCTAGTCTTTGTTTAAAAGTCATCAAAATAGGTGCAACTTTGGAAGGAATTTTCATTGATAAATTGTTTTACTCTTGAAATCTCATTTTGTGGGCCAGATTTTGGAAAATATGAATATTTCCATTTTACTTATGACATGCTCAAGGAATTAGCTGATTCTTTCTGCTATTCTATCCTTGATATGAATGACCCTGACCAAACGAAAGTGAAGCAAACGATGGAAGAAATTGAACAAAATATCATTAAGGGAATTGACAAGCGAGATGAAAACGTACAAAAAGTCAGCAACAACCAAGAGTAAAAATTGTCTCAATTTCAATATTAAATTATTTGCTTTAGTGGTGGAGATTCAGACTCATCCAACGAAGGAAATGAAGGACTTAAGGATGAAGCTCCAAATTCAATGACTGATAATAGTTTGAATACTATTCAGTCTCAAGGAGGATACCAGAACTTCAACTCAAATATTCCCAATTTTGCACAAAGAGGCCCATTGGCAGTCATTAATGAAATCGAAGATCGCAAAAATAGAAAAAAGAAACCCATCGTTCCTACTAATATCAAGAAAAAACCAAAATAATTTTTTTCCCCCTTTACTTGCAAATTTTTATAAAATAAATATTTTGATGGAACGTTTCTTCTCTCAAGCTCCCTCATCACCAAGACAAGAATGTTATTTTTTTCCATAATTTTTGGATAATCTCTGCATAATTTTCAAAGACAAAATATTTATTTTATTCCAAAAAAATGTTGACATGTTCGAGTCAAGTAAAAGACTATTGGAACTCATTTTCAAACTTATATGGCAATGAACTCGAACATATTTATCTAACAGCTGGTCTCAGTCTGAGTTCAATGTTGAAAATCCCCCAGAAAAATGATATCCTTGAAGTTGGATGCGGAAGTGGACTCCTCTCGCTCCATTGGCTCAGAAATCTCTCTTCTTCTGTAAACTACACTTCGGTTGACATTTCAGATGACATGATAAAAATGGCAGAAGCTCGTAAAAAGTCTCTTGAAACAAAGTTAAATCCTGTAAAACATTCATTTATTTGTGGAGATGCAGAAAACTTAGATTTTATTGGAGATGAGAGTATTGATGCTTATATTGGATCATTAGTGATACATTTGACTCCAGATCCTATTAAACTATTACAAGAAGCAAAAAGAGTTTTAAAGAAAGGAGCAAACATTGGACTTAGCGTTTTGGGAAAAACTGAAGATTCCAACTTTTTTAGCATTGTCCATAATGCCTTGAAAAATAATGGAGTTGTTATCCCATCAAAAAGTAGTGGAGGATTGACGCTCAACAGTAAAGAATCACTCATCAAAGTACTCGAAGAAAATGGATTTGAAGTGCAATTTTGTTGGAGAGAATTAATTACAATGGATATTTTTGAAGAAAAAGACTTGAATAAAGCTTTGGGGCAGCCAAGGATCACTAAAATTTTATCGGAATCAGACCAAGAACAAAGACTAAAAATTGAATCTGATGTCAAAACTACTTTTTATAACCTAAAATCTCAATATATCCCCTTACAAGCTGAATTATTCTTTGTCGTTGCCACGAAAAAATAACAATATAACTTTTTGATCAGATTTCGGATTATATATATATTGGATTGGATGCCTATCATCCAACTTACCTCGGAAAATTTCCCTCCTTCTCTCATTTTTCAACAATTTTTATTTCCTTTGGCTTTCCTTTTTGAAATACTTCATCTCATACCCTTGAGATTCCAAACAGCCATATTTGCTCTGTTGCTCTTTTTTAACCCATAAAGTCTGTCTAGATTTATATTAAATATGCCGATCAAATCTTTTCGGTCAGAGAGCAAAAATTATTAATCCCCGTCTGTTCTGATTTTAGTACGTCACCAAAACTCGGTAAGAGTTCACTTGCTCAATAGGTAAAGAGGAGATGATCAGCTTTAACTAATCACGACACCAGATCTTCTCTCAATTTTATCAGAATTTTATACTGGTTGAAGTTTTCTCGGATTGGAAATTTAACACAGTGGAATGTTGAAAAAGTATAATCTGAAAGATAACACGACAGAAGAGTTTAATTAAGAATAAATATTATTGGTTAACTACGCGTTAAATTCTAAAATCAAAACATGATCAAAATAATAGAGAGATTATTAATTTTAAACAAAAGGTCAAAGCCTTATCTACCTTATCCTTCATTTTATTATCGTTTTTCAACCATGGAAAGTAACAAATTGTCACCTCAAGATATTGAGAACCAACTCAAACAATTAAACATCGAGTATATTTTGCACAACCACGAAGCTGCTAACAATATTGCTGAACTCCAACAACAAACCAAGCTAAATCATGCTCCTTTGATCAAAAACATCTTCTCTGAAGACAAAAAGGGCCAATGCTTCCTCATCTCTGCTCGTCACGACACCGTTATCGAAAGAGCTTTCTACAAAAAACTCGGAACTTCTTACAGTAATTGCAGAATGGCCAAGCCTGAAGTCCTTCAAGCTGTCCTTGGTGTTGCTCCTGGATCTGTCACTCCTTTCGGTTTGGCTAACGACACCGAAAAGAAGGTTAAACACTTCGCTTTGGACGAAAACCTCTTGAAGGAAGAATGGCTCTCTTTCCACCCTCTCGTTAATACTCAAACCATTGAAATCAAAAGAGAAGATTTCTTCAAGTGGTTGGCCAGTATTGACAGAAAATACGAAGCTCTTAACTTGAGCGAAAAGGAAGAAGTTGCCGCCAAGCCTGAAAAGAAGGAAGCTCCTAAGGATCAAGGCAAAAAGGGCGAAGAAGACAAGGATGATACTAAATTGAAAATTATGCATAAAAAGAATGAAAGATTCTCTGATTGGTACACTGATGTCATCGTTAAGGGTGATTTGATCGAATACTACGACGTCTCTGGTTGCTATATCCTCAGACCTTGGGCTTATGGCATCTGGGAAAGTATCCAAAGCTTCTTCGATGCTGAAATCAAGAAGCTCGGTGTTGAAAATGCTTATTTCCCCATTTTCGTCTCCCAAAAGGCCTTAAACAAGGAAAAGGCTCATGTTGAAGGTTTCTCCGCTGAAGTCGCTTGGGTCACCAAGTACAGTGATACCGATCTCGCTGAACCTGTTGCCATCAGACCTACCTCTGAAACTATCATGTACAACGCTTACAGCAAATGGATCTCCAGTCATAGAGATTTACCCCTCAAGTTGAACCAATGGACTAACGTCGTCAGATGGGAATTCAGCAGCCCCACTCCTTTCATCAGAACCAGAGAATTCTTGTGGCAAGAAGGACATACTGCCCACGCCACCGAAAAGGAAGCTGATGAACAAACCTACAATATCCTCGAATTGTACAGAAGAGTCTACGAAGAAGTCTTGGCCGTCCCCGTCATTAAGGGTGTTAAGACCGAAAGTGAAAAGTTCGCTGGTGGTCACTACACTACTACTGTTGAAGCCTACATCCAAGAAAACGGTAGAGCTGTCCAATCTGCTACTTCCCACAATCTCGGTGAAAACTTCGCCAAGATGTTCAACATCCAATACCTCGATGAAAAGAATGAAAAGAAATATGTCTGGCAAACCTCTTGGGGTCTTACCACCAGATCTATTGGTATCATGATCATGGTTCACGGTGATGATCAAGGTTTGGTTTTACCCCCTCGTATTGCCAAGATCCAAGTTGTCATCATCCCCGTCATCTTCAAGGACTCCGAAAAGGATAAGCTCGTTGCTAAGGCCAAGGAACTCGAAGAAGAATTGACCAAGGCTGGTGTTAGAGCCAAGATCGATGATAGAACCAACTACAGTCCCGGTTGGAAGTACAACCATTGGGAACTTAAGGGTGTTCCTTTGAGAATCGAACTCGGTCCCAAGGATCTTGAAAAGGGAGAAGTTCGTTGCGTCAAGAGATTTGATGGCTCCAAGGCGCAATTGAAGTGGGCTGATCTCGGCAAACAAGTATAATTATATTTCTAATGATACATTTCTCATAAATCTCCTTTAGATCTCTGAAAGTCTTGAACAAATCCAAGCTGCTATGTTAACCAAGGCCACTGAAAAGAGAAATATCAGACTTAGAGAGGCTCATGATTGGGAAACCTTCATGAAACACCTTAACGAAGGTTGCATTGTCCTCACTCCCTGGTATTTTTCACAAGAGTATTTCAAAGTATATTAATCAAAATAGGTGCTTCGATGAAGAAGAAGAAAAGAAAGTTAAGTTGAGATCCAAGGAAGAAGCCGGCCAACTTAGTGCTTCTGAATCCCACTTGACTGGTGCTGCTAAGACCCTCTGTATTCCTTTGGAACAAGAACCCATCAAGGAAGGCGAAAAGTGCTTCTTCACTGGCAGACCTGCCAAGAAGAGAGTCCTTTGGGGAAGATCTTATTAGAAAATTAGGAGAATATTTAGTTAGACAATTCAAAGTAATCAATTTATCTATATAAAAATATGTACAAGTGAATAAGAGACCTTTGCATAATATCATGATAATAAATCTCTGATTGATCCCCTATTCAAGAATTTTCCAAAAAAAAATTTAGTATTATTTTGAATAAAAGTAAAATTTACCCTCTTTCTCAAAAAAAGTTTCGACGACATGTTGAAATCAACAGACCAAATCAAAGGATATTGGAATGAATATTCGAAACTCTATGGGGCAGAGCTTGAGCCTGTTTACTTCCAAGGAGCTTTATCTTTAAGTACAATGCTAAAAGTTCAGGAAAAGAAAAGTATTATTGAAGTTGGGTGCGGGCCAGGATTACTCTCTGTATATTTACTTGCTCGCCTTCCTTCGGATTGCAAATATATCTCAATTGATCTTGCTGAAGATATGCTGGAAATCGCAAAGAAGCGTAAAGAAGAAAGCAAGCACAAGTTAAATAATGTTGATCATTCATTTGTTTGTGGAGATGCTGAGAATCTCGATTTTATTCCAGATGAAAGTGCAGATGTGTATCTTGGATCTCTGGTCCTTCATCTCACTGCAAATCCGCATAAATTAATTCAAGAAGCAAAAAGAATTCTTAAAAAGGGATGTTCTATGGGTTTTACAGTATTGGGAAAAGTTGAAAATAATACGATCTTCAAAATTGTTCATGATGCATTTGAGAAAAATGGAATTGATTTGCCTCACAAAAGTAGTGGAGGACTTCCATTGAATGACAGAGAATCTCTCATCAAAATTGCTCAAGAGAATGGCCTTGAAGTGGAATTTTGTTATAAAGAAATTTTAACCTTTGATGTTTTTGAAGAAAAAGGCTTAATAAAAGTTTTGGGTCAGCCGAGAATTGCCAAATTTATGAAAGAACTTGATCCCGAAACAAAGGCAAAGGTTGAAGAAGATATGAGAAATGCATTAAGTCAAACAAAAGCTAAGCATTTACCTCTTCAAGCTGATCTCCTCTTCATCATTGCAAAAAAACCGACTGAATAAAATAGATTACCTCTCATAAATCAACAAAACTTTAGAAAAACTCAATCATCTTAGGTCCATCAAGTTATTCTCAGAAAGATGAAAAGTTTTTATCGATTCAATCTGTTGTATAAGTATAGCATTTCAATTATCAATTAAAATTAAACCTATTAATTCTTTGCAAACTTTGTTCATTAAGTAAAATATGGGACTTTTCTCCTTTTCGAAACCTCAAAACCAAACAATTCTCAGTTCTTCATTTTCTCATCAATTGCCCAAAATAATCTAGTTTTCTCCCTAGATAGAGGTTTTAAGCCTAATCAATATGAGATTAGGTTCTCTAATGAAAGTTTGAAACATAACTGAGAAACTTTAAACTTTTTAATTAACAAACAAACCAAAAGGAAATAATATTTACGCAAAACCAACAAAAAAATGTCAAATGCTCATCAAAATGGAGAAGAAGCCAAAGATCAAGGCGAGTCCACTCCTATTCAACTCCCACAGTCTGTTATTGATTACTATGCCAAATACAAAAACGTCAAAGATGATGTAAAAACCTGCATAATCATGGGAACTCGATTCGAGCTCGAAGATCGATACGAAATTATTGACTCAGGTATTTGCTGTCTAAGCTTTCCATAACCTCTGTAGTTGGTCAAGGCGCATATGGTATAGTCGTTGCTGCTAAAGATAAAACCAACCCTGATGAAGCCACTAATCTCTTGGCAATTAAAAAGATCGAAAAAGCTTTTGAACACAAAATCTTTACTAAGCGTACTCTGAGAGAACTCAAAATTCTCAGACTTTTACAGCATGAAAATGTAAACAAAATTTTTTTGGCTTTTTTTTGCTCACATTATTCTTTTTAGGTCATTGGCATTTCCACCCTTATGCTCCCCAAAAGTAGAGAAACCCTTGAAGATATGTATAAACCAGAATTTAACTCATTCTAAAATTTCAAGATATGTTTATCAAGAATTGATGGAAACCGATCTTGCGTCAATCATAAAATCCCCACAGCCTCTTTCAGATGAACATATCCAATTCTTTTTATATCAGATTCTCAGAGGACTTAAATATATTCACAGCGGTGGAATTATTCACAGAGATTTAGTATATTAAATTTTCCTCTCCCTCTTCAACTCATCCCTCTTCAGAAACCCAGAAACCTTTTGGTTAACAGTAATTGTGATCTGAAGATTTGCGATTTTGGCCTCTCCAGAACAATCGAATATCAGGAAAGAACCGGAAATATGACTGACTACGTTGCAACCAGATGGTATCGTGCTCCTGAATTACTTTTAGCTGCTAAAGAATATGGTCCATCTGGTATCTAATCATCTCGTTACCAAGTATAAGAAATTAATAGTCGATATGTGGTCTGTTGGTTGTATCCTTGCCGAACTCTTGAGAAGAAAACCTTTCTTACCCGGAACTGAAAGTAGATTATTTGTAACAATCTGAGCTGATCTGTTTAGCTAAAAACCAACTTGAATTGATTATCGATGTCTTTGGTAGTCCCTCTGAAGAAGAAATAGAACAAGTTTCCAAAGAAAAATTCAAAAAGTTCCTCAGAGGGCTCCCTAAAAAAGAAGCTAAATCTCTTCAAAGTCTCTTCCCTGAAGCCAGTGAACTTGGTATAAATATTTTTTAATGAAATTTCCTTATTTCAAAGCGTTGGATTTACTTGAAAAATTGATGGTATTTGAAGCCTCAAAGCGTATAACTGTCGATGAAGCTTTACAACATCCTTATCTCAGTGCTCTACATTTCCCTGATGATGAAGTAAATTTCTTTTGAATTCCCACCTTACCCCTTTCACTTCAGCCGACAAGAGATCCTGTTCCATCAACAGAATTTGAATTTGAGAAATATGCGCTTTCTTTAGAACAACTTAAAGATCTCATATATGAGGAGATTCTTTTATATCATTTTGAAGACTTTAGAAAGAAATACTTTAGAAGAGTTACAAATGGAGAAAACCCATATAAAGAAGTTATAAATAATGAAAATGCCCTCAAAGTAATTGTTTTCTCTGATCTTGAAATCCTTATTCTCTCCACAGCCTGGTGAAGCGGAATCAGATTATGAAGACGATGATGATTAAGAATAATTCAAAAAACGTATTAATTCGAAAACAATTGCCAGAGATCATACTGGAGAGTTGTTTGGAACCAAGTTTTTAGTAATTTGCATTGCATTCGATTGCATACTCTTCTCAAGGATTTTATAATATATAACACATTTCCATATCAATATTGTTTTGCTTTTACATTTATCCAAAAACCTTCCTATCATTTTTTTTTTCTTCTCCTCTCTGACAAAAATTTTTCTTCAAGTTTTTTAAAAAGAGATTTTATTATAATTATAAAACAATATCAAAGAATAAAATTTATAAGAAAAATAGTCTTGATTTGATTATCCAAAAGATTGTATAAAAACATAAAATGCAAGGATTCCTTAAGTGAAACTGGATTTCACAACAGTAGTAGAGAAAAGCGCAGATTTACTTTGTGGTGCTTGCTTCTCCTCTTCTTCTTCCAAAGTAATAGAAATCTTTATATTCTCAAGATCTACGAGGAAATGTTAATAATTTAAACTATCCTTTTAAACTCACCTTTAAGTTTTTGCTTGATCAAGACGTTTTGAGCTTCAAGCTCATTTGCCATATCCTTATCTTTAATAGCATATTGATTCAAAGAAACAACTTCCATGGACAAGTTTGAAATGGTCTTGAGCAAGTTTCTGCTCAGATTGTAAGAAAATTCTTTTCTTGCTTGTCTCTTTCTCAAAATTTCATCTTCAACATTCTTGATGTTTTCCTGCATCAATGCAATTACATGTAAATGCTCTTCTTTGTACATATTCAAATCCTGCTCATATTTCTTCTTCAATTTCATCTCAATACCAAACTTAGTAATCATACTATTTTCAAAGCGGTTAATTTCTCAGACTCAAAAAAATGTTTTACTATTTCCATTCGTTGAAGGTCTTGTCTTGCAAACGTCTAGTTCTATATTTTGTGCAAAATTCGATAATCTATTCAAATTCATTATGCCTTGGCTCCCACTAAATCTATTACATCTCTTCTAAACTTCTTGGCATTCCTAAAGATCACCCAACTTCTGAAAGTGACAGCTTTAAGTTGCTTACGAGCAATAGCATCAACCAATGCATCAAGTTGATTAGTTCTCTTCAATTCCTAGTAGTGTGATTAGTTTTACTCGCCCCTTCTCTCGATTTGTTACTTCTTGTTGGATTTCCTTCATTTTGATGCCCAAATCAGCCTTGTTGGTTTTAAGCTTTTGTCTGTTCAATTTGAACAAATCTTTCAATCTTTTCATCTAAAATAAAACTGTCATGTTTGGCTTCATTACCAAGGGTTACTTCAATGTTAATGTCCGTCAATTTCTGTTGGAGACTGTCGGCAGTAAAGTTTGCAATCTCATTAAAGGCTCCGTCACTGACTTTTCTTGCAAAGGATCCAAATCCATCCTTGTCTTTTTTATGAAGTTTCACCAAATCGCGAGAGTAATCAATCACGGCCAATTGACGAGCAGGAGCAATTTTATTTAGTTCAGGAGCATAGTAGTACTTATCGACAACTTCTTGATGCTCTTCGACGTCGCTAGACATTTCTTAAAATGACAATACGTTAAAAAGTTATAGAATTTAATTCTTGATTGTTTGAATTTTTCCTTTTGAAAAATATCTTGCTTTTAATACTAACTAAATGGTACTAATAATATTT
>Ga0182738_1004326_pt1 | contig 15780 bp, 17 predicted proteins | sample eDN5th30CBELigMG_FD_128876 | JGI IMG/M metagenome (GOLD analysis project Ga0182738, IMG submission 128876) | Enriched Miracle-Growth compost microbial communities from Emeryville, California, USA - eDNA 5th pass 30_C BE-Lig MG (version 2)... ... | reverse complement strand
AGCCAATTATCTGGCTAAATGGATCTTTTCAATCCCCAAAATGAGATGAGTTATTCCTGAGAAAGTAAAGGTATAATCCTTGCGAATTATTTTTACAAATTTCTAATTATTCAATCAATGGCACTTCCCTTAATTATTCTAGAAGAACTGCTATGATGAAACTGGCTTTTCGATTTACTGACATTTTGGAAAGAAATGTTCATCGGAAACCATATTTCAATAGAGGAAAGCATTTTTGTGCGAAAAGATGATCTTTTCAGGGTATGAAAGAGCTGCCAGAAACTTTTGCTTGTATTGACAATTTCACATAAATCACAAGAAAATATCTTCAGTAAAGTGTATTCTAGTTGGTTTAGTTTATCAATTTAATTAATAGAAAAAAGAAACCACTTTCGATTCTCGTAAAATGGATTCAGTAAGCACCTTTGTTCTTTCAATTTTTGCAAAAAATGACAGATTTGGTACCAATATCATGTCATTGCGTCGTCGCTATCAGGCTCTATCCATTATTTACGTCAACTTTTCAGTAATTATTTTGCTGACTATTTTCACAGCGATTTACCAGTTTTTGATGGAAATTCCTAACGCCTATGTGATATTTGTGATGACTTTGCCATTGCTGTTGCTCAATATTTATTGGATCCGTGCAAAAAGACTCAATTGCGCTGTTGTAACACTCATTCTTGCTTTTCACATTTCCAATAAGGGGGTCAGCGATGTCCTAGACCTTCCTATTGTGAGTATCACTGCCATCATATTGTACCCTTATTTCATCTTCTTTGGCACGTCTTCAATAAAGGTGTACATCTTTAATATAGTTCTCTGTTTCGGCCAATTTTTCTACAATATAAAAAAGATCATGAAAATCTTTGAAGTTACTCTGGAGCCAGAACAAAGCAGACAAATTATATCGCTAAACTACATGAGTTTTTTCCTGGTAACTTCGATCTGTGTGGCCTCAGCGTTTCAAAAGATGATGGAGTCAAATGTGTGGTCGATAGCACATGAGAATCATGAAAAGTCAGAGAAGCTGACAAAAGAAGTGGTACAAGCAATGGAAGCGAAGGACGCTTTTATATCAATGGTGTCTCACGAAATCAGAAACCCTCTAAATGCATTGAAAGTCAGTATTGATTATCTGCTTCAAGTAGTCAAAGATTCGAGTCAGCTTTCAGTTTTGAAGAATGCAAAAATGAGCGGAGAAGTGCTGCTAAATTTAGTAAATAATGTGCTGGATGCAGCAAAGCTGAAATCCGATAAAATGGAGATTTCACGCACAGAAACAGATTTGACTGAGGTGGTAAAAAAGGTTTTTACGATTAATTCAGAAGCTTTGAGAGAAAAGTCAATTTTTGCAAAAGCTCATATTGACAGTATGCTCCCAAAAACCTTATGGCTGGATTCTTCTCGGATCTTGCAGATTTTGATGAATTTGCTTTCAAACGCAATAAAGTTTACACCAAAAGGTGGTCGGGTCGAGATCTATGTCTCTTGGTGCTGTAGTGCAGATAAAGAAACTCTTCTTCGCCCAATTGTTGAGATGAGTGGTGAGGCAAGGAGTGAGAATAGATTTCCTCAGAGAGAGCAATTTGTAGGTCCAAGGAGAAGCTCTGCAACCACTATCCCGGATGATGTTGAATCAACACTTGAGCAGAATTTTTATCGAAATATGTTTCTTGTGTCAAGATATCAATTCAAGACTCAAGCTCATATCAAGATTCCAGACAGTCAACCCCAAGATCCATGGGAAGTAGATACAACTTTTTACCAAGGAAGTAGAGAAGAAGCAATGAGCCCTCAAGAAAGAAACTCAAATCTTCTTGGGTACTTGAAAATTCAAGTTCTAGACACTGGATGCGGTATTCTCGAAGAGGAGCTCCCAAAACTATTTCAAATGTTCGAACAGTCTTCACAACACTCCAGGACAGTAAGTGGCGGTACTGGCCTTGGGCTGTGGATCTGCAAACAATTATGCCAGAAGATGAATGGGGATATAGCAATATATAGCAAGATCACTCAAGGAACTTCCTTTGTGTTATATCTGCCTGTTGGAAAGAGTCAAGTCGAATGTTCTCGAGGAATAAACCCTCATAGGCAGCAAATCAAAGTACTTGTTGTTGATGATTTCCCCACGAATAGGTACTTGCATAAAATGCTACTTGAGCAACAAGGAGTGCAAGTGACAACTGCTGAAGATGGCAGGGAGGCTCTCCAAAAGTGCCAAGCTCGTGCAGATGATCCATTTACATTTATAATGATGGATGTGCAGATGCCGATGATGGATGGGTTTACAGCAACAAAGAAGTTGAGGGAATGGGAAGCCGACAACAGAAAACCTCAAACTCCCATCTATTTCGTAACAGGAGAATATTTCAACGAAGAAGATGTGTTGAGAAGATTTAGGGATGCAGGAGGATCAAGCAATAATGAGAATATTAAATGTCTTAAAAAACCTCTTGATGCAGAAGTCCTCACAAACATCATCAATGAATTTCGATAAATGAGAATTACCTTGAAATTATTTATAAGGGAAAATAAAATGTATATGATAAAATAGATATTCAGTAATAATTTGAGAGGTTATGAAAATTTCGGAATAATGTATTCGATGGTTTGATGAAAGAATCACAAGAAGGTGAAAGACTACCATTAAATTTGATATGTTAAAAAAAGATTTTTTCCAAAACTTTGAGACGGAGTTTGTGAATTTGAACCTCAAACAAAAATTTTGACCAACTCATGAAATCAATAAGCTCTCCCTCGGCCAAAGTGAATTTTAAAAAAATTAATTCAAGTGATATTTCACTACTTCAAGTTTGATCTAAAAAACTTAATAATAGGTTATCTTCTTTCCAAGAAATGAACAAGATTGTAAGTTCGCTCAACGCATTCTTTTTATCAATATTTGCAAGAAATATCAGGTTCAGCAACCATATTGAAGCTGTTCGCCGACGTTTCCAGACTCTGACTTTGATTTACATGAATATATCCTTGATTTGTCTCCTGGGAACCTTTTCAGTGTTTATAAGGCTTTCTTTCGGCTCTGGGAATGCTTCTCTTGTCTTTTTCTACACAGTGCCTCTTTTTGCTTTGACTTTCTTTTGGATTTGCAAGGCAAAGCTTGATGTTGCTGCATTGATGTTGGTTCTAATCTTCCATATTTCAAGCAAATTTGCAAGTGATTTTCTGGAACTGCCTTTTATGAGCTTGACCGGAATCATGCTTTACCCATATATTTTGTTCTCACTTACTTCTTCTTTAAAAATATTTTTCTTGAATGTTTTTCTTTGTCTGGGACAATTCTTTTATAATGCAGCCAAAGTCAGCTTAGTATTTGATGATACCATCAGCAGCGAGCAGAGGCGACAGATTTCATCTTTAATGGATGATGTCTTGTTCATATTTATTTCCATTTGCTTTTTATCAATATTTCAGAAAGTTACAGAGGCTCACATTGGGTCTTTGGCACAAAGTAATTTTGAGAAATCTGAGAAATTGACTCAAGAAGTAGTGCAGTGAATGGAGGCAAAGGATACATTTATTTCAATGATTTCTCATGAGATCAGGAACCCTTTGAATGCGATAAAAATCAGCATTGAGTATTTGCTCCAAGTCATCAAAGATCAAGCACAACTTTCTGTACTCAAGAGTGCCAAACTGAGCGGAGGTACTCTTAAATCTTGTGAATAACGTTCTTGACGCAGCCAAGCTCAAGTCTGACAAGATGGAAATCGCTCCCGTGGAAACAGATTTTGTGAGGGTTGTCGAGAAAGCGTTGACAATAAATTCAGAATCATTAAAAGAAAAGGAGATTTTTGCAAAAGCTTGGATTAGTCAAGAGCTTCCAGAGTTGATATGGTTGGATCCATCAAGGCTGCTGCAAATTTTGATGAATCTGATGTCGAATGTCATTAAGTTTATATCTAAAGAAGGAAAAATTGATGTTTATGTTTCTTGACTGGACGACTCAAGCATTCTAAACCAAGAAAGTCTCTTGAAGTCATTTGTCGAGATTGGAGAGTATTTTGGAGATCGTCATTCTTTGGGAAGAGATATTGACACTCTTAGCTTTCTTGAGGAAATGAACCCTGCTGAAAACGAAAGCTTTACTCAGAACATGGAGTCCTTGTCAAATCATTATCAATTCAGTTGCAGACATAATTTTAATGATGTATCACCATTAAATGCCTCAAAACGTAACTACAAAAAGTCGAGTAAATCTTGGGAAATACTCAAAGTAAATTCATTCCAACGAAGTTTGAACAGAGGGTCAGGTTTTCTCAAAGTCCAAGTACAGGATACAGGGTGTTGAATCGCTGAAAATGAGCTTTCACGATTGTTTGGAATGTTTGAACAAGCAAGGGAACACTCGAGAATGGCTAGTGGGGGAACAGGCCTTGGTCTTTGGATCTGTAGGCAGCTTTGTCAAAAAATGAATGGAGACATAACTGTTTACAGTAAGAGAAATAAAGGAACTTCTTTTGTTTTTTATCTTCCCGTCCAAAACGAACATGTAAGGGGTTTGAATGCTATGAGGTCTGTCGGACGTGCAAAAGTTATTCGAGCTTTGGTGGCCGATGATGCTACAAATCGATAAATGCATAAACTGTTTTTGGAAGAACAAAGAGTTCAAGTTACAGTGTCCTGTGATGGCCGAGAAGCTGTTGAAAAATATCAAGATAGCCGAGAGAATTCCTTTGATCTTATTTTGATGGATGTACAAATGCCAGTCATGGACGGGTTTAATGCAACAAGGAGGATAAGACAATGGAAGCAAGCAAAAAATCGACAAAAAGCCGCAATTTATTTTGTACTTTAGCGAAGAAGATGTTCTTAGGAGATTCAAGACCCAAAATGGAGGCCACACTCAAGGAGTCTACTGCTTAAAAACACCTCTCGAAACCGAGATCATTAAGGGGATCATAAATAAATTTCAATAAATAACTTTACTTTGACTTTGAAATTCTCGAAACCTACAAAATGTATTTTCTTTATTTCTCATCTCTTCTTGGATTATTTTCACGCAGGATTTTCATGGTAATTTTGTGAGATCAAGATTTGATTTCGTTTTGAAAAGACTTTTACTACTATTAGTAGGAATTGTGTCTCACCCACACACAAGATTAGTTTTATAACCTGAAACCGAGAAACAAAAACTTGGAAAGAGTTGGATCAAACAGAACGATGTGAAGTTTTGGCGGGATTGAATTTAATAGGGGCAAACAGTTAATATTGATTGTACCATCATCGTCCTATTATGCGCTAACTAACTTTTTCTTTAATAAATAAAATCAAATTTCCCAGTTACCCAGTTACTTTGAAATGTATAAGCAAGCTGCATCGACAGTTCCTGATGAGTTTTATGATGAAGACATAACTCTTGATACAATGGAGATGGCACCCAGAAAGGACCCAAGGGACACCAATTTGAGATGGCTAGTGGTGATTTTGGCGTCTTTTCTTGTTTTCGGAAACGATTACTGTTATGATTTACCACAAGCGTTGGAATCTGAGATTCAAAAGAAATTCAAGGTTGACGAAGTCGAGTATAACCTGTTGTACTCTGTATATTCGCTTCCAAACATTTTCCTTCCTTTTGTTGGAGGCTACATTTTGGACTATTTTGGCATAAAAGTCGGGATCTTGCTGTACAATTTCCTGATTATTGCTGGCCAGAGTCTCTTTACTTACGGGTGCTATACTGAGAACTATCACCTCTTGATTGCTGGAAGAAGCATCTTTGGAACAGGAGCTGAGAGCTTGAACGTGGCTCAAAGCATGATTGTTTCGGTGTGGTTTAAAGGCCGCGAACTTTCAACTGCATTGGGAATATCCCTTTGTATTTGCAGACTGGGAAGTAGTCTTACCAGCTATCTCTCCCCCATTTTGTTCGATCAATATCAAAGCCTTGGCTTTGTTTCTCTCGTCGGACTTGTTTTTGTCGGGCTATCTTTACTTTGCGGGTTTGGGCTGATTCATATGGACGGCAAATACTTAAAGAATGCTGAGTACGAGTCTTCTGAGAAGATCCAGATGAAAGACATCAAAAAGCTGCCTCCCAATTTCTGGATTCTGTGGTCAAATGCAATTTTGTGCTTCATGTCATTCTTCTCATTCCTCAATATCTCTAATAAATACATTCAGAAGCGTTTCAGTTTAGCTGCAACTGCAGCGGGAGGACTCATTGCTATACCTTACTCTGTTGCAGGAGTTTTAACCCCAATTTTAAGCACCTTTGTGGATAGAAAAGGAAAGAAGGCCGCATTGTTGATTTTAACTTGTTTTATTTTGGCACTGAATCACTTTTACCTCGGAGAGTTGCCTAACTGCTTCGAATGCAAAACTGTGGTTGTGCCTTTGGTTGTGTTTGGAGTGTTTTTCGCATTCTATACGTCTTTGCTGATACCCTGTGTCTCAGTCATTGCCGAAGAAAGGGTTGTCGGTACTGCGATGGGAATTATCTATTCTGGGCAGAATACAGGTTTGGCAATTGGTCCGTTGGTGGTTGGATCTATTTTACGGGATGAGAGCAATATCATGAGTCAATACAATTTGATGTCAATGGTGCTCGGATCTTGCGCCCTTTTTGCTGGTGTCGGCGCTACCGCAAACTGGTGGTATGACAAAAGGTATAATGGAGGTATGCTCCAAAAGAATATGAAAGAATTAGATGGACCTGAGCGTAAATTCGAAATGGAGATTCCTTCATACAACTAGGTGATGGGGAATAGGGATAGTTTATCATTATAAGATTTTTTTGTATTTTTTTTTAATGGGAGAAGAAAATATACATAGTGGGAATCTTATTGTATTTGACTAATCCTTTGATAAATTCTCTTTCCAAAATCTGAGCGATCTTCAGGACATGATCCTGTATTGATGGAAGCAGTATAGAACAAAAGCCAAATGTAATCAACAATTTCCTCATCAATACGATTTTCATCGCTTTTTTTCTTGAGTTCCTTGATAATCGCATGATCAGGATTGATCTCCAACGTATTCTTAGAAAGCAGATATGTGATCAAACTTGGATCTCTATGAGAGAGTTCATATAAGAATCAGGAGAAATTTTACTTACACTAAAGAACAAGCTTTATATATTCGTATTAATCCAGCAGACCAACCATTTTCATTTGTGACGAGAGCACATGGAGATTGAGACATTCGAGTTCCAACACAAGCCTTGTCAATTTTGGGTCCAAGAAAATCTTTGATCAGTTTACAAAGTCCTTCGTATTGTACCCATCGTTTTGAATCTTCAACAGCAATTTCAAGATACAATTCATCTTTAGAGCAATCTCTCATTTTTTTTCCATCATAATCTTTGAGGTTTTGAACGACATACTCATCAATCGGGTCGATCAAATAGAGGACTTCATATCCTCTCCTTCTGAGCTCTTCAGTAAATGGAGAACTAGATACAGCTGTTAGTGACTGTCCAGTAAGAAAATAAATCTCTTTCTGGCCTTCTTTCATTCTACTGACGTACTCTTTTAAAGAAATGATCTCATCACCAGATTTTGATGAATAGTAGCGAAGGAAATCTACGAGTCTGTGACGGTTTAATATGTCTTGGCAGACCCCCAATTTGACATTGTGTGAAAACTCTCTGTAAAACTGACGATATGTCTCTTTGTCTTCAGCAATATCCTCGATCATTTCTAGGCATTTTTTGACAATAGTTCTCCTCATTACCTTGAAAATTTTGCTTAGGAGTAGAGAATCTCGAGAGATGTTCAGAGGAAGGTCATCAGAGTCAACCACTCCTTTTATGAAGTTGAGATATTCTGGGACTAGCTGACTGCATCCATCAAGAACAAAGATTTTTTTGACATAAAGCTTCATATTTTCCTTTTCTCTCTGGGACTGAAAAAGCCCAAAAGGTGCTCTTCTCGGGACAAACAAGATTGCTTTATAATCAAGTTGTCCTTCCACTAAAATATGTTTGATTCCAAGAGGATTTTCCCATTGTTCCCAAAAGATTGTTTTGAAAAACGCGCTGTATTCCTCGTTTGTGATGGTCTCAGGCTTTCTCGCCCAGAGTGGCTTCAGAGAAAAATTCACCCACTCGAAATTTTTTATTGTTTCTCCATTATCAAGAGTTCTTTGCACTTGAAGCTCAATAGGATAACTTATAAACCGAGAGTAGGTTTTTACGATCTCTTTGATGACCTTTTCTTCAAGGAATTGTAGACAATCCTTTTTTAAGTTTAAAATAATTCTGGTACCTCTTGTTAGTTTCTCAGGGTTGTCAAGATCTTCAACAACAGAAAAAGTGCCACTAGCACCAGTTGATTCCCATCTGTTTTGTTTATCCTCTTCTTGATCAGACTTGGATACCACTGTAACTTTGTCAGCAACTAAAAAGACAGAATAAAACCCGATGCCAAATTGGCCAACCAGAGATAGATCGAGACCCGGGTCAAGAAGAGCTTCTGTCAATGTTGATTTAGCAATTATCCCAAGATTTGTGATAAGCTCTTGTTTAGTCATTCCAATGCCGTTATCTTCAATTGTCAAAGTTTGTTTTTCTTGATCAGGAGTGATTTTGATAATAGGCTTGGGCTTATGTTGAGATAAGGATTGAGCTTTGGCCTTATCAAGAGCATCTGAAGCATTAGAGATGATTTCTCTTAAGAAAACTTCTTTCTTTGCATAAAACACTTCCAAAATGAGCTTCATAAACTGCTCAACATCAACGCTGAATGGAACCGTGGTTGGGATCGGACTTTTATCCATTGTCAAAACGAATTTGTTGAGAATTAAAAAGCAGAATGAGATCTCGGGAATTATTATTATCTAGTCGGGAAAATTATCTAGAATTATCCATGTTCATTTCTTCAAGGGGATTGAAATTATTAGTCTAAAACCAATTTTTTTTTCTGATTTCACCATCAGAGGCATTTTCTAAGTTCATGGAAAAACTTTAGAGTACTATCAATAATTAATCCCTTTGATTTCGAATTGATTTTAAGTGGAATTATGATCCTTGTTAGTTCACTAATCCTGGAAAGCGAGAGAATCAGAACCTTGAATGATTTCAGAAAAAAAAATTTTAAGAATTAATCAATCTTCTTTGCTCGTGAAGTTTCACGAGATAATAAATTTGAATAATCAAAATTTAATTAATTTCCCTCTCTCTCTCAAAAAATGGGATTTGCTTCATTTTTGGGCTCTGTCGCCAACATTTTGTTCTCTGCTGGTATAATTCTGATTTCTGAGACTTGAAAATTAAATATATTCATTCAGCTTTTATCTTTGGACCAACAAGTGGTTACTATTTCCAATATAAGCTTGTGAAGAAAACAGGATCACTCGGAAGTTTTAGTACTGATGTGTGCGCAATTCTCATTTTCTCAAACATTTTGAGAATCTTCTTCTGGTACTGAAATATCAAGTGCATAGCTTTGCTTATTTTCCTGCAAGGTTCTGCGATAAGTTTGACAATGCTTTGCTCTTCCAATCAATTGTCATGCTCGTTGTTCAAGTAAAATCTCATCATAGAAATGCAGGGCCCTGACTTTGTTTTCATAGTTACTTTTGTTGAAGGAGTGTATTGAAGTCAAGCCCAAGAGATTCTTTAATGATAAGGCTGAAGAAGATGCTTATGATAGTAGATAATTTTGAATTTGATTTTGGTATAACTAAATTCCTCAAAGAATATAACTTGAACAATTTCTGGAGATGGGATGACTACAAGACTTACCGTATTTTTATTGGAAAAAATGATCCTAATGATTGTTTTTAGTCGAAGTCACCATTGGCGCTATTGTAGTTTTCTCTGTCTTAACCTTTGTTTTGGGCGATAGTCTCATCTACTCACAAACTATCGGAACTGCTTCAGTTATGATTGAGGTACAATGTGAATATTTATTTAGAATAAATCGAGACAGGCTTGTTTGGGATTACCTCAATTGCTTTCAAATAGAAGAAATAAAAGCACAGCTGGGTTAAGGTAGTTTTGCCAGAAAGACAAATTATTTATCAAATTAGTATGGGATTGATTTTGACATGGTTTGGAGGAGATTTGGCCAAGACATTGTTCTTTATTGTGAAGGCACAACCAATTCAGTTTATTATGTGCGGACTGACCCAACTTTTGATTGATATTTGGATTTTGGGTCAAATCAGAGCATACAGGGGAAATTCTTACGACGAGGTGAAAAGTGAATAATTCTTCGACCTGAATATAAAATCTGACCTGTATATAGCTCAAATTGAAGCAGTATGAAGCAATGATACACTTTTTAAGATATTCTTCCTACACAGAAGTATCTTCACATGATTTGGAATTAACCAAAAGCTTTTTAACAAATAATTAAATTTTACTTCTCTCTGTTTCTATGGTAAATTGTACTTGTACACAATCATAGAATAGTTTTGTTCAATGAATGTTTTTATGAAAATTGTCCATGTTGAGAACCTGTCTTTCCAAAATTTCTCTGAGAAACATGAGAAAAAATTTTTTCGACTTGAACTGTTTTCAAAATATTGGAAATTTCTTTCCAAAATCATTTCCTCAGTTAGGGTACAGGTTTTCAGAGCTAAATTGAGGGAGAAAGATTGCAAAGCCCTGGATGGAGTTTTTTCCAAAAAAAAGGCTTGATTTTAGGTTTGAATAATTGATGATTCCTCCTCTTTTTTACGAAAAATTTGCCAATATGAAAGTTTGAGAGATTCAAAATCGTTATCAAAAGTTTTAAAGGTTATATATGTCATAAATGAATTGGGGGTATTTTTATTAATTTTGAATTTCTAGAGATTTAAATTTTTTCGGTCGAAATACAGAATTTCTCAGATAAAGAATTTTCTTTATTGAGTTCGATACCAGAAAAGTCTGTAGAAAGAAAAGAATTGGTCACGTTGGATTCTAAACTCAGAGGAATACACAAGACTTCGTCGGATAAATAAAATGAAGGAGTTTTTCCCATTTTCCTCATTTTCCTTATGAGTGATTTGAATAATTTATGCGCCTGCGCCGGTGCGCGAAGGTTTTAAAAAGGGAGTATGCAAAATTTTAATCGAATCAGTGATTAAATTAATCGGGCTCTCTCAGTTTTTATCCAAAATTAAATTAAAGTATTCGTAAAATTTAGTCATCGAAGCAAACACTTTCCTATGATGAACAACAGCGAAGGATCCAACAACAATTTGTTCAAACAGAAGCGTGATGAATATCTTGTCGATATTCGCAAGAAGAAGAACATCGATCACATTTCCCAGAAGCGTGTCAAGTTTGCCCAAGCCGGTTTTTCTGAGAATAATACTGTCGATGAGACAGATACCCTTGTAAGATTGTTTTTATGAATGGAAATTTTCTCACTTTTAAATAATAGCCCATTCCTCCCATTCAAGAACTCGCTGAGAAGTTTATGGAAGCCTTTCTTAATAGAAACTTGAAAGATCTTTCGATTATCCTGAAGTTTATTCGAAGAGCAGTGTCATTAGACGAGAATCCACCTGTAGCGAAGCTTGTGCATACAGGCATTGTCCCTCATATTGTTGAGTTGCTGAGTCAAGATTATTATGGTGAAGAGCGTATAATAATTGAAGCATCATGGATTGCAGTCAATATTGCATCAAAGGAAGCCACACATGTGAACTTCCTGGTGAGTTTGGAAATTATTCCTATCGCATTAAGGCTCATGGAGTACCCTCTGAAAGCAGTGCAAGAGAACGCCTTGTACATTTTGGCAAACGTCGCAGGAGAGTCTATAGGTTATAGAAAAGAGATCCTCAACCTAGGCATTGCAGATATTTTGGACGCTTTTGCTGAAAAGGCCGACATTGACCCCCAAATCATTTCAATTGTGTCATTGCTCATTTCAAACTTGTGCAGTGGAAAGCCTTACCCTCCTTATGAAGCTGTAAACTTTGATTGTCACGTGAAAAATTTACGATTTTAAGATTGCTCCATTTATGAGATACATTCAAAACTTTTTGGCTACAAGCACTGATCAAGAGACATTGTTGTATTGTATGTGGAGTTTGCAATATATTACTAGAGGTGGTGGTGAGTCCGAAATTAACGAAGTCTTACAGATGGAAATATTTGAAGACATTTTCAAATGCTTGCAAATCGATAATGATAAACTCAAGGCTGTGACTTTAAGAACAATCATCAATATATCAAGCGAATCAGATTACCAAATGCAAGCATTGATGAACCGGGGACTTCTTGATGCTTTGTATCCATTACTGCAGGACTCAAATAGATCTGTGAGAACACAAGCCAGTGCCGTTTATGCAAATCTCCTGGCCGGAACAGGCGACCAGGTCAAGGAAGTTATCGATTGGCACGATGGAAAAGTCATTCAAACATTGATGGAAATGGTGAATAGAGATCATCCTGATGTAAATTTTTTCTGCGAGCAAAAGCTGATTTTTTTTTTAGGTTTCGGAAGAGTGTATTTATGCACTGTGCAATGCATGTGATAGTGCCAGCACGCAAGAAACAACATATTTGGTGAAGCATGGAATTATCGAGCTAATTATTGAATGCTTGAAAAACTACTTAGAGTACGATGTGGTCACCGCATGCTTAGCAGCAATTGACAATATCCTCAAAGAAGGAGAAGATTCTCTGATGGAATCTGACCGTGAAGAAAATCCATTTTACATAAGGTTATTAGAATGTGACGGAATGGCCGAAATCGAACGTAAACAAAATTTCCCAAGCGATACCGTGTTTAGTATCGTTGAAAGCATTTTGAGTCGATATCCTGGTCAATAATTGAACCGTATTGTGTATATAGAAATAAACTTTTTGCTACTCTCTTTATTATGATGGTATGACATCGGCATAACATTCATATGTATGAACTTTTGTATCTACAAAAATTACAATAAAAAAGTTTTTTACACTATATATAGATCATATCTACATATACATTAAAATGAATGGAGCTATACAATAAAATTACTGAAAATCTGGATAGACAGTGATTTTTTTCAAGTTGGCGAATTGTTTAATAATTTTTTTCCTGGCTTTACTTTCTTCGGGCGAAGTGACTGTTTTTATTCTAAATCCCTTCTCAAAAATTGGTTGTTCTTTGTAGATATCTGACAACTGATGACTCTTTGCTTGTCTATGGAAAATAAAAGTTATTCATTATTCTCTTTTTTACGTTTTCTTTTTGGGCTTTTTTCGCCTGATTAAAAAGTTTTCTTCAGTGATATTTTTCGGATTGATCTTTAGATGGCTTAACGTCGTATAATCCTTTGTCGTGCGAGGCTCTACAGATGAAATTATGATGAGATAATAAAGTCTTTGCATGATTTTACGCAGTAAGGAAGAGAGTTTTTCCTCATCAACAAGATGTGAGAGAGGTTCAAGTTTTGAAAGATTTTTGATGATGACTTTGTTTTTGTTGATGAATATCTTGGCTGAGTTGACCTCTCGTTTCGAGTTTAATTTCATTTTGCCAAGTTTTATTGTTTTAAAGTCTTTTGATTTTGGAGGTGTGACAACTGATTCTTTGGGAGCAGAATTGAGTTCATCCAATGTTATAAAACGACTGTTGAGGATGGATACGATTTCAGGGCTATTCATATGAAAGAACAAACAATTTTAAAATGGTCTTTTGAGGGATTTTATTTGTATTTTTATTGTTTTAACTAATTAAACCTGTATTGGGCATTTTCTTTAAACAAACAAGATTTCACATTTTATCAGATTGGTTGTTTTCCCGCAAACCTGATACGAGAAGAAGAAGATGTTTTTCCTCTACTTGCCATTCGACTTGATGAATTTTTTTTGAGCATAAATCTATTGGGTTCTCTTGATAAATTCTCTCAAGAGGATTGATTATGTTTGTAATAACAAAAATGTCAGCTGAATTTTTCTGCTTTAGAGACAGGGTTTGCCTTGACCAACAAATTAATGAGAAAATGAAGAAGGGAAGATATTGAAAAAAACCCTGATCAAGCAAGCAGTGTTGTAACTGTTTCGTTTAATTTCTAATTATTATTTCGCTAAATTAGTTATTAATTTGCTTGATATAAACATACCCAAAAAAATAAAACAGCGAGCGCTGAAAAATGGAAAACTCTTACAGTCAAGAAGACCACAACGAATCTTCACCAAATCAGCATCCTGATGACAGCCAATATGCTGGAGAAGAAGCCTCTGGAGAAGAGGGATACTACCAAGGACAAGATGGCGAGCATGATGGAGAAGAATATGATGAGGAAGGAGATGAAGAACAAGAAGAAGATGAAGATCATGAAGGCCATGAAGAAGAAGATTTTGATGCTAATGGAGAACTGGAGGAAGGAGACGTGATCATGGTGCAACATTCAAGAAGAATAAAGAGAGATATCATTGAAAGCTTGAACAAGGTGAGAAACGACAAGGGTTTGTGCAAGTTGTACACCGACTTGTTTTCAACTTTGATTGCTAATGATTATGCCGAGTTTTTAAAGACTAATGAGCATGATCCCGATATTTTTAAGCAACTCTGCGAAGAGTACAATATTTTCGGAGACTTGAAGATCGTATATACTGTCTCTAAATTCGAAGAAGATGCCAATATCGCCGAGACTTTCCACCAGGACTTTTTGGATTTGGGCCATTTACTTTTGGAAGTCGAGTCTGATCGTAAAGTTCTGTTGGACGCTAATGTGAACCACATTGGTGTGGGAGTGAGTCTGACCCAAGAAAACTTGATTTTGGTTGAAGTTTTCAGTAGCAAACTGGTCTGTGTCACCAAGATTAGTGATGGTGAAGATGGAGGAATTGAAATCAGAGGTAAGATGCTGACAGACCAAAAAGGTTTGTACGCCGTCAAGTTACAAAATATGGAAGACAAGAAGGAACAATTGATTGGTCCCGAGAATATCGAGTTTGACAAGAATACCAAGGATTTCATTGCAATCATCGACACAGATGAGTCTATTGGAAGCTCTCACAAGATTATCGAATTTTACATCAGAGTGAAGCCTGATACTATTGAATACAAGAGATCAACAAAGGAGAAGCTCAACTTGAAGCATTTGGAGTTGGCTCACAGATGTCCCTGTATGGTATTCCCTGATCCTAGATACCTCGCACAGGATGAGCAAGATCGTGTTAGAAGAGAGAATGAAGCTTTGGAGAAGATGAGAATTGAAGATGAGAAGCGTATGAGAAAGGAGGAAGAAAGAAGAGAAAGAAAAGATAGAAGAAAAGCATTGAGACAGGAAATTGAAGATAGAAGAGCCAGAGGTGAGGAAATTGAAAGTTTGGCTTCTTCCACTCAAAGAAGTGACCGCAGTTTCTTGAGCAAAAACTTTGGACAAAGAGGTCTCGAAAGCAAGGATAGCGAGCTTTTGGAGAATAAAAGCAATTTGAGCCCTGATAGATCAATCGGAGATCCTGATAAGAGTGACTTGGGATCATTGAGAAAGGGAGAAAATTATGATGCAGATCAGGTTGAAGAAGGCGACAGCAAGTCAGAGGAAGAAGATGACCTCGGAATGGACTCCAAGGGACCAATGATTTCCAACAAGGACATCAAGGATGAGTTGGAATTGGCCATTGAAGAAGCTCAGAGACAGTTGAAGAAGGAGGAAGATAGAAATTTCTTCTTGCAACAATTGATTTTGCAATTAAAGGAGAAGAACGATTTGCATTTAGAAAAGCAAAATGAAATTCCAATGACCGAGCCTAAATATTTAAATACTCTCGCTCATGTGCATCAAATCAGACTGGACTTGAAGCAAACTCAAGATAGATACAATGATATGGCCAGAGAATTGCAGGTGAAACTCGATGAAAAGCAAGCCAAGTGCTTTGAAATT
>Ga0182738_1004325_pt1 | contig 15783 bp, 12 predicted proteins | sample eDN5th30CBELigMG_FD_128876 | JGI IMG/M metagenome (GOLD analysis project Ga0182738, IMG submission 128876) | Enriched Miracle-Growth compost microbial communities from Emeryville, California, USA - eDNA 5th pass 30_C BE-Lig MG (version 2)... ... | reverse complement strand
GTATCCCTACCGCGGAGTACCCAGCAAATACTTCCACCTCTACCTGGGCGAGGTTTGCTACCGGTTCAACCACCGCAACGAAGACCTGCAAACCCTGCTATACAAGCTTCTACGCGATACCCCAATGTCAAAACTCACCCCACTTTTGGTCCAGAAGTGAGGGGAATTACCTTCTTTTTGTGTCAGAGGGTTGGCGCCGTAGTGCTCCCGTTGCGTGCGCCATCTATTCGAGACGTCTATCACGCTTCCATGCAAAGCTATCGGATCCTCCTAAGATCTGGCCCGGTCCTTGCTTTTCAGTAGGAGGAAGGCATCACTCCGGGGGGATACCACCATGCGCGCCACCGCACGCGGCTTCACGCTGATCGAACTGATGATTGTGGTCGCGATCATCGCAATCCTGGCCGCGATCGCCCTGCCGGCCTACAACGATTATCGAATCCGCTCTTCGGAAACCGCCTGCCTGGCCGAAGCCAAGAACTATGCGCAATTTGCGCTGGCCGCGATCTACAACAGCTCCACGCCGGCAGGGCCTACGCTGGGCGCCTGCACCTCGATCGATGACGCCACCGTTATCGGCGCCGATATCACGGCCACGCCGAATGCGCCGTACAACCGCACCGTCATTTGCGACATGAATACCGCCAGCTGCTCCTTGAGCTGAGCAAACAGGAACGGCGGCCATTAAGCTGCGGCATTGCCGCCGTCACCTGCCACTTGCCCATGCCCGTCACTCAAGCTGCCGTCTCCCGCCGCTTCCTGCTTCCAAGCCTGCTGATCTCCTTGCTGGCAGTCCTGCCGTTCCTCCCGGGCCTGCCGGGGGAGTTCATTTTCGATGACATCCCCAACATCACCACCAATCAGTCGCTGCATCTTGCGGAACTGAATCTGGATACCCTGGTCAGGACTGCCCTGACCCCGCAACCTTCCGGCAACACGCGCGGCCTGTCTTCCCTCAGTTTCGCCATCGACTACTGGCGGGCCGGCGGCCCGGACCCGGGCACTTTCAAGACCACCAACCTCCTGATCCATGCGCTGACCACCTTCGCGCTGGCCTGGTTGCTGCGCGACCTCCTTCTGGTCACCGGTGTCAGCGAGGCACGGGCACGCTGGGTGGCCCCAGCCCTGGCGCTGGCCTGGGCCATACACCCGCTGCTGGTATCTTCCGTGCTGTACACGGTGCAGCGCCTGCAGACGCTGGGCACGCTGTTCCTGGTACTGGCGCTGCTGGCCTACCTGCGGGCGCGGCGCGCGCAGATCGCCGGTCGCAGTGGCCGCACTGGCTTGCTGGGCGCAGTGCTGCTGTGGGCGATCGCCGTGAGCTGCAAGGAGGACTCCGCCGCCCTGCCCGCCCATACCCTGGCGCTGGAGTTGACCGTGCTGCGCTTCGCCGCCACCGATACCGGCCTGGCCACACGTATCAAGCGCGGTTACCTGTTCGCCGCAGTCGCCGGCGTCGCGCTGTACCTGCTGGTGGTCATCCCGCACTACTGGAGCTGGGACGCCTACGGCGGGCGCGATTTCTCTACTCCGGAGCGCCTGCTGACCCAGGCCCGAGTCCTGGCCATGTATCTGTGGCAGATCGTGCTGCCGCTGCCCTCGCACATGCCCTTCTACTATGACTGGCTTCAGCCCTCGCACGGTCTGCTGCAGCCGTGGACAACGCTGGCGTCCATCTTGCTGATCGCGGGCATGCTTGCGCTGGCCTGGCACCAGCACCTGAAGCGGCCGCTGTTGGCGCTGGGCATCTTCCTGTTCTTTGGCGCCCACTTCATTACCAGCAATGTGATCGGACTGGAACTGGCATTCGAGCATCGCAACCACTTCGCCCTGATCGGTGCAGTGCTGGCCATCGGCAGCCTGCTGGCCGAAGCCAGCCAGCGCTTGCGGCTGCGCCCCGCGCAGCAGGCCGCTGCCTGCTGCGCACTGCTGCTGGTGCTGGGCACCGCCACCGCGCAGCGTGCCCACAGCTGGAGCAGCAACATCCTGATCTCACAAGTGGTCACACAACAGGCCCTGCCCTCCGGTCGCGCCTGGACCCAGCTGTGCGCCAGCTACTTCACGGATGGGGGCGGCGCGGTACCCGACAACCCCAACCTCGACCAGGCCATCGAAGTCTGCGATGCCGGCATCAAGGCAGCGCCACAGTCACTCAACAGCAATACCCTGCTGGTGGTTTTGCGCACCTTGCGCGGCGATGCGGACGTAGCCAAGGACTGGCACCGCCTGCAAAAGCGCATCCAAACTGCATACATGACGCTCGACAACGCAAGGATCCACCTGATCCTGACGTTCCATGCCCGCAAAGGGGTCAAGCTCGACCATCAGGAGCTGCTCAAGACGCTCTCGGCATTGAAGCAGCGCGGCGTTCTCAAGCCTTTCGATCTCACATCGATCGGCTATTTCGTCATGAATGACCTGAGCGAGCCGGACCTGGCCATGCCCTATTTCATTTCCGCCATCAACGGCGTCTCTCCGTTCGACCCATTTCCCCAACATCTTTCCGGTGAACTCAAGGCCAAGGGCAGGCCGGACTTAGCCGAGCGAATTGAGGCAATTGGCCTCGCGCGCCGGCAGCAGTCGACGCAAAGCCAAGGAGTCAAGGGCTCCGCTCCTTGACCTTCCGGCCCGACATCGAAGGCCTGCGGGCGGTCGCCATCCTGCTGGTGGTCGCCGCACATGCCGGCGTGCCGTGGCTGGCCGGCGGCTATGTCGGAGTGGACGTGTTCTTCGTCCTGTCCGGCTATCTCATCACCCGCCTGCTGACGGACGAATTGAGCCGCACGGGCCGCGTGCAATTTGCTCGCTTCTACGCACGCAGGTTTCGTCGCCTGCTGCCGGCGTTATTGCTGATGCTGGGTGTCTGCGTGCTGCTTGCGACGCAACTGGTACCCGCTGCGCAACAAGAAACGCAGGCCGATGCCGCCGCAGCCGCCGCGCTCTGGGGCAGCAACCTGCTGTTCGCCTTCACCAGGCTGGACTACTTCGGCGCGGACAGCAGCGAAAACCTGTTCCTGCACACCTGGTCGCTGGGCGTGGAGGAACAGTTCTACCTGGTCTGGCCATTGCTGCTGGTAGCCGCTTATGGGGCCTGGCGCAAGTCTGCGGCGCCAAGCCGGCTCAACCTGGTCCAGTTGCTGTGGCTGGTGGCGGGCATCAGCTTTGCCGCCTGCGTGTTCATCACCAGCATCGAGCCACGCCATGCGTTCTACCTGATGCCGATGCGCGCGTGGCAGTTCGCATTGGGTGGGCTTGCGGGCCTGTATTTTGCGGATCGCGGCAGCAACGGCGCAGCCGCATCCCCGCGGGCTGCCGCCTTGGGCTGGCTCGGACTATCAGGAATCCTGGCCACCGCCGTGCTGCTGGGCGACGACGTGCGTTACCCCGGTATCTGGGCGCTGCTGCCAACGCTCTGCACTCTGGCAGTGCTTGTTTGCGGGGCGCGTGCGCCGCAGACCTCCGTGATTCGCCTGCTGTCACAACCCGCAATGACCGCCATCGGCCGGGTGTCGTACTCGTGGTATCTCTGGCACTGGCCGGTGCTGCTGCTCGGCGGACTGGTCTGGCCGGCGCCTTCGCCCGGCCTGCGGCTGGCGCTGGTACTGAGCTCGCTGCTGCTGGCCTGGCTGTCCTGGCGCTTCGTCGAGGCTCCGATCCGACACAACGCACGCATCGTGCAGCCGCCACGGCGCGCCATCATGGGGGCGCTGCTGCTCATGGGCTGCGCTGTCGTGGGATCCTTCCAGTGGCAGGCCATTGCACGGCAAACACTTGAGCAGCCGGCCTACCAACGCATCCTGCACGCCCGGATGGACGTACCCACGCTGTACCGCAAGCGGTGCGACCAGTGGTATCACAGCGACGTGCTGACGCCCTGCGAATTCGGCAATCCGCAGGCCTCCCGTACCGTGGTGGTTCTGGGCGACAGCATCGGCCTGCAGTGGTTCCCGGCCATCGAGCGGGTCTTTGACCCCACGCAGTGGCGCATCGTGGTGATGACCAAGTCCGCCTGCCCGATCGTGGACGCCCCTATCTTTTATGCGCGTATCGGCCGCGAATACACCGAATGTGCCCGTTGGCGTGGGGCCGCTTTGGCCCGCATCGCCGAAATGGCACCCGACGAGGTAATCCTCGGATCGACACAGACCTACGATTTCAGCCCCGCGCAATGGCGGAACGGCACCGCGCGTATCTTGAGCCGGATCGCCCCTGCAGCGGGCAGGATCCACATCTTGCGCGGCACCCCTGTGCTGCCATTCGACGGCCCAGACTGCCTGGCGCCGCGCGGCGCACTGTGGGATCACATCGCCCATGCAAGCTGCACGACACCTGCCCACGACCCGCACTCCAACGCCGTTTTCCGCGCACTACAAGCCAGTGCATCCGGCTTCAACAATGTGCGGATCGTGGACATGACCAACGCGATATGTCCCAGCGGCACGTGTTCGGCACAGCGCGACGGCAACCTCACCTATCGCGACGGGCGGCATCTCACCGCCAGCTTCGTGGCCTCGCTGGCGCCGGCACTGGCGGTGGAACTGAATCAGTAAAGTGGGCCAGATCGGGGGCACTGCACCTGCCTCCACATGCATAACACGCCATCCATCCTGCCCATGACTTCGAGCGAAACTTGCCCAAACGGTTAACATGGGGCCGCTCGGCAGCACCGTGATCCTGGCGATGAGCTTGTTGATCATCGCCTACGCCCCATGGATGGCAGTCGTCATTCTCTTAGGAGTGGCCGTACTGTATGGCGTCATTTACCGGTCGGCGCGAAGGCGGCTTGCACGTGCGGGGATCGAACGCGCGGAGGGCAACCGTGATCGCTATCAGGCAAGCAGCGAGGCGCTGTGAACCGCCCCGGTAATCCCGGGGCGGTTCACCCTCAGCGCCACGGGCAGCTGTGAGCCAGCAGCCGCTGCAGACTACCAGCACAATCGTCCCAGGTAGGCGACGAAATTCCGGGAACCAATGGCGCCGACAATTGCGTGGCTATCCTCTCACCCAGCATCGCCACGTCACCAGGCGCATAAAGACACTGGGGCTGGTCCGCAAGAAGTTGCTGAACATCCCCCAGCGCAGCCGCCACTACCGGAATCCGCATCGCAATCATCTCGTACAGCTTCAACGGAAAGCAGTACCGGCCGAACGCAGAATCCCTATTGCATACCACGCCAACGTCCAGCGCGGCAAGCAGGTCAGGGACGCGCTTCTGCGGCAGCATGCCGAAATCCACGATGCGTGGATGGCATTTGCGGCGGACGCTGCCGTCCGTCGGACCAGCATGGATCAGCCACAGGTTTTCATCGTGCCCGGCGAGGCGTTCGAACGCGTCGAACAGATCGCTGATGCCACGGTGCGCCGTCAACGCGCCCGCCGTCCCCACGACGCGCGCCTCCCGCGGCAATCCCAAGGCGTCTCTCGCGAGATCCTTGTCACGCGGGTGGAAAATGTCTTTGCGGACGCCGTTGACCACGGTTCCAACGGGACATGACACGCGATATCTCGCGCGAACGTAATCGGCAAGCGAATCACTGACGACCGTCAACGCAGCTGCGTCCCTGCACGCGTTGCGGAATGCCGCCGTCAGTCCCGGCAAGCGCGACAGCCCGAAGCTCTCGTAGTTATCGTAAAGATCGATCACGCAGGGAATGCCTCGACGCCTGGACCACCGCATCGCCAACACCGCCTGCACCATATCGGAGCTCGCCCAGACGACATCCGGCTTCCAGTTCGCGACGACGTCGTCGAGCCATGCGTCATGTCGTGCGAGCCCGGCCGGGAAGGCATCGAGGGAATGCCATTCCACCCCGATACCATCGAAACGCCCTACCTTCGCACCAGCACGGCGTCGATAGCTGAGCGTGCAAATGCGCACGTCATCTCCCAGCTTCGCCAGGCCGACGGGCAACTCGTACAGACGCCCGAATCGATCCCGCACGAGGTCCTTGCCGGTGTACTGCCGCTTGCAGACCACCAGGACACGCATCAGGCAACTATCCCCGCCAACTCTTGCAGCAACTCCAGGTTACGCGCCGCCACCTCTTCGATACGGAATCTTTGCTCGACGAGTAGCCTGGCCTTGCGCCCACGTGCCAACCAATTCTCGTCCGTCGCCGACAGCATCTTCTCCAACTCGTCCGCCAAGCCCAACGGATCTTCGGCGGCACAAACCCATCCGGCCCCCTCTTGCACGGCGAGGTCGATGCCACCGCAGGCGGTGCACAGCACGGGGAGCCCCGCCTCCATCGCTTCCAGCGCAGAGTTGGACATGCCCTCATAACGCGACGGAAGCACGAAGGCATCCGCTGTCGCCAGTCGCGTCCTCACGTCGTCCTTGTCCAGAACGCCGCCAAACCTGACTACATGGCCCAACCCATTGGTTGCGACGCGCTCTGCGATCTGCTGTCGGGAAGGTCCATCCCCATAGAGCTCAACAGTGCAATGATTTGCAAGGTCGCCGATGCGGCGCAGCGCTTCGACGAGGAGATCAAGTCCTTTCTGATGTTCGAAACGTCCGGTCCACAGCAACCGTCTAGGACGACAGATGCTGGTTCGAACGATTGCCGGCCACACCTCGACTCCATTCGGGATATAGCTCCGAGGCGCTTTCAGCAGGCCCATCGCGTCAAGCTCCGCTGCGATCTCGCCATTGATGAGGTTCACCCTCCCGAGTTGCTCATCCAGCAAAGTTCGCCACAGTGGCCACGCTGGGACCGAACGCAGAAAGTTCGCATCGCCCCGGCCATGCGCATTGATCGGAACGGCCATGAATGGCCATCGCGACAGACCAAGCCTCCTCGCCAGGGAAATTCCGAGAGCGGCGTCTGCGAGCCCCCGACAGTAGGCTACATCGAAGCGCTGCCGGTGGCGCCACGCGAATGCCAGCAACGATACGAGATAGGTCGCGCCACGGACACTTCGACCGAAACCATGAAATGTCCGTAGCCGGTGCGTCCTGACGCTCGCGCCACCCAGTTGCGCAACGCCGTCGGGAATACCGAAACCCGCGACTTCGACGTGCGCCCCCATCTGGCACCAGCGCTCCACGAGGCGCGCGGTCTGGTGTTCCGCTCCGCCCATGACCCATGGCGGAAGGTTCGCAAATACGAGAATACGAAAAACGGGGGAGCCCAACGTATCTCGGGACAGTGTCATTAGCTTGCAGCTTCCAAGTGCAACTTGACCAGCATTACATCTGGAGCCGGCATATGCCCGCTCCCAACCCTATGTCGGCCACGCTGCGCGACTACCTCCGCGATCACCGCCTTGGGGTTGCACGCGACGTAATACAACAACTTCGAAAGTTTGCGAGAACGCATCTTGACTCCGAACGCCGGCATCGCACGAAGTACAAGCGCACGCACGACCCGATAGAGCAACGGCTTCGTTCTCGGGTACTCAATTGTCGCGTTCATACCTAGCCGCTCCGCCAACCGCCGGACGGACTGCTCCGACCAACGGGTGAGATGATGCGGAGGGTTGTTCAATGGATCCACTCCAGTAAGTTCATGACTCATTGGAGATACTGGCACTGAGAACAGAATCATCCCTTTCTCAGCAAGCAATGTCCGAGCACTAGAAAGTAGCTCCACCGGGTTCGGGAGGTGCTCCACCACATGCCAAAGCGTAATGAATGCCAAATCTGAGGGTAGCAACGCCCGAACTTCGTCGAATGTTCCTACGGACACGACATGACCCTTGCTGGCAGCGATCTCGACAACATCGGGATTCAAGTCAAACCCAATGGTCGTGACATGGGCCGTGGAAACCAATAAGTCCAGGAACTCACCCTCCCGACAACCGACGTCCAATACCTTAATGGTGGTATCACCGGCCTTGGCCTTCGCCTCAACCAACGCTTTGGCTGCCAACCACTCCCAACGCAGTCCGGGCGACCCAGTCCCTTCTCTCGAAAGCCATGAATAGAACTCAGACCCGGGGCTTTGCATCGGATCAGCGAACTCTAGCCCGCACTCACAACAACGAAGAACTCGATAGTCTGGAATTGGCGGGCAACGCTCACGCAAAGAGTTGAACATCGATTCCATGCCCAATCTTGTTTCCATCTCTGGAAAATTGTTGACGAAACTCGTTTGTGAACCGCAGACAATGCAACTGAACATGTGAAGGCCCGAAATAAGTTCAACAATAGTTACGACACGCAGAATGGTGATCCTGCAAGCCCATCGAGATGCTTAGGCCCATTCTTAGCTCTATGGCGGTGCTTGTGCAGGTACTACATGATCATTACCGTCGAAATGACGTTGCAATTTTCCACCAACCCAGAAGCACAATCAGTACTTCAGCCGCAAGAAGTGCATATGCCGCACCCAACGCACCAAATGTTGGTATCCACGCAAGCATGAGCGTAACCAGCAGAATGAAGCCAACGACTTCAATACTGATTCTCCATCGCTTCCAGCCGTAACCCAGAAGAACGTTGGCGCCGAGGATTCTGATGCAGTACACCGGCACATACCAAGCAAGCAGCGTCGCGACTGGCACCGCCGATTCGAAGGCGTGCCCCAGTACGAATGGCAACAGCGGCGCAAGCAGGAATAGCGCACATCCAGCAGTAATCCCATAGCACAGGGTCAGAACAAGCAAAGACGTCATCAGCCGAGGGTTATGGTCTTGGCCCGCACCAGCCCGAAACAACCGCGGCATTACTGCGGCCACCAACGCTTCAACGGGCATCGCAGCCAACGTTGAGAGGCGGTGCGCAGCGGAATACTCACCGGCGACGCCGCCGCCGCCCAAACGGAGAGCGACGCCCTTGTCGACGGTGCCTTGCGCGAGCCTCGACACCCATAAAGGGGTGAAACCTAGGCCTTGGAGAAGAACTGCCTTTGTAAGCCTTGTCTCAGCGCGCACCAAGCCAAAGTCGCTCCGGAACATAGTCACCGCCAGGGCCACAGCCAGTGCGCTCGACAGTGCGTGGAGCCAGCCATAAGCAGCGAGACCAGCATCATCTGGCAACAGATAGAACGCAAGTGCTGCCAGCACCCGTGCTGCGGAAAGAACCACTGGCAATGAAGCTGCGCGCGACATACGTTGATGCGCTGCGTATGCCGAAGCCATCTGATGGATCGCGGGCGCAAACACCACTTCTGAAACGGCAATAGCAAGAACAAGCTGAAGTGGAATGTTTGGCAGTGCTAGCTGGGAGACCAGCACGAATAATCCGGCCAGCGGTACGGCACTCCAAACCAGCACACGCATTGCTTGCGTCCACCTGTCACCGAACGCAGTGGCGTCACGAGCCACATCCTGGTACATCCTTAAGCCCTGCCCAAGGCCGGACATGCCGCTGATCGCGATCGCGATACCGGCCACTCCCGAAAAGGAACCGTATCCTGAGACACCTAACGCGCGCGCGATCAGCACTACCCAAACAAGCTGCGCTGACAGTCGAAGAGCGTTCCAGAGGAAGATCGTGACCGTCGAGCGCGCCAACCCGCCGGAGTATCCCCCAATCAGCCGTTGGATTGGTCGCATCATGGCAGCGGGCACCACCCGCACGTGTTGACTGCGCCTCCGTAACGGCGCACCTGCAAGCTCACGCGGCCTCGCTCCCGGCTTTCAAGAGAGCAACGTATGCCGCGGCAACTCCGTCGTAGTCAAACTTTGTCTGCACCTTCACCCGTTCTTCGGCTGCCCAGGCTCTTGCTGCTGCGGGGTCGGCGAACACCATCGCTATCTGGGTTGCCAATGAGGATGGCGAACCTGGCTCAGCCAAGAATCGCGGCCAGCCTGAGAATACTTCACGAACGGAAGGAGTTCGCGTCGTCACTACCGGGCAACCACATCCAAGTGCTTCGACCATAACCAGCCCGAGACCCTCCCTGTCGCCAGAGCGCGCCTGAACAAAAGGCGCGACGAACAAGGCAGCCCGCCTGTACAGGGCAGGCAGGTCGGATTGGGTTACTGCACCAATGAACTTGACGTTAGAGCTAATCCCGAGCTGCTCAACCTGTCGTTTTCTCTCGTGGAGTTCCGGGCCGAATCCAGCAATGGTGAGCCTCGCGCGCGGGTATTGTTCAAGAACGGTCGGGAGTGCATCAATTAGATCGCGGAGCCCCTTTTTTTCCACCAGACGCCCCACAAAAAGGATTTCATGTTGCGAGCGGGGGGCCGATGGAACCGGGGAAAAACTGTGTTTCAGGTCCACACCCATGGGCCTTACTAGTACTTCCGAGGTTACCGCGCAAACTCTCATCAGCTCGTCGCGCATCGACTCGCTGACCACCGTTACAGAATGGGCCTTTCGCACCACGAATTTCTTCAGCAGTCTCACTCCGAACCCACGCAACGCGAACAGGTCCGCGCCGTGGGATGTCACTACGTACTGCGGGACACTTTTAGGCAAGATCATCCGGGCCAGCGCTACGATAAGACCCTGTGGGATCAGCCAGTGCGCGTGGATTACGGAAACCTTGTTCTGCCTTGTCAGCTTCAAGGTATGCCAAAACAGGCTCAGAACGAAGCCAGGAACGAGAAGCCACTTCCACGGCTGTCGCCTTAGATTTGTCACGATTCCACCGTCGTTCACGAGCGTTTCGAGACGCTGCGGGGCATATCGGTAACGAACGACGCGGACCCCATCCATTAATTGCGACCCGCTTGCACCAGGCGCATGCGGGCAAAGAACGGCTACATTGAAGTCACTCACCATGCGCTTGGCCAACTCATGGACGAAGCCCGGCTCCGGGTCGCCTAGCCATCTTGGATACGTGGACGCAAGCACGAGCACGGAGGGCCGTTTGCGCTCCGCTCGACTGTCAGTCATCTCGTTCGCTGGCGGATTTGGTGGCTAAGTAGGTCAAGCCAGTGATCTGCTCGGAAATCAGACCAATCAGAAACACAATCACCGCCGCGCTGAAGAGCAGCATACTCATGTTAGTGAAGCGATTCTCCGTGAGCAGTGTCCAGCCGTACCAACCTGCCCCGAGCAGGAAAAACGCGACGCCGGTCGGCGCAAAAAGCTTGAGCGGAGAGTACAACGTCGCAATCTTGAAGATGATCAACAGGAACCGCACGCCGTCGCGCAACGGACGGATATGACTCGTGCCGATACGCTTAGCCACCGGGATCGGTACGTAGGCCACCGGATAGGCGCTGCGGAAGAACGCCATGGTGCTGGTGGTGGGATAGCTGAACCCGTTCGGCAACAGGTGGATAAAGTTGCGGAATTTATCGGCACGCACGGCACGAAAGCCTGAAGTCAGGTCCCACACCTTGAACCCGGTCATCCGGCTGGCAAGCCAGTTGTAGAAGGCGTTGGCCGCGCCGCGATGCACTCCCGCCTGCCCGGCCCAGTCACGCGCGCCGACGACCATGTCGTAGCCCTCGCCCATCTTCGCCAGCAGGCCCTCGATGCAGGCCGGGTCGTGCTGTCCATCGGCGTCCATGAATACGAGGATCTCGCCGCTGGCCGCCCGTGCACCGCGCTTGATGGCCGCACCGTTGCCCATCGAATAGGGGCTGGACAGCACCCGGGCACCATAGGCGGCGGCCACCTCGGCGGTGTCGTCGGTGGAGCCGTCGTCGACGACGATCAGCTCGGCTTCGGGCTGGGCCTGCCGCAGCCGCGGCAGCGTCTGGCGCAGGCCTTCGGCCTCGTTCTTGGCGGGCAGGATGACGGATAGGCGCATGGATTCCCCTCTGGCGGCAAGAGTAGCCCGAAACGGTCGCCTGCTGGAGGCAGGCGCCACTGGAAAGTGGCGCAGGTCCCTTTGGGAAGGCTTGGACAACTGCCGCCTCCCTGCCCATGTGGGATTCCATCACCCCGGCTTCTCGGGGCTCAACGTCCATGGATCCCTGCCTGCGTGGGGATGACGAGCATGAAGAGATCCCTATGGCACATGGTGTGCTTGCGGTAAAGTCAGGGGATTGGGGAGAAACGACATGAGTGCAGTCCCGACAGCCAACCTGGTCGGCATCACCGGCATCGCCCGCCGCCTGGTGCTGGACGGCGCTTTGGACGAGACCGTCGCCCGCGACGCGCTGGACAAGGCCAGCGCCGAGCGCAAGCAGATCGCGCTGTACCTGCGCGAGCACAAGCTGGTCACCGCCGCGCAGATGGCAGCGGCCAACTCGGCCGAGTTCGGCATGCCGGTGTTCGACCCGGCGTCGATGGATCCGTCGATGAGCGCGCTGAGCCTGGTCAAGGAGGATCTGCTGCAAAAGCACGGCGTGCTGCCGCTGTACAAGCGCGGCGGCAAGCTGTTTGTGGGGACCGCCGACCCCACCAACACCCACGCGCTGGATGAGATCAAGTTCCACACCAACCTGATGGTGGAGCCGATCCTGGTGGACGAGGACAGCGTCCGCCTGAACCTGGAACGGTGGCTGCAGTCGGCCGACGCCTTCGGCGACGCGCTGGACGATGCCGAGGGGCTGGAGAACCTGGACATCGACGGCGGCGAGGAGGAACAGCGCGACGCCGCGGCCAGCGGCAAGCAGGATGACACGCCGATCGTCAAGTTCGTCAACAAGGTGCTGATCGACGCGATCAAGCGCGGCGCTTCGGACATCCACTTCGAGCCCTACGAAACCGACTACCGGGTGCGCCTGCGCATCGATGGCATCCTCAAGCAGTCGGCCAAGATGCCGGTGAAGCTCAACCAGCGCATCAGCGCGCGCCTGAAGGTGATGGCGCAGCTGGACATCGCCGAGAAGCGGATCCCGCAGGACGGGCGCATGAAGCTCAACCTGTCCAAGACCAAGCAGATCGACTTCCGCGTCAGCACGCTGCCCACGCTGTTCGGCGAGAAGGTCGTGCTGCGTATCCTGGACGCGGGCGCGGCCAAGCTGGGCATCGACAAGCTGGGCTACGAGGAGGACCAGCAGAAGCTGTTCCTGGATGCGATCCAGAAGCCCTACGGCATGGTGCTGGTCACCGGCCCCACGGGCTCGGGCAAGACGGTCAGCCTGTACACCGCGCTGGGCATCCTCAACGACGAGATACGCAACATCTCCACCGTGGAGGACCCGGTGGAAATCCGCCTGGCCGGCGTGAACCAGGTGCAGCAGAACGAGCGCCGCGGCATGACCTTCGCCGCCGCGCTGCGCAGCTTTCTGCGCCAGGATCCGGACGTGATCATGGTTGGCGAAATCCGCGACCTGGAAACCGCCGAGATCGCGATCAAGGCCGCACAGACCGGCCACATGGTGCTGTCCACCCTGCACACCAACGACGCGCCGCAGACCATCGCGCGCCTGATGAACATGGGCATCGCGCCCTACAACATCACCAGTTCGGTCACGCTTGTGATCGCCCAGCGCCTGGCGCGGCGGCTGTGCGAGCGGTGCAAGCAGCCGATGGAGCTGCCCGACAACGCCCTTCTGGCCGAGGGCTTTACCGACGACGAAGTGCGCGAGGGCATCACCGTGTACGAAGCGGTGGGGTGCGATGAGTGCACCGGCGGCTACAAGGGGCGCACCGGTCTGTACCAGGTGATGCCGATGACCGACGAGATCGCGACCATCGTGCTGGAGGGGGGCAATGCGATCCAGATCGCCGAGGCGGCGCAGCGCTCGGGCGTGCGCGACCTGCGGCAGTCGGCGCTGATGAAGGTGAAGCAGGGGGTGACCAGCCTGGCGGAGATCAACCGCGTCACCAAGGATTGATGCGCGGGTCGGGGCTGCGCGCCCGACGGCCCGCGCCACGTCCGGAGCTTTTGATCCGCGGCTGGAGCGGGGAAACCCATCCCCACCCAACCCTTCCCTTGAAGGGGAGGGCTTGACGCGGAGGCCGGGGCGTAGCCCCGACCTGCAGCCTTTCGACGCGGCGCCGGCCCGCGGGAAGGCCCGGAACCCTGCTGGCCGTCACACACGGGCGCTTCACATGTGGCCGCAACCGGCTACCATCGCAGGCTGGGGCTCCGGCGATGCCGGAATCTGGGGATCAAGGGGAAAAAGATCATGGCCGTGACACGTTCCGCCGCAAAGACCGCCGCCCGCAGCATCGCCAAGCCGGCGCGCGACGGGGTGACCCTGCAGATGTTCCTCTGGCAGGGCACGGACAAGCGCGGCAAGAAGATGAAGGGCGAGCAGCAGGCCAAGAGCGCCAACATGCTGCGCGCCGAGCTGCGCCGGCAGGGCATCCAGCCAAGCATGGTCAAGCCCAAGCCCAAACCGTTGTTCGGCAGCGCCGGCAAGGCCGTCACGTCCAAGGACATCGCGGTGTTCAGCCGCCAGATCGCGACGATGATGAAGTCCGGCGTGCCGATCGTGCTGGCGCTGGAAATCATCGCCAACGGCCAGAAGAACCCCAAGGTGAAGAAGCTGGTCGACGACGTCCGCCTCGACATCGAGGGCGGCTCGTCGATCTACGAGGCGATGAGCAAGCATCCGGTGCAGTTCGACGAGTTGTACCGCAACCTGGTGCGCGCGGGCGAGTCGTCGGGCTCGCTGGAAACGGTGCTGGAAACCATCGCCGACTACAAGGAAAACATCGAGACCATCAAGGGCAAGATCAAGAAGGCGTTGTTCTACCCGATCGCGATCATCGCAGTGGCGATCCTGGTCTGCGGCATCCTGATGGTCTACGTGGTGCCGATCTTCAAGGAGCAGTTCGCGAGCTTCGGCGCCGACCTGCCCGCCTTCACCGCGCTGGTGTTCGGCATATCCGACATCATGGTGGGCTGGTGGTGGCTGATGCTGGGCGTCGCGGTGGCCGCGTTCTTCGCCTTCATGTACTTGTACAGGCGCTCGCCGAAGATGCAGTACACCATGGACCGCCTGCTGCTGAAGGTGCCGGTGATCGGCCAGGTGCTGCACAACTCGTCGATCGCGCGCTTCGCGCGCACCTTGGCAGTGACCTTCAAGGCCGGCGTGCCGCTGGTGGAGGCGATGGAAAGCGTCGCCGGTGCCACCGGCAACCGGGTCTACACCAACGCCGTTCACGAGATGCGCGACGACGTGGCCGTCGGCTACCCGCTCAACGTGGCGATGAAGCAGGCCAACCTGTTCCCGCACATGGTGGTGCAGATGACCGCCATCGGCGAGGAAGCCGGCGCGCTGGACACGATGCTGTTCAAGGTCGCCGAGTTCTACGAGCAGGAGGTCAACAACTCGGTGGACGCGATCACCAGCCTGATCGAGCCCTTCATCATGGTGATCATCGGTGGCATGGTGGGTTCGATCGTGATCGCGATGTACCTGCCGATCTTCAAGATCGCCATGACCGTGATGGGCTGAGCGCCGGATGGCGTTTCTCGACCAGAACCCGGAACTCGGCTATCCGCTGGCCGCCGGGATGGGGCTGCTTGTGGGCAGCTTCCTCAACGTCGTCATCCTGCGCCTGCCGAAACGGCTGGAGTGGGAGTGGAAGCGCGACAGCCGGGAGGTGCTGGGCGAGGAGGAGCTGTACGACCCGCCGCCGCCGGGGATCGTGGTGGAGCGCTCGCACTGCCCGCACTGCGGGCACCAGCTGAGCTGGTACGAGAACATCCCGGTGGTCAGCTGGCTGGCGCTGCGCGGCAAGTGCCGTAGCTGCAAGGCGCCGATCTCGCCGCAGTACCCGCTGGTGGAGCTGCTGACCATGCTGCTGGTGCTGGCCTGCGTGTGGCAGTGGGGGTTTGGCTGGCAGGGGTTCGGAGCGATCGTGCTGACGTGCTTCCTGGTCGCGCTGTCGGGCATCGACCTGCGCACCCAGCTGCTGCCCGACCAGCTGACCCTGCCGCTGATGTGGCTGGGGCTGATCGGGGCGGTGGACAACCTCTACATGCCCGCCAAGCCGGCGCTGGTGGGCGCGGTGATCGGGTATCTGAGCCT
>Ga0182738_1004324_pt1 | contig 15786 bp, 15 predicted proteins | sample eDN5th30CBELigMG_FD_128876 | JGI IMG/M metagenome (GOLD analysis project Ga0182738, IMG submission 128876) | Enriched Miracle-Growth compost microbial communities from Emeryville, California, USA - eDNA 5th pass 30_C BE-Lig MG (version 2)... ... | reverse complement strand
TAGCTAAAGAAGCGATTCCGCTAGTAAATAAGCTGTTTGTTGAAAATCAAATTGCTGTATACGGAATTTATGTAGTAAAAGCAACGTTGGAAGACCGTTTCTTAGAAATTACCAATCAGAAGCGAGAGGAGGAGATAAAATGATTGGGTTAGTACAAAATGAATTAATCAAGATTTGGGAAAAGAAAAACAGTTGGATATTCCCTATTATACTAATAATTGCCCTTATTGGTGGAAGTGTTCTAGAGATGAAAATGACTCCGCAATATAAAGGGGATGACTGGCGTGCAGCAGTCCAGTCAGAAATAACAAAGCTTGAAAAGAAATTGCCTACAGCGAAGACGGAAGAAGAATTAATGAACAGTGAAGGAATTTTTGATTGGGAAGATACAAAAGAATCAATTGAAATGAACATTCAAGATTATAAAACTAATTTAGAGAAGGATGTTAGTCCCTATACAACCGCTTGGTCAAATATGAACGGAATGGTTATTGGAATGAAATCTTTAATTACCTTATTTGTGGTAATTATTTGCGCTGGAAGTGTATCCTCTGAATTCTCTGATGGAACAATTAAGCAATTACTTATTAGACCACATAAACGCTGGAGAATTCTCTTGTCCAAATATATTGCTGTATTAATTTATACTGCCAGTTTAATTGTCTTTTTAATGATTGTCGGGTACTTGATAAGCATAGCATTCTTTGGCATAGGAAGCTTTGGGGATAATGTGCGTGTTATGGGGCAGAGTGGTGAAGTCATCGCAAATGGTGGAACACTATTTTTGAAAATGATTCTTTATTACTTGCCTGGATTAATGCTTGTATTAAGCTTGTCCTTTATGCTATCCACATTATTTAAGAATCAGGCGATAGCTGTTGGGGTCGGGGTGTTTGTGTTGTTTGTTTCCTCAACAATTGGTCAGATTATTCAAATGTTAGCGACAGAATACGCTTGGTTAAAAGTATTGCCATTCCCACATTTGGATCAAACCATTTTCCTATTCCAGGACAAAATAATCGAGACAATAACGATGCCAGCTTCTTTAGGTATCCTATTTATCTATTATGCTCTATTTATGATAATCACCTTTTGGTTTTTCCAAAAGAAGGATGTTAGTATTTAATTAATAATGGTCATCTATTCCAATCCTGCATTTACGGGAATTAGGATAGATGGCCTTTTTTTTGTTAGAGTATTAAAAAAATTCAAACGTTCACTTGCAGTAATGGAAGTATTCTTATAAAATGATGTTAGATTTATTAACAGCAGATAGGAAGAAATATCACTTGGTTGGAGAAGTTTATGGTAGTGAAGCGGAAAAATTTAATGCGGAGCAGATTCGAATCTAAATAAACGCTAAAATAAAAGATGGGAATCTCATAAACCTTGTTTGGTTTGGAGATCCCCATATATAAAGAACATGAATTGTGAAGGTTATACAGTTTATTTAGCTATTTTGAACCATTCGAAGAAGTTCGTGGGCGTGTTCACCAGCAACCTCTGCTAAGTGTTCCCAAATCTCGTCTCTCATAAGATCCAGCTCCACAATCTTTTTAGCTAAATCAACTGCTTCTTTGGTTATCATGTAAGAAGGCTCCTCTCCGTTCATAAAAATAATACCTAATACCTATTCCTTGCGAAGAACCTCAAGTAATAGTTTATACATTTAGCATTTTAACGGAAAATAAATAAAAAATCATTAAAAATGTAAGGAAATCTTACCTATTTTTTGATTTTTGTGTTAGGAAATGTAACAAAAAGTGTTCTGTTTTATCTGAAAAGTATTATAATTAAAATAAGTGAGATTAATATTTAACTTCATGAGGTGAGATGTAATGGATCATGAGCCATCCTATAAGAAAAGAAAGGTAATAACGATTGGTGTCGTAAGTGAACTAACTGGTTTAACAGAAAGACAGATTCGATATTATGAACAAAGAAAATTAATTTTTCCAGAGAGGCCAGAAAGAGGAAATCGAAAATATTCATTCTCCGATGTAGAAAGACTCATAGAGATTGCTAATAAACGAGAAGAAGGCGTTCGTACACACGAAATCAGACAAGAAATTATGAAAAAGAACAAAGAAGAAGAAGAGCGCAAAATAAAAAAACAAATGCTTCGTGGTCAAATTAATGCGAGATTTGGGATTCAGAACGATTAGTGAAAACGAATATATGTCCTTTTGTTAAGTCCATTTTAATACGATAATGGACTTTTTATTTTGGAAAAAATTTTTTTCACCTTCCTTTTCTTCTCTGTAAAAATTCCATCATTTTAATTATGCTCAAATATTGATAAAATAACCATATTTCATATAAACTGTAATTTGTTGATAAAGATCCAAAAGTATATTTTAGCGTACACGATTATTCTAAAAGATAAGTGTCGTTTCGATAGAAAATATTATGAAGTATTGCGGAGCATGCTAAATGCATAGGCAAACTAAAAGGGCAGTATATGTAGGCCCATTGAACAACATTTATTTTTACAAAAACATCCCGATAGAATGACTTGGATGTAAATTTTATGAGAATTGCTTTGCACCAAATGACATGTAAACGTAATTGATCTTTCATACATAGATGTAGACAATAGCTGTTCCTATTTGTATTTTATGGCCAGTTTGCTATCTTTTATTTTTACAGCGATTGTCTGTTAAAGTGGTGCCAATGCTTTTCTTCAATGGAGAGATAGTATGACATATATTTCGGTGGAAAAAACATACGACATTATGGAGATTTGCATATTAGCAGGGAGTATCATGTTACAGAATGGTGCAGAAACACATCGGGTGGAAGATACGATGACAAGAATTGCCACTGCTTATGGGGTGAAAGACTCCGATTGCTTTGTTACGCCAACAGGCATTATCTTATCGTTAGAAGGAGAAGAACCAACAAAGACAAAATTAAATCGCATTATTGAGCGAACTACTAATTTAGAAAAGGTCGTTCGAGTAAATGATATATCTCGTAGAATAAGTACGGGGACGGTAGGCATGAATGAAGCATACCATTTATTGAAAGATGTAGAAGATGAAAAATGTACGTATTCTGATTTGTTTCAAGTAATGGCCGCAGCTATTGCAAGTGGCTGTTTTTTAATCATGTTCGATGGTGTTTGGCGAGATTTTATTCCAGCATTTATAGCAGGTGGGCTAGGGTTCTTGTGTTCCTTGTATTTTCACAAAGTCTTGCAAATAAAGTTCTTTGCTGAAGTCTCTGCCGCTTTCGTGATTGGAGTGATTGCTTTTCTTGCTGTTTCGACTGGATTTGGCTCGGAAGTGGATAAGATTATTATTGGGTCTGTGATGCCTCTTGTTCCAGGCTTGCTCATAACAAATGCAGTAAGGGATTTGATGGCTGGACATTTAGTATCTGGTATCTCAAAAGGAGCGGAGGCGATTTTAACCGCTACAGCTATTGGTTCAGGAATTGCTGTTGCATTTTTAGTTTTTTAAGGAGAGGAAATAGAAATGAGTGAATTTTTTGCACAGGCAATCACTAGCTTTGTTGCGACATTTGGCTTTGGAATTATCTTTCATATTCCTCGAAAGCTATTAGTCCAATGTGGGTTTATAGGGATGCTTGGCTGGATGGCCTATTGGGCAATTGTATTTTTTTATCATAATGAGGTGCTAGCAGCGTTATCGGGTTCCTTTCTTGTAGCGGTTATAAGTCAACTGTTTGCTAGAGTATACAAATCTCCAGTGATTATTTTTAGTGTTGCTGGGATTATTCCATTAGTACCCGGAGGAGCAGCCTATAATGCGATGCGTCATTTTGTAGAGAATGACTATTATGTAGCTGTTAGTCTTGCAGCGAAGGTATGTTTAATATCTGGTTCCATTGCAATGGGACTAATGTTTTCAGAAGTTATCAATCAATTAATATTTAGGGCGCATGCTCGGAAGAAGGGGCTAAATAAGGTGTAAATGACCTTTATTCAGCTCCTTTTTTGTATAAAATATTCCTTCTAATCTTTATTGAAACACAGCGTTCCTATTTTGGAACACGTTCCATTCTGTGTGAAAAAGTCCTAAAGATCCTGATTCTATTTACTTAAAATGGGTTAGAAGGTAACGTTGTATACGAAAAAACACTTGCGGGCTGTTAAATTTGTAAGGGATTGCAAAAATAAAGGGAAGAAGGCGATCGGTTGTGAGAAAAGGAGTTAAAATTGTTACCATCGGCGGAGGTTCGAGCTACACACCTGAATTGGTAGAGGGTTTTATTAAAAGATATGATTCATTACCTGTTCGTGAACTATGGTTAGTAGATATTCCTGAAGGGGAAGAAAAGCTAAATATTGTAGGGAATTTGGCAAAAAGAATGGTGCAAAAGGCTGGAGTACCGATTGATATTCATCTAACATTAGATCGAAGAGAAGCGCTTAAGGATGCTGATTTTGTTACAACACAATTTCGTGTTGGTTTGCTTGCTGCTCGTGCAAAAGACGAAAGAATTCCATTAAAATATAATGTAATCGGCCAAGAAACAAATGGTCCAGGAGGATTGTTTAAAGGTTTACGAACAATTCCGGTTATTTTGGATATTGTAAAGGATATGGAAGAGCTTTGTCCAAATGCTTGGCTCATTAACTTTACAAACCCAGCAGGAATGGTGACAGAAGCAGTTCTTCGCCATAGCAACTGGAAGAGAATCATTGGGCTATGTAATGTGCCGATTTCTATTCAAATGGGTGTTGCAAAGCTTTTAGAAGTAGAATCTAGCCGCGTACATGTAGATTTCGCGGGGTTAAATCACATGGTATTTGGGCTAAATGTATACTTAGACGGCAAGAATATTACGAAAGTATTTTTAGAGGAAATGACGAAGCATAAGAGTGATACGATGAAAAATATTGCAGCCATCGATTGGGAACCAGACTTTATTAAAGCGTTAGGGGTTATTCCTTGCGGATATCATCGTTATTATTATAAACAAGCAGAAATGCTTCAAAATGAGTTACAAGAGGCGGCAGAAAAAGGTACTCGTGCTGAAGTAGTTCAGCAATTAGAAAAAGAACTATTTGAGCTTTATAAAGATGAAAATTTAGCGATAAAACCACCGCAGCTAGAAAAAAGAGGAGGAGCATACTATAGTGATGCTGCTTGCAGCCTTATTGATTCGATGTATAACGATAGAAGAGACATTCAACCAGTGAATACAATAAATAATGGGGCAATTGCTAGTATTCCAGATGAATCAGCAGTAGAAATTAGCAGTATTATTACGAGAGATGGACCAAAGCCAATTGCTATTGGCGATTTACCTGTAGCAGTACGCGGACTGGTTCAACAAATTAAATCCTTCGAAAGGGTGTCGGCAGAAGCGGCAGTGACCGGAAATTATCACACAGCATTGCTAGCAATGACAATCAACCCATTGCTTCCATCTGATAAAGTAGCAAAACAAATTTTAGATGAAATGCTAGAGGCACATAAAGAGCACCTACCACAATTCTTCAAAGAAGAAGTAATTTACTAAAAGAAAAAATGGCTATATATTCGGGCAACCGCTTATATAGCCATTTTTTCCTTGGTATATGTAAATTCGCCCTTATCGATTAGGGAAGGAAGAATAAGAATCAATTCCCCGTAAAAACTAAAGAAATCATTGAATGGAAAGAAGGGGCACGAAGATGACCAGAACTTTTGATTGCATTATTATTGGCGGTGGCATTGCTGGATTACAGGCTGCAATTCAATTAGGAAGATATAGCCATGAAGTGCTTATTATCGATGCAGAAGATGGTCGCTCTACTTTATGTAAAAGCTATCATAATATATTGGGTTATCCAGATGGCATAAGTGGTGATGAATTGCGAAGCTTAGGAAAAAAACATGCAGAGAATTTAGGAGTAAAGTTTATTAAAAGTACTGTCATGGCTATAAAAAAAGAAGGGAATTATTTTACTGCTCAAACAGAAACAGATATTATTAGTTCTCGAAAAATCTTGATTGCAACAGGAGTAATGGATAATATTCCTCCCTTTCCTGAATTGTATCCTTGTCTAGGAGTAAGTGTCTATTTATGCCCAGATTGTGATGGCTATGAAGTAAAGGATAAGAAAACAATCGTAATCGGGAACGGAAATGTTGGCGCAAATATGGCAATGACTTTAATGTATTGGACAAAGGATATTCTATACATTAACCATGGGGGAGAAGCGGTAGAGGAAAAATTGGAAAAGCAATTGGCCGCAAATAGTATTCCTATTTTTACAGCAAAAATAAAACAAGTGATAGCAGATGATTCCCAAATAAAGGGCTATGAATTAGAGGATGGAAAGAAAATAGAAGCACAATCTAGTTTTATTGCATTTGGTGGGAATAAAGTAAAATCAGACCTTGCAGTTCCTTTAGGAGTTGAAATAATGGCAAATAATCACATTATCGTAAATCCGCGCACGAAAATGACGAATATAGATGGGGTTTGGGCGGCAGGAGATGTAGTTGCCCATTCTGAACAGGTTACAATCGCAATGGGAGAGGGTTCACAAGCAGCTATTTGGATTCATAAAGCTTTATTAAAAGAGGGTGGAAAATAAAAAGAGGTCTCTTAAATAGGAGAACCTCTTCCTTCTTAAAGGCTAGCTCGATATACACGGTAGCCGATTATATTTCCATACGTATAAAGAATATAGGAGTGATCCATCAGCTTTCCTTCTAACTGCATATTAACAGGCACAGATGTATCGATTGCTTCGTCCTCTGGTTCCATTCCTGTCATCATATGAGAAAAAACAGAGTGGCCAAGCGTTACTTCTACTTTTGGGAATCCCGCTTCCTTCATCAAATTGATCCATTCCTTTTCTGTATAAACTTTCTCAATCCCATATACTTCACACATATTCTGGTGTTCCATTGCATAAAGAGCTCTTTCAGCTGTCATTTCTACCAAAAGAAGGACACCACCAGGTTTTAGCACTCTTTTGATTTCGGCAAGAGAGTTTTTACAATTAGTAAAAATAAGCACGGATTCTACTAATATAATGTCGAAACTATCGGAAGGAAAGGGCATTTTTTCTAAGCTGCCTTGAACTAATTGGATGGAAATTTGCTCTTTTTCAAAACGTTTTTTTGCTCTTTTTACCATAGTGGGATGGTAGTCAATACCTGTTACAGAACAAGGGTAATTCTTTTTTATATAGGCAGATGTCTGGCCAGTACCACAGCCGCCATCTAGGAGTGTTGTTTCTTCGGTGATTTTTTCCTGCTCTAATAAGAACTTTGTTAACGTTAATCCACCTGGATGTGCACCACTTACCCCAAAATAAGCTAGGGCATCTTGATAGGTCGGTTTCATCTTTTTCCTCCCAACAAGTCAATTTCTACTTTTCCATACTATATGAGGAATAAGCTGCATTGGTTCGAGATTATTTAACACTCCTTTTCACTTTGTTATGATAAGGTTTAATAAGGGAAGAATTTACACTTAGTGGGGAAAGGAAGAGAATACATGGCTATTACTAAAACAAATGCAATGCGAATATTGGACGCCGAAAAGATTCCATACAGTATTCATACATATGACAATAAGGATGGGAAAATTGACGGCGTTTCCGTTGCGGGCAAGATTGACAAAGAAATAGAAATGGTGTACAAAACACTTGTGGTGAAAGATGGTGGCTCGGGAGTTTATGTATTTGTTATCCCTGTTGCAGCAGAGCTTGATTTAAAAAAAGCAGCTAAAGTAGTAAAGGCTAAAAAAATCGAAATGATTGCAGTGAAGGATATTCAAAAGTTAACTGGCTATATTCGGGGAGGCTGTTCACCAATCGGTATGAAGAAAAAGTATGAAACCATCTTAGATAAAAGTGTGGACAAGCAATCTGCGATCATTGTTAGTGGCGGAAAGATTGGTGTTCAAATCGAAATGGCTGTTGAACAGTTAATCCAGGTTACAGATGCAAAGGTGGAAGAGGTTATTCATTGAGGAAATGATTCGGCTCATGCACTTAACTAATCTCTGTGCTTGAGCCTATAACTTTACTAAATCGGCTTCTCTGCTAATTCTCTTTCTGTGCTTCTACGTTTAAGAGAAAGCAATAAAATGGTGGTTAAAATAAAAAAAGCGCCTATCCATTCGAATATATTAAATGGAACCTTTAACCATATAACGGCAAGGAATGCTGCGGATAATGGCTCTGCACATGATAGCAAACTAGTCTCTGCTGCCTCCAAATGCTTTAAGCTTTCTAAATAACAGAAGAAGGCAATCAAAGTACCAAAAATATGACAAATACAATTGCTAGGATAGAAGATAAGGTAAATATCCCTTCCCCGGTCTTCCAAGGCGGATAGAAAAACGACATTCCAAAACCACCAAGGATCATTCCCCATGCGACAACCACTGTAGAGCCGAATTCCTTCAACAGCTGAGCAGGCTGTAAGGTGTACAGGGCAAGAAAGAAGGCAGAGCATAACCCCCAGCCTAAAGCATCAGGTTTAATGGAAATGGTCGAAAAATTCCCAGCAGATACTAGAAAATAGGTCCCTAATAAAGCAGTAATGATTCCAACTATATGCTAAAAGGGAGGGATAGCTTTTCTGATAAGAGCAGTATAAAGAATAATAAGGACAGGTGCTAAGTACTGCAATAACGTGGCTGTTGCTGCATTGCTGCTTTCTATCGCAGCAAAATAAGTAAACTGAACTCCAGCCATCCCCAGCAGTCCGAAAATAAGTATATTTTCCACGCTAGCTCTTCTTTTCCAAATACCCCATATGTCTGTTTTACTTGTTAAGCCTAAATAAAGCAGTAGTAAAGCACCGCTAGTAAGAAGGCGAATACACACAAGCCAGCCAGTGCTAAATTGCTTGTGAGTGAATAAAAATTGTGCTACAGAGCCAGAAACTCCCCATGAAATAGCGGCCGTTAGAACAAGGAATATCCCAATAGACTTTCGTTTCATTTATATTTCCTCTTTTGTCGTAATAGATTTTGTTCCTATTATATAAAAAATATAGAAGTTTGAATATACAGAAAAGTATATTTTGTTCTTACATCTTTGGGGTCTAAAAGAAATAGGGAATTGATCGTTTATTCGGAGTAGTTTATAGGCATTTCTTTTCATAACGGGAGGCGATCTTCGATAGAAAATCGCCTCCCATTATGATAGATGAAAATCTGGATGGTCTAAGGCATACAGGTTTTGATAGCGGCTACTTGTTTCAAGAAGTTCTTTGTGGCTTCCTCTTAGAACAATTTCGCCATGATCCATAAAAATGATTTCATCCATTTCTTCCACACCTACTAAATGGTGGGTAATCCAAATCAACGTTTTTCCATTCAATGAGGAAAAGATTGTATTAAGTAATGCTTTTTCTGTCTTTGGATCAAGACTCGCATTTGGTTCATCCATAAGGACAATAGGAGTTTTTTGAAGCAAAATTCTTGCTAATGCTACTCTTTGTCTCTCTCCGCCAGAAAAGCGTTGCCCAGTTTCCTCCATAAAAGTATCCAAGCCGTTCGATAAAGAGGAAACCAAATCCTCTAATTGAGCCAATTTAATGGCGTTTGCTAGTTCTTCCTCTGTCGCTTCTTCTACACCTAGTAAAATATTATTTCGGAGCGTCGTAGCAAACAGATGAGGTGTTTGATTTAGTACAGAAATAATGGAAGAAGTATCTGCCTGAAAGGAAGCAGCTGATTCTCCGTTAAATGTTACACTACCTGCTGTTGGCTCGATAACTCCTTGTATTAATTTTAATAAGGTCGACTTACCAGCACCACTTCGTCCAATTACGGCTATTTTTTTTCCTTGTGGAATGTCCAAGCTTACATTTGATAGAGAAAATGCTTGCTCTTGATCATAGCGGCAAGAAACTTGATTTATCTGAATATTCACCTGATCCGTTTCGATTGCTACACGATTAGGTGCCTTTTTTTGTATAGGTACTTCTAGTTTTCTAAGTCTGGCTAGAGAGTCTTGATAAGCAGGCAGCTTTTCAAACGCATCAGACACGACTAAAAAAGCATCGAGAATTGGTAAGGCAACAAGAATGATAGCAGCAATTAAGGTAACAGGTATATTTCCTTCTATATATTGTTGACTAGACCAGAATACGAGAGAAAGGATAATAAGGGCAGCAACTGCCTGTGAAACAAAGTTGCGCCAACGAGTAAATTGAACAAGTCTATGATTGATCTGTGCAACAATCGCTTCCTCTTTTTCGTACTCTTTTATAAAGCTTTTGGAACGACCGCTAATCACCCAATCACTTATTCCTAAAATACTATCTGTTAGTTTTTGATAGAGTCCATTTCTTCTTTGTTTAAATGCTCTTTGTTTTTGGCGCATAAGCACTAAAGAAAGAACGGGGAAAAAGAATAATAACAATCCTAAATATAGTGCCATAAGGAAAGCGAAAGGAACATCTAAAATGCCAATTGCACAGACAACAATGATATACAATACAATTGTTGCAAAAGTCGGGAAAATAGTCCGCAAATAAATGTTTTGTAGCTTCTCAATATCTTCAGAAAGAATACCTAACATATCGCCGACTTTAAATCTACTCTTTAAAAATATAGCCTGTGGTTCTAAAATTCGGTAGAGCTTTAAGCGCATTTTCGATAAAATACGTAGGACGGTATGATGACCAGCTAACTTTTCCAAATAGCTAAACACAGCTCGGCTAATACCAAAGGTTCTTACACCAACAATCGGCACATATACCATCAAAATATTTTCAACAGGAATGGCTGATTTAGAAATAAGATAGCCAGAGGTAAAGGTAAGCATCGCAGCTGTAAGTAAAGCAAGGATACTCAAAAAAAGTATGAAGGTAATACGGCTTTTATTTGCTTTTAGAAATGGGAAAATCCATTTGTTTTCATTCAACTGAGTTCCTCCTTACTGCTGTAATAGCTTATAATAGTAACCTTTGGCTACCATTAATTCTTCATGTGTACCTGTTTCTACAATTTCGCCTTGATTCATAACAAAGATATAATCCATGTCTTTCATCCAGTGAAGTCGATGTGTCGCAAGGAAAACAAGCTTATCGCTAAATAGTGGCAGCATCGTTTCCTTTAATTCAAATTCAGTTTCGATATCTAAATGGGAAGTAGGTTCATCTAACAGCATGATTTTTCGATTCGTTAAAAATGCTCTAGCTAAAGCAATTCTTTGTTCCTGTCCACCACTCAAATTCCTTCCTCCATCGCCTAGCACTTCATCTAGACCATTAAGGAAGGTTGTGAAAATATCATATAAACCAGTTGCTTTTAATGCTTGGATAATTTCTTCATCTGTAGCTTCTGGATGGTAAAAAGCAATATTCTCCCGTAATGTCATGCTAAAGATATAAGGAGATTGTGGGATATACGTAGTAAGCTGTCTCCATTCATCTGCCATTAGACTAGGAATAGCATCGCCATTTAAAGAAATGGTTCCATTACAATGGTTTGAAAATCCGCTTAGCAGATCAATAAGAGTAGACTTACCAGCACCACTTTCACCGACAATGCCAATTTTTTTATATCCATCAATCATAAATGAGAGATTTTTTAAAGTTACTGCTTCCTCTGGACGGTGATGAAATGCAACGTTATGAAAGGCAAGGGATGGTTTGTCACCTAGAGAAATGGATTGACCAGTTCCTTGTTCAGGTGTTGGAATTTGAATGATTTGTTGAATTGCCTCCCCAGCTTCCTTTCCGTCTAATGTTGCATGAAAATCTGCTCCAACCATCCGCACGGGTAGAAAGAATTCTGGTGCCAAAATAAGAATCATTAAGGCGGGCAATAACACTAATTCACCATTTATTAAGCGTAAACCTAAATTAACAGCAACAACTGCAACAGAAAGGGACGTAAAGAAGTCTAAGGAAAAAGAGGATAAAAACGCTAATCGCAATGTTTTCATCGTTGCTCCCCGATATTGTTCACTAACCTTTTCGATTTTTTCACTGTGCTGTCTGCTTCTTCCTAAAAATTTAAGTGTTTCTAACCCTCTTAATGAGTCTAAGAAATGATTAGATAGGACTTTGTATGTTGCTAGTTGGCGATCCATTTGACTGCTAGCTGCCATGCCAACAAGTATTAAAAAAACGATTAAAATCGGCATTGTAACTGTTAGGATTACACCTGAGAGCCAGTCATTCCAATATACAAATAGAATAATCATGCCAGGAATAACCCCTGTAGCAAGCATTCTTGGTAAGAAAAGTTCCAAATAGGTTCTATATTGAGTTACGCCTTCAAGGACAAGGGTCGCAATGTTCCCGCTGCCTTGTTTTTTTGTGTATTTTGGCCCAAGCTCGAATAGTTTTTGCATTAAATGAAAACGTAGCTCCTTGCTTGTTTTTTCAGCAAACGATGTCGCGATATTTTGTTGAACCGTGTGCAAGAAGTGTCTGCCTAAAAAAGCTAATAAGAACAATATGATTTTTACATACTGCTCTTGAAAGGTGTTTCCGTTATATAAAGAGGCTATTATTTCTGCAAGCCATTTGGCCTGCAGAATAATAGCAGCTCCTTCTACAATTGTTAATATTCCAATAAGAACAAGAATCGGCTTGATTCCATTAAGTTTTAATAGATTTTTATCCATTAGTATTCTAAATGGGACTTTTCAGTAATACGTTTCCGGAATACAATATAGCTCCAAATCTGATAGCCTAAAACAAAAGGCAGAAGAGTTAAAGCCACAATCGTCATTACTTTTAAAGAGTAGTTACCGGAAGCTGCGTTTTGAATCGTTAAGCTAAAAGCATCACTTATCGAACTAACCATTACTCTAGGGAATAAGCCGATGAAAATAGAGGCAAAGGATAAAGTGATAACTGCACCAGTCATTCCGAAAGCCCAGCCGTCCATTTTTCGAGAAATAAAGAATCCACCAACTACAAAGGCAATAACCCCTAAAGAGAAGATAAAGGAAAGGATTAAGCCACGTTCTTCGAAAATATCTGTTTTGATATACGTTAAGGCAGAAAATAATGTTAATAAGATACCTAGTAAAGGTAAAAGTTTTTGTGCTAAGTTACGTGCTCTTTCTTGTAAATCACCAACAGTTCGTAATGTGGTAAATACTAATCCATGTACAAGGCATAGGACAAGGACAGTAAGACCGCCTGTTAATGTATAGTAGTTTACAACATCAAAGAAGCCTGCTTTTAATTCCATATTTTGATCAATTGGCAAACCTTGCATGAAACAAGCAAATACCACTCCAAATAATAATGGAGGAAGGAAACTACCTAAGAAAATACAAACATCCCAGGTTTTTTTCCATGTTGGATGGCTATCTTTTGCACGGAATTCGAACCCTGTGGCCCGAACAATCAGTGCTAATAAAACAACTACAAGTGGTGTATAAAATCCGCTGAACATTGTAGCATACCAATGAGGGAAGGCTGCAAACATGGCACCTCCTGCAGTAATTAACCACACTTCATTAGCGTCCCAATAAGGACCAATCGAATTAATGAGAATCCGTTTTTCTACATCATTTTTTGCTAATAGTTTTGTTGACATTCCGACACCAAAATCAAACCCCTCTAAAAAGAAGAATCCGATAAATAAAACCGCGACTAAAATAAACCAAAGGACATTTAACTCAAGCATGGAAACCCTCCTTCGCAAACGGGTCATTCGTAACTTTTGTATCTTCTTTTTCCATCATGTATGGCCCTTTTTTAATAACTTTTACATATAGATAAACCATGATTGCGCCTAATACAGCATAGATCGTACAGAATGCAATAATAGAGAATAATACTTGACCTGCTGAAACACTTGGAGAAATACTATCTTCTGTTGTCATTAATCCGAAAACAGTCCACGGCTGTCTGCCAATCTCCGTCATAATCCATCCGGAAGTATTTGCAATAAAAGGAAGAGATATCCCTGCAACCATCAAACGGTAGAACCATTTATTTGGCTTAGCCACTAATTTCTTTTTCCATGCTAAAAATACGCCATAGATGCCGAGGAGAATCATCGCTACTCCTGCTGCAACCATTATTCTAAAGCTCCAGAAAGTAGTTTTGACTGGAGGAATATAATTACCGTCCCCATATGCCTGAACATACTCCGCTTGAAGCTCATTCATCCCTTTCACACTTCCATCTAATGTGTTATAAGAAAGAATGCTCAATAGATAAGGAATCTTTAGTTCGGCACTATTTTCTTTATTTTCTACATCGATATTGGCAAAAACAGTCCAAGGTGCTGGATCTTCACTGTTCTCCCATAATCCTTCACTAGCAGCCATTTTCATTGGTTGTGTTTCTACTAAAAATTGTGCTTGAGCATGCCCTGCAACAAGTGTTAAGAATGTAGAAGTTAAGGCGACTGTAATACCGATTTGAAAGGATTTCTTAAAGAAATCTACATCTTTTTTTCCTAATAATTTAATCGCACTAATTCCACATACTAAGAATGCCCCTGTAGCTAATGCGGCAAATACTGTATGAGGGAATTCGACAAGAACCTGGCCGTTTGTAATAAGTGCGAAGAAGTCATTCATTTCTGCTCGACCATTATTAATCTCAAAACCAACTGGCCGTTGCATAAAACTATTTGCTACTAGAATCCAGAAGGCAGAAATAGTTGTTCCAAATGCAGTTAACCAAATACATGCCAAATGTACTTTCTTCGATAAGCGATCCCAACCGAATATCCATAATCCGATAAAGGTACTTTCCATAAAGAATGCAAGTAATGCTTCAATTGCAAGTGGTGCACCGAAAACATCACCAACAAAACGAGAGTAATTAGACCAGTTCATTCCAAATTGAAATTCTTGAAGAATTCCTGTAACAATTCCGATAACAAAGTTGATTAAAAATAATTTGCCCCAAAATTTAGCCATTTTCTTGTATTCTTCATTTCCTGTCTTCACATAAAAAGATTCCATGATTGCGATAATAAATACTAAACCGATTGAAATAGGAACAAAAAGAAAGTGGAAAATGGTCGTTGAAGCAAATTGCAAACGTGATAGAAAAATCATATCCAAGGATTTCTCCTCCTTTTTTGGTTTTTTGAATAAAATTGTGAATCTTATTGTGCGCAAAAGCGATAAAAATCATTGCATAAGATGAATTGGTATAAGCTACATGCTAAATAGGAAGCTTGAATAACAGATGAAATTGTTATTTTCTTGATGATCATCCTATGTAATTAGATGTTGAAAAACGTCGATAAACATTGTTGTGAAAGGTTTTAACAGGTTTCTTTTTCCGATCGTCCCCTTTAGGTGAATGATAGATATATCATAATGAAATTTTGATTGTTTGCGGTAAACTTCACTCATTGTTTGAAAAATGTTCACATATTCGTTCACAGAAATGACAAAAACGAGAGTGGGTTTAGTAGGAATAGTAAGGGGGGAAGGAAAACAGAGAGGCTAGTTGGTTGGTAAATAGGGAGAATGGTGAAAGAGTAGCGGTTGTGAGAAAAGTGGTGGGAGTTTGCGAGTAAAGTTGTGAAAGTTGCAAGTAAGTCAGCGGAACTCGCAAGAAAAGTTGTAGAAGTTGCAAGTAAAGTTGCGGAACTCGCAAGAAAAGTTGTAGAAGTTGCAAGAAAAGTTGCAGAAGTCGCAAGTAAGTTGTGAAGTTGCAAGGAAAGATGCGGAAGTTGCAAGTAAAGATGTGGAAGTCGCAAGTAAGTTGAAGAAGTTGCAAGAAAAGTTGCAGAAGTCGCAAATAAGTTGTGAAGTTGCAAGGAAAGATGCGGAAGTTGCAAGTAAAGATGTGGAAGTCGCAAGTAAAGTTGCAGAAGTAGCAAGAAAAGTTGTAGAAGTTGCAAGTAAAGATGTGGAAG
>Ga0182738_1004322_pt1 | contig 15787 bp, 11 predicted proteins | sample eDN5th30CBELigMG_FD_128876 | JGI IMG/M metagenome (GOLD analysis project Ga0182738, IMG submission 128876) | Enriched Miracle-Growth compost microbial communities from Emeryville, California, USA - eDNA 5th pass 30_C BE-Lig MG (version 2)... ... | reverse complement strand
GGGGTACGGCAGCGTCGGCGGAGGACAGACGGGCGCGTCGGCGGCGGGGATCTCGGGCATTGCGGGCAACACGGCGGTGCGTACCGGCGATCCCTCGGGTGGCGTGCAGCCGGGGCCGAGTGCTTCGGCGATCATGGACGATATCGCTGCTCAAATTTCAATTACGCAAGCTGCTACGAGCGTGCTCATCAACTTGGCGGACAGAATAAGAAGCATCGATTCAGATCGATCTATAGATGGAGGCAATGCCGTTGCTGGAACATACTCCCGAGGATCGGATCAATTTGAAAGTCCAGCCGATCAAGCTAACTATCTTCGAGAAATGAGCTCCATGGTCGCCAATTATGCGGATCAGATGAGAGACATATGCTCTGATTGCTCTTCTCAGGGGTTTGTCTCAATGAGTTTCGTAATTTCGCCAGGGTCAGCGCGGGATGCAGGATTGCCAGAAAATACGATGGCCACTTATGACGCACAAACCAACACTGCAACAGTCTATCAAGACTTTTTCAGACAATCACCCACGGTCCAGGCTTCTACGTTATTTCATGAGTATATTCATTCTTTGCAGGAAAATAGAGATATGGTTGCCAATGCAACCCAGTTCCAATGGGGGCTAAGTCACTCTCAGCGACCATGGGAAATCATGGCGATTCAACTGGAACGTGAGTTTCAACTTAGATTTGGACAGCAAATTTGGGGGAGATTTCGGTGAAAAATCTTTTTCTTCATTTAATGATGATTGGATTTTTCTTCCTCGGAAACATAAAAGAGGTTGGCTCCGAAGTTAGAAAAAACAGTGCGGCATGGTTGATCATTTTTTCTGAAAGTTCGAGCATCAATCAAAATGATATCAAGGGAATTGATGAGATTCAGAAATTTTCCTCAACCCAATGCGATATGGCACCCGGCTCGGTTGTCATTACAATCGAGGCGGGTTATTGGAAGAATACAACTGACGATTTAATTAAATCGGCTGACCTTCGATCAGCCGCAGTTCGTAATATTTTAATTAGTAAAGGTCTACCGAGTTCGACAACCTATGCAGCAGCGACATCCTGGGAAAGCATTAACTCAAGGATGAAGAAATGGGATATGTCGCCGACGATAAATGGGGTGTTGGTTCAAGTGGCGTGTGATCCCAAGTAGTGCCCAATAAATTAGGTTGCAACGGTGTTGTGTGAATATTTCCAGGGGAAGTGAGCCGTGCCGGTGGGCTCGACAGTCTCCACGACCGGCAACGTGAGCATCACCACCACCGGGGCGGGCGGGCAGCAACTTCCGGTGGCCGGCTCGGCCATCGAGGGCGAGAACGTGAGCTTCACGGCGGACAACGACGTGACGCTGGCATCGGCCGTAGGCAGCTCGCACAGTGCCTCGTCGAACTGGTGCAGACTGAGCCTATCCCTTGTGATGCGGATGTCTAGGGCCTGCCTCGCCCAGTCCTACAGCGGCAGCGTGTCGAAGGACGCATAGGCCGTCGCCAGCCAGCTCTTGACGCGCTGGCGCTCTAGCAGGCCCAGGGCGTCGGGGCCTTCCTTGTCGTTCACGGCCTTCCAGAAGCTGCTGTTGTGCGCGTCGATCTTGCGCATGCTCGCCTCCTGCAGGCGCGGCAGCGAGATGACCTGCGCGCCCAGCGCCGTCGCCTTGGCGAGCGACTGCGAGCCGAGCATCATCGCGAAGTCGCTGCCGCGGCCGTAGTTCTGCACCACGATGTAGTGGGCGCGGTCGCCGAAGGTGTCGACCAGCTTGCCCAGCAGGTCGCTGGAGTCGCGGCCGTCGTCCATCACGTGCCAGAAGTTGACGTTGACGCCCAGCTCCTTGAAGACGGTGAACAGGTCCGACTCGCCGATCCATCGGGACAGCGGCGCCAGCGTCTGCGCCGCCATGTCGACGATGACACTCTGCGCCGGGTTGTGCTCGAAGCCGTTGACCACCTTGTCCAGCCCCTCGAAGCTGTCCACCACGATCGGCGAGGCGAAGCCCTCGTAGAAGCGGGTGAAGGAGTTGTGCGAGCGGTCGGTGTCGAAGCCGACGAAGGGCCGGCTGTGGTCGATGAAGTACTGCGCCAGCAGGCGCGAGGTGACCGACTTGCCGACGCCGCCTTTTTCGCCGCCGATGAAGTTCAGGGAGCTCATGGATGGACTCGGGAAGGAAAAACGGTGGAGGAAGGGCCGCCGCGCGCACGCCGTGCGGCGTCGGAAGAGGTGCGGTTCATTCTAGGAGGAGGGCACGTCATCGCCCGCGCCGCGCCATGCCGTCCAGCAGCGGGTGCGAGGCCAGCCGGCGCGAAAGCCGCGCCTTCCATTCGGGGGGCAGGGCGGCGGTCTCGATCAGCGCCGGCCAGTGTTCGCGCGCCAGGCGCACGGTGTCGGCCACCAGCCGGCGCACGCGCGGCTCGTGCAGGCCGGTGGCGAAGCAGAAGTCGCGCACGCTGGCCGGGGTGAACAGGCTGCTTCGGCGCGCGGCGGCGGCGGTCGTGCCGGGCGCGGGCGGCATGAGGGGCAGCGCATGGCCTTCCGCGCCCTGCATGGCCGCGTAGGCCACGATGTCGTAGGCGGGGGCCAGCCTGGGCACGAGGCCGTCGGGGTAGAGCACGCCGAAGTTCTTCAGGTGCGCGTCGGGGTTGCCGAGGAGGTCGTTGACCGCCAAGCGGCGCAGCAGCTCCAGCATCGCCTCCTCGCCCAGCGTGGGGAAGGCGCGCATCGCCAACGCCATGGCCAGGTAGCTGCCGGCGTACTTGTCCTGCGGGTCGACGGCGAGGACCTGCGCGAAGTCCTCGAAGTGGATGCGCTTCGCGCCGGCGCGGTCGAAGCGGGTGACGGCCAGGAACTCGGGCTCGTCGGGCAGGGCGTAGCCGTGCTCGGCCTCGATGGCCGAGAGCGGCGCCAGTTCGGCATGGCACACGTCGGCGCCGGCCGCGCGCGCCAGCTGCAGCGAAAGCATCTCCAGCCGCGGCATGTGCGGCCGCCCCGCCACCGGCAGCTTGGCGATGACGCGCACGCCGCGGCCGGTGCGCACGCGGGCGGTGTAGCGCCGGCCCTGGCGGGCCAGCACCAGCTTGGGCTGCACGCCCGAGACGGAGATGCCTTGCGGCAGCGGATCGGCCAGCACGGACATCTCCAGCGCGTCCTGGTCCTGCGTCACCAGCCGCTGGAGCGTGGCGCGGTCCACCTCGACCGGCCGTGCCGTGACGGCGCCGGGCAGGTCGCCGCCGCAGGCGGCCAGCAGCTCGAAGTGGTCGTCCTCGCGGCAGCCGCGCAGCTGCGCGATGTGGGTGCGCAGCACGCCCTCGGGCAGCAGGTTCTGGAACCAGGCGGGCAGGCGCCCGCCCTGGGCGTTGAAGAGCGGGTTGCGCACGTCGGCCCAGAGGGCGGACTGCGCCGCGGCATCGCTCGCCAGCATGGACAGCGAGAGCACCTGCGGCGGCGGCTCGGCCACCACGCCGGGCTCGGCGACGAAGCGGCACAGGTCGCCGTACTGGAACAGCTTGCCCCAGCGGCGGCCGGCCAGGGCGATTTCGAGGATCTTGACGTTCATGGCTTGGACCTGGGCGCGGGGGGCTGGGGCGGCAGGCCATCGGCCACCGCCTGGCCGATGCGCGTGACCACCGGTCGGTAGCCCGGCTCGGCACCCTCGGCCAGGGCCGGGCCGAAGCCGCGCGGTACGAGCTGCAGCTCCATGTCCAGCGCGCCCACCAGCGCCAGCAGCGAGGACAGCTGCGGGTTGCCCTGGCGGCTGCCCAGCGCGTTGCGGATGGAGCGCTCCGTCAGGCCCGAGCGTTCGGCGAGCTGGGCCGCCGTCAGGCCCAGTGCCTCGCGCCGGCGCGCGAGCTGTTCGATGAGTTCCCGCTTATTCACGGAAACATAATACCGAATCGAAAGAAAAAGGAAAGATACTTCCTAGCGGGAGACCATCGCGAAGAAGGGCCCCAGGTTGCCCAGCAGCCAGCTCTGGCTGAAGTCCAGCGCGGCGCGGCGGTACTTCTCGTCGGCCTGGGCGGCCAGCAGGTCGAGGCGGGCCACCACCTTGGACAGCTCCCGGTCGACGACCAGGTTGCGGCCGCGGCCGCTGATCTCGGTCGACAGCAGCAGCGGCTGGCCGTCCGGCCCGGCCTTGGAGGCCAGCAGCCACAGCGATATCTCGAAGTTGCGCGCCGCCCGGAAGGCGTTCTCGGCGCTCACGCCGTCGATCATGGTCTGCCGCCAGGTGTCGCCGTTGGCCTGCTTGAGCATGGCGGCCCAGCCGATCACCAGCGCCGCCACCCGGTCGCCCTGGTAGGCGGGCGCGGGGCCGGTCTCGAAGGCCAGGCGCACGGCGTCGATGCTGGTGGCGCCGCGCAGCTCGGGCAGGGGGCGGTCCTGCTCGACGGCCTCCCAGGTGCGGGCGATGGCGTCGTCGGCGCTGGCGGCCCACTTGCGCCACTCGCGCGGGTTGCGCCGGTACAGCGAGAGCTGCACCCGGCGGATCGACTGGAGGTTGTCGCGCAGCGCCAGGTTGGCGATGCGGTTGGCGCCGGATTCGAGCCACTCCTGCCCGGAATAGGACTCGGCCCGTTCGGTGCTGCTGAAGGCGCCGCAGCCGCCGAGCCCGAGCAGGCTGCCCAGGCCGGCCAGCACGAGCGCGCGGCGCGGGGGAAAGGTCACAGGAGCGGGCAGGGAGCGCATGGGCCGCACGTTATCATTCCCGGCCCGGGCGGCAGCGCACCGCTCCGTGCATTTTTCCTTGCAAATCAACGCCTTGGCATCAGGGCTCCCGCCGTGCGTCTCAACTCCATCAAGCTCTCCGGGTTCAAGTCCTTCGCCGAGCCCACCAACTTCATGCTGCCGGGCCAACTGGTCGGCGTGGTGGGCCCCAACGGTTGCGGCAAGTCCAACATCATGGACGCGGTGCGCTGGGTGCTGGGCGAGTCGCGTGCCAGCGAGCTGCGCGGCGAGTCGATGCAGGACGTGATCTTCAACGGCACCACCAGCCGCAAGCCGGCCAGCCGCTCCAGCGTGGAGCTGGTGTTCGACAACGCCGACCACCGCGCCGGCGGCCAGTGGAGCCAGTTCACCGAGATCGCCGTCAAGCGCGTGCTCACGCGCGACGGCACCAGCAGCTACTACATCAACAACCAGCCGGTGCGCCGGCGCGACGTGCAGGACGTGTTCCTCGGCACCGGCCTGGGGCCGCGCGCCTACGCCATCATCGGCCAGGGGACGATCAGCCGGATCATCGAGTCCAAGCCCGAGGAGCTGCGCCTGTTCCTGGAGGAGGCGGCGGGCGTCTCCAAGTACAAGGAGCGCCGCCGCGAGACGGAGAACCGCCTTTCCGATACGCGCGAGAACCTCACGCGCGTGGAAGACATCCTGCGCGAGCTGAACGCCAACCTCGACAAGCTGGAGAAGCAGGCCGAGGTCGCCGCCCGCTACAACGCGCTGCAGGCCGAGGCGACGAAGAAGCAGCACCAGCTGTGGTTCCTCAAGCGCAGCGAGGCCGAGGCCGACCAGGCGCGGTTGAAGGCCGACGCCGACAAGGCGCTGAACGACCTCGAGTCGCGCACCGCCGACCTGCGCCACGTCGAGGCCGAGCTGGAGACCATCCGCCAGGCGCACTACGCCGCGGGCGACCAGGTCAACCAGGCGCAGGGGCGCCTGTACGAGGCCAGCGCCGAGGTCGGCAAGCTGGAGGGCGAGATCCGCTTCGTCGTCGAGGGCCGCCAGCGCGTCGAGCAGCGCTTGGTGCAGTTGGCCGAGCAGATCCAGCAGTGGGAAACCCGCCGCGCCGACGCCGAGGCCGAGATCGAGACGCTGGCCGGGCAGGGCGTGGACGCCGAGGAGCAGGCGGCGATCCTGGCCGCCCAGCTCGAGGAGCACGACGCCCGCCTGCCCGAGCTGGAAGAGGCGCTGCAGCGCGCGCAGGACGAGGCCAACGAACAGCGTGCCTCGGTGGTGCAGGTGCAGCAGCAGATCCAGGTGCTGGCCGCCGACCAGCGCAACATCGAGGAGCAGTCGCGCCAGCTCGGCCAGCGCAGCGAGCGCCTGCGGGCCGACCGCAACGCGCTGGCCGCGCCGGACGAGGCCCGGCTGGCCGAGCTGCAGCAGCAGCTCGCCGAGGCGCAGCAGGCGGCCGAGGAGGCCGACGCGCGCCTGCACGACCTGCAGGAGAGCGTGCCCCAGCTGGACGAGGCCCGCCGCGAGCGGCAGCAGGCCGTCAACACCGAGGGCGCGCGACTGGCCGAGCTGTCGGCCCGGATGGAGGCGCTGAAGGCGCTGCAGGAGAAAGTCCGCACCGACGGCAAGCTGGCCCCTTGGCTGGCCAAGCACGGCCTCGACGGCCTGCAAGGCCTGTGGAGCCGCATCCACATCGAGGCGGGCTGGGAGAACGCGCTGGAAGCGGCCCTGCGCGAGCGCATGGGCGCGCTGGAGATCTCGCGCCTGGACATGGCGCGCGCCTTCGGCAGCGACGCGCCGCCGGCCAAGCTGGCCTTCTACAGCCCGCCGTCCGCTGCCGCCCCGGTGGCCGGCGGCAGCAGCGGCCTGCCGCGGCTGGCCGACCTGCTGCGCATCAAAGACGCCGGCCTGCAGGCCGTGCTGGCCCACTGGCTGCACGGCTGCTGCACCGCCGACAGCCTCGAAGAGGCCCTGGCCCAACGCGAGCGCCTGGCGCCGGGCGAGACAATCTACGTGCGCGACGGGCACGCCGTCACCGCGCACAGCGTCGGCTTCTTCGCGCAGGACTCGGAGCAGTCGGGCCTGCTGGCGCGCCAGCAGGAGATCGAGAACCTGGAGCGCCAGCTCAAGGCGCAGGCGCTGATCAACGACGAGGCGCGCACCGCGCTGGTCCGCGCCGAGGCGTCGTACGCCGATGCCGCTTCGCGCCTCGTCACCGCGCGTCGCGAGGCGGCGGACACGCAGTCGCGTGCACACGAGCTGCAGGTCGAGACCCTGCGCCTGGGCCAGTTGGCCGAGCAGACCCGCGCCCGCAGCCAGCAGCTCGATGCCGACCTGGGCGAGGTGGATGCCCAGCTCGAGGACCTGCAGGAGCGCCGCATCGCCGCCGAGGCCCGCTTCGAGGAGCTGGACATGCAACTGGCCGACAGCCAGGAGCGCCATGCCCAGCTCGAGGAGAAGGTGATCGAGACCGGCCGTGCCCTCGCCGCCGCGCGCGAGCAGCACCGCAGCCTGGAGCGGCAGGTGCAGGAAGCCGCCTTCTCGCAGCGCACGCTGGAGGCGCGCCGCGCCGAGCTGCAGCGCGCCATCGAGACGGCGGCGCAGCAGGCCACGTCGCTGGCCGACGAGCGCGAGCGTGCCGAGGCCGAGCTGGGGCGCCTGTCGGACGCCGCCGCGCAGGCCGGCCTGCAGGACGCGCTGGCCCTCAAGCTGGAGCGCGAACAGGCGCTGGGCGCCATGCGCAGCCAGTACGACGACCTCACCGCCAAGCTGCGCGCCAGCGACGAGCGCCGCCTGCAGCTGGAGCGCGCGCTCGACCCGCTGCGCCAGCGCATCACCGAGGTGCAGCTCAAGGAGCAGGCCGCGCGCCTGGGCTTCGAGCAGTACGAGCAACTGCTGGCCGACGCGCAGGCCGACGTGGCGGCGGTGGCCGCCTCGGTGGAGGAAGAGAAGGTGCGGCTGGCCGGCCTCTCGGGCGAGATCGACCGCCTGCACCGCGAGGTGGCCTCGCTGGGCGCCGTCAACCTGGCGGCGCTGGACGAGCTGACCAGCGCGCGCGAGCGCAAGACCTTCCTCGACGCGCAGTCGGCCGACCTGAACGAGGCGATCACCACGCTGGAAGACGCCATCCGCAAGATCGACGGCGAGACGCGCGAGTTGCTCGGCGGCACCTTCAACACCGTCAACGAGCACTTCAGCCGCATGTTCCCGGAGCTGTTCGGCGGCGGCAACGCCAAGCTCATCATGACCGGCGACGAGATCCTCGACTCCGGCGTGCAGGTGATGGCGCAGCCGCCCGGCAAGAAGAACCAGACCATCCACCTGCTCTCGGGCGGCGAGAAGGCGCTCACCGCCATCGCGCTGGTGTTCGCCATCTTCCAGCTCAACCCCGCGCCTTTCTGTTTGCTGGACGAGGTGGACGCGCCGCTGGACGACGCCAACACCGAGCGCTACGCCAAGCTCGTCACCGCGATGAGCAAGGAAACGCAGTTCCTCTTCATCAGCCACAACAAGATCGCGATGGAAATGGCGGAGCAGCTCATCGGCGTGACCATGCAGGAGCAGGGCGTCTCGCGCATCGTGGCGGTCGACATGGAATCGGCCGTGTCCATGGCGGACGCCTGAAATGAAACTGCCCCCCACGCTCATCGCTTCGCGTATCGCTGCCCCCCGAGGGGGCGTGTCAGTGCCTTCGGGCGACCGGGCGTCACTGACATGAGCAGCCTCACCGTCGCACTCGCCATCCTCGGCGGCCTCGTGCTGGCCGCCGTGATCGCCTACAACACCTGGACCTCGCGCCGCAATGCGCCCCGGCAGCCCGACCTGCCGGGCGTCCCGCCCACGGCCGCGCCGGAAGGCGACGGCAGCGGAACGGAAGCGGACCCGGAGGAGCCGGTGCTGCGGGTCGATCCCGGCGACGCCGCAAGCGCCGACCGCCACGAACCGCTGTTCGACCCCGACCTGCCGCCGCCCACCGCCCAGTCGCCGGGCGTGCTGGTCGAGCGCCGCGGCGGGCTCGATCCGCTGATCGACGTGATCGCGCCGGTCGCGCTGGATGCGCCCGTGTCCGGCGCCGCCGCGCTGGCCGCGCTGCCGCCCACGCGGCGCGCCGGCAGCAAGCCCATCGCCATCGAGGGCCTGAACGCCGCCACCGGCCAGTGGGAGCCGCCGGCCGCCGGGCAGCGCTACAGCGCCTTCCAGGCCGGCGTGCAGCTCGCCAACCGCACCGGTGCGCTCAACGAGATCGAGTACTCCGAGTTCGTCGTCAAGGCGCAGGCTTTTGCCGACGCGGTGAACGGCGCCCCCGAGTTCCCGGAGATGCTCGACGAGGTCGCCCGCGCGCGCGAGCTCGACCAGTTCGCCGGCGCGCACGACGCGCAGCTCGCCTTCGTGCTGCGCGCCCGGCACGCGGCTTGGAGCCCCGGCTACGTGCAGCAGAACGCGTCCCGCCACGGCTTCGTCGCCGGCCTGATCCCCGGCCGCATGGTGCTGCCGGGCGGCGACGCCGGCGCGCCGCCGGTGCTCGGCCTGGCCTTCGACACGCAGGCGGCGCTGGCCGACGACCCGGCGCAGTCGGCCATTCGCGAGCTGACGCTGAGCCTGGACGTGCCGCAGGTGGACCGCGGCGCCGAGCCCTTCGCCCGCATGCGCGAGATCGCCGAGGCGCTGGCGCGCGAGATGGACGGCGTGGTGACCGACGGCGACGGCCAGTTGCTGCGCACGGAGACCATGGACGCCATCGGCGCCGACCTCGAACAGCTCTACGACACGCTCCAGCAGCGCGACCTGGCCGCGGGCTCCGCCCTGGCGCGGCGTCTTTTCAGTTGAAATGAAATTGCCCCCACGCTCATCGCTTCGCGTATCGCTGCCCCCCGAGGGGGCGCGTCAGTGCCTTCGGGCGGCCGGGCGCCACTGACATGACCCAGGACCTCACCGCGCAGGCCCGCGAACTGCGGGCGCTGCTGCGCCGCTACGCCCACCGCTACTACGTGCTGGACGATCCGGAAGTGCCGGACGCGGAGTACGACCGCCTGTATCAGCAACTCGAGGCGCTGGAGGCCGCGCATCCCGAGCTGGTCACGCCCGATTCGCCCACGCAGCGCGTGATCGGTGCCGTGCTCGAAGGCCTGACGCCCGTGCGCCATGCGGTGCCGATGCTGTCGATCAAGACCGAGACCGACACCACGCCCGCCGGCGCCGCCAAGTTCGACTTGGGCGTGCGCAATGCGCTCAAGCTGCCCGCCGATGTGCCGCCGCTGGCCTACGCGGTGGAACTCAAGTTCGACGGGCTGGCGATCAACTTGCGCTACGAGCAGGGCGAACTGGTGCAGGCCGCCACGCGCGGCGACGGCGAGACCGGCGAGGACGTGACGCACACCATCCGCACCATCGGCGCCATCCCGAACTACCTCAAGCGGGTGAGTGCGCCGGTGCTGGAGGTGCGCGGCGAGGTCTTCATGCGGCGCGACGACTTCGAGGCGCTGAACGAGCGCCAGCGCACGGCCGGCGCCAAGACCTTCGTCAACCCCCGCAATGCCGCGGCCGGCGTGGTACGTCAGCTCGACGCGGGCATCGCACGCCAGCGCCCGTTGAGCTTCTTCGCGTACGGCCTGGGCGACGTGCAGGGATGGGACATGCCCGCGACCCACTCGGCCACGCTGGATGCGCTGGCCGCGCTCGGCATCCCGGTCAACGAGGACCGGGCGGTCGTCCACGGCGCCGAGGGGCTGGCGGCATTCCACGCGCGCATCGCCGCCGCGCGCGACAGCCTGCCTTTCGACATCGACGGCGTGGTCTACAAGGTCGACGACCTCGCGCTGCAGCGCCAGCTCGGCTTCAAGTCGCGCGAGCCGCGCTGGGCCGTGGCGCACAAGTACCCGGCACAGGAGCAGATGACGCGGCTGCTGGGCATCGAGATCCAGGTCGGCCGCACCGGCCGCCTGACGCCGGTGGCGAAGCTGGAGCCGGTGTTCGTCGGCGGCACCACCGTCAGCAACGCCACCCTGCACAACCTGTTCGAGATCCGGCGCAAGCGCGTGCGCGTCGGCGACCGCGTGATCGTGCGCCGCGCCGGCGACGTGATCCCGGAGGTGGTGGGCGTGGTGCCGGAACCGCGTACCGGCTACGTGCCCAACTTCCGCATGCCGCGCCACTGCCCTGTGTGCGGCAGCGATGTGGTGCGCGAGCGCGGCGGCATGGACCATCGCTGCTCCGGCGGGCTGTTCTGCCCGGCGCAGCGCAAGCAGGCGCTGCTGCATTTCGCGAGCCGGCGCGCCATGGACATCGAGGGCCTGGGCGACAAGCTGGTGGAACAGCTCGTGGACGGGGGGGCCATCCACACGCTGCCCGACCTGTACAAGCTGGGCCTGAGCACGCTGGCGGCGCTGGACCGCATGGCCGAGAAGTCGGCGGCCAACCTGGTGGCGGCGCTGGAACACTCCAAGTCCACCACGCTGCCGCGCTTCCTCTTCGCGCTGGGCATCCGCCACGTGGGCGAGAGCACGGCCAAGGAGCTGGCCCGCCACTTCGGCGGGCTCGACGCCGTGATGGACGCCAGTGAGGAAGCTCTATTGGAAGTGGACGACGTCGGCCCGGTGGTGGCGCAGAGCATCCACACCTTCTTCCAGCAGCCGCACAACCGCGAGGTGGTGGAGCAGCTGCGCGCTGCCGGCGTGCACTGGGAGGAGGGCGAGCCCGCACTCCGCGCGGTGCTGCCGCTGGCGGGCAAGACCTTCGTCATCACCGGCACGCTGCCGACGCTCTCGCGCGAGGAGGCCAAGGAGCGGCTGGAGGCCGCCGGCGCCAAGGTCGCCGGCTCCGTCAGCAAGAAGACCAGCTACGTGGTCGCCGGCGAGGCGGCCGGCAGCAAGCTGGACAAGGCGCGGGAACTCGGCATCGAGGTGCTGGACGAGGCCGGCATGCTGGATCTGCTGCGACAGATTTGACGATCCGGGCGTTTCTTTACCTTGACTTTACCCGTCGTTACCGGATCGCCGGAGCCTTCTTCAGGCACTGGCGCTCCAATCGTCTTGTCAATCTGAACGACCCGGAAGGAGTGGCCCGATGAAGACCAATTCGACGAGACGGTGGCTGGCCGGCGCAGGCCTGCTGGGCGCTGCGGCCTTGCTGGGCGGCTGTGCCGTGTACGGCGACCCCAATTACTACGACGGCTATGGCTACGGGCCGGGCTACTACGATCCCGGCCCGGCCGTGATCGGCGTCCCGGCCTACGTGGACATCGACGTCTACAACCGCCCGCGCTACTGGGGCGGCCGGCCTTATCCCTACCACGGCGTGCGTCCGGGCTGGGGCGGCCGCCCGCCGGTGCCACGGCCCGGCGTGATGCCGCCCGGGCGGCCGCCGGCGGTCGGCGTCCCGTCGCCCGGCCGCCCGCCGGTGGTCGGCCAGCCGCCGGCCCGCCCTGTGGTGCCGGGCGTGCCGCGCGGCTCCGCCCGGCCCAGCGCGGGCCAGAACACGCCGCTGGGCGACCGCCCCTGACGGGTGCGGCACCGCGGACGGCTCGATGACAATCCACGCATGGCCATCCGCGACATCCTGAAGATGGGCGATCCCCGGCTGCTGCGCGTGGCGCAACCGGTGGACGCCTTCGACACCGACGAACTGCACCTGCTGGTGCGCGACATGTTCGAGACCATGCACGCCGTGAACGGCGCCGGGCTGGCCGCACCGCAGATCGGCGTGGACCGGCAGGTCGTCATCTTCGGCACCGGCGCGCCCAATCCCCGCTACCCGGACGCCCCGCCGGTGCCGCGCACGGTGCTGGTCAACCCCGTCGTCACGCCGCTGGGCGACGAGGAGGAAGAGGACTGGGAGGGATGCCTGTCGGTGCCCGGCCTGCGCGGCGTGGTGCCGCGCTTCGCGCGCATCCGCTACAGTGGCTTCGATCCGTACGGCGACCCGATCGAGCGCGAGGCCGGGGGCTTCCATGCCCGGGTGGTGCAGCACGAGGTGGACCACCTGCTGGGCAAGCTCTACCCGATGCGCGTGCGCGACTTCAGCCGCTTCGGCTTCACCGAGGTGCTGTTCCCCGGCCTGGATGCGGCCGAGGACGATTGAAGACGCTCAGTTGAAGCGGCCGCCGATGCCCAGCCGCCCGCCGCCGAGGAAGGCGACCGCGATGGCCGAGAACAGGAACATGCCCTGCAGTTCCAGCGCCCAGCCGCCCTGGTTGTTCAGCGCGCCGAGGTCCTTCATGTGGACCAGCCAGATGGCGACCAGCATGTTGGCCGCCACCACCCATGCCGCCGGGCGGGTGAACAGGCCGACGATCAGCAGCACCGGCGCGACGACCTCGCCCACGTACACCAGGTAGGCCAGGATGGCCGGCAGGCCGTGCGAGGACAGCATGCCGCCGATGCCGTCCACCCCCTTGCTCAGCTTGGCGATGCCGTGCAGCAGGATGAGAACGCCCAGCGCCACGCGCAGGATGAGCTTGCCGAGATCGTCGGATTTGGTCATGGAGATGCTTTCCTCGAAGAAGGGTGGATCACGGCGCGCATGTTAGTGAAGGCGGGGCGTTCCGTGTCCCATGCCCCACGGCCGCGTCAGACCTCTTGCAGCGCGTCCAGCAGCTCCGTCTCGATCGCCAGTTGCGCGCGCTGGCCCTGCAGCTCGGGCCCGCTGATGAGGAAGCTGTCCTCCACGCGCTCGCCCAGTGTCGTCACCTTGGCCAGCTGCAGGTTGAGGTGGTGCCGCGCCAGCACCCGGGCGACGGAGTACAGCAGGCCCACCCGGTCGCTGGCCGAGATGCTGAGCAGCCAGCGCTGCGCCTTCTCGTCCGGCGTGAGGCTCACGCGCGGCGCGACGGGGAAGCTCCTGACGCGGCGCGAGACGCGGCCGCGGCTGGGGGCGGGCAGTTCGCCGGCGGCGGCCAGCGTGCGGGCCAGGTCGGTCTCGACCTGGCTGATCAGCTCCCGGTAGTGCTCGGGCAGGAAGGTGGTCACCACCTGGAAGGTGTCGAGCGCGTAGCCGTTGCTGGCGGTGTGCACGCGTGCATCCAGGATGCTGAAGGAGGCCTGGTCGAAGTAGCCGCAGATGCGCGCGAACAGGTCGGGCGCGTCGGGCGTGTAGACCACCACCTGCAGCCCCTCGCCCACGGGCGACAGCCGGGCGCGCACGACGGGCCGCGCGCCGGGATCGACCGGCGCGCCCCTGGCGGGCACGAAGCGCGACAGCTTCTTGGCATGCCAGGCGATCTCGTTCGCGTCGTGGCGCATGAAGTAGCCCACGTCCAGCGTGTCCCACAGCGCCTTGTGCGCGTCGAAGGGCAGGGCGTGCAGCTTGATCTCGGCCAGCGCCTCGCGCTTGCGGGCCTCGACCTCGGCATCGGGGTCGGGCATGTGGCCGCCCAGTGCGCGCGAGGTGGCGTGGTAGAGGTCTTCCAGCAGCTTGCCCTTCCAGGCGTTCCACACGCGCGGCGAGGTGCCGCGGATGTCGGCCACCGTTAGCAGGTACAGCGCGGTCAGGTAGCGTTCGCTGCCCACACGCTTGGCGAAGGCGGCGATCACCTCCGGGTCGGACAGGTCCTGCTTCTGCGCCACGGTGCTCATCACCAGGTGCTCGGCCACCAGGAACTCGATCAGCTTCGCGTCCTCGCGCTCGATGCCGTGGCGCCTGCAGAAGCGGGCGACGTCGCGCGCGCCCAGTTCGGAGTGATCGCCGCCGCGGCCCTTGGCGATGTCGTGGAAGAGGGCCGCGACGTAGAGTATCCAGGGCTTGTCCCAGCCGGCCGCCAGCTGCGAGCAGAAGGGGTATTCGTGCGCGTGCTCGACGATGAAGAAGCGCCGCACGTTGCGCAGCACCATCAGGATGTGCTGGTCCACGGTGTAGACGTGGAACAGGTCGTGCTGCATCTGCCCGACGATGCGGCGGAACACACGCAGGTAGCGCCCCAGCACCGAGGTCTGGTTCATCAGCCGCATGGCGTGGGTGATGCCGCGCGGCGCCATCAGCATGCGCATGAAGGTCGCGTGGTTGGCCGGGTCGTTGCTGAAGCGCGTGTCCATCACGTGCCGCGCGTTGTACAGCGCACGCAGCGTGCGCGCCGACAGGCCGGTGACGCCCACGGTCTTCTGGAACAGCAGGAAGGTCTCCAGGATGGCGTGCGGCTCGCGCAGGTACAGGTCGTCGCCGGCGACCTCGATCTTGCCGGCCTTCTCGAAGAAGCGGTCGTTCAGGCGGGTGAGCGCGGCCGGCTGCGGGTCCAGGCGCTCGGCGATGTTCAGCAGCAGGATCTCGGTGAGCTGCGACACCGCCTTGGCGGCCCAGTAGTAGCGGCGCATCAGCGCCTCGCTGGCCTTGCGCCTGGACTCACCCTCATAGCCGAAGGTGGCGGCCACGGCGGTCTGCAGGTCGAACACCAGCCGGTCCTCGCGCCGGCCCGCCACCACGTGCAGCCGCGCGCGGATGAGGGAGAGCAGCGACTCGTTGCGCTTGAGCTGCTGCACCTCGAAGGCGGTGGCCAGGCCGTTGCCGGCCAGGTCGTCCCAACTGCGGCCGAAGCCGGCGGCCTGCGCCACCCAGAGCACCGTCTGAAGGTCGCGCAGGCCGCCGGGCGATTCCTTGCAGTTGGGCTCCAGCGCGTAGGGCGTGTTCTCGTACTTCTGGTGCCGGTGCCGCATCTCCTGCGACTTGGCGGCGAAGAAGGCGCGCGGGTCGATGCTGGCCTCGAAGCGCTCGCGGAACTGCTCGTAGAGCCTGCGGCTGCCGGTGATCAGGCGCGATTCGAGCAGCGAGGTCTGCACCGTCACGTCCTTGGCCGCCTCGGCCAGGCACTCGTCGATGCTGCGCACGCTGGAGCCGATCTCCAGCCCCGCGTCCCAGCAGCGGCCGATGAAGGCCTCGAGCCGTTCGGCCGGCATGGCCTCGGCATCGCGCCCGGGCAGCAGCACCAGCACGTCCACATCGGAGCAGGGGAACAGCTCGCCGCGGCCGTAGCCGCCCACCGCCACCAGCGCGATCGACGGGCCCGGCGCCGCGTCGCGCCACAGCTCGCGCAGGGCGCGGTCCGTCGCGCGCGCCAGTTCGCGCAGCGCGGCGTGCACGTTGCGCGCGCCCGTGGGCGTGCGCAGGCGCTCGAACAGCGCGCTCTTGCGCGTGCGCAGGTCGTCGCG
>Ga0182738_1004320_pt1 | contig 15792 bp, 6 predicted proteins | sample eDN5th30CBELigMG_FD_128876 | JGI IMG/M metagenome (GOLD analysis project Ga0182738, IMG submission 128876) | Enriched Miracle-Growth compost microbial communities from Emeryville, California, USA - eDNA 5th pass 30_C BE-Lig MG (version 2)... ... | reverse complement strand
TATATATATATATATATATATGGAGTTTTTTCCTTCGAAAACTTAAAAAAAAATTGAAATTCACAAACAATAGAGTTGTTCAAATGAGGAATCCAATGCTTAACTCCTTTCCTTCTTTTTATCATGATTTACTCTCTTTATTGCAGTGATGGACTTGAAAACTTTTTTTAAGGCTCAAAACTATTATGAGAAGGTAAAGTAATTTTTTAAAGCCTTTCAAAGCCATTTTAGGCCATTTCGCTGAGAAAGCCATTAAAAAAAAAGTTTTGATGAATTTTTCTTTCTGTTTCGCAATCAAATAAAATTTTTTAAGAAAAGAGGAGGGAAAAAAATCTTTGCATTTTTTTGTTTGTTTGGAAATTCAAGAGTTGACTTAATTTTCCTGATTTTTTAACAGTCATTTTTTGACTAAAACTGATTTCGGATAAAAATTAAAGGATTCTCGAAGGCTCAAAATTCATACATGCTTTGCTGACTGAAAACTTTTTGCAAGCCAAACGAAATTCTTGAGGTTTTCCCAATTTTTTTACAATAGTTTTTTTTTCCTTATAAAGCACTTGAGCCTTAGAGGTTGAATTATGAAAGGACCATTGAAAGAGTAAGCTGAAGGGGCAGATTGTCGGGAGAAGAGCCATTTTTCAAAGCCTCTGACTTGAACTTCTAGAATCATTAAAGCAAATCTCAATTCCCATCAATACTCTATTCTCATTCACAAGATACCTTTTCTGAGATTTCAGGTCAATGAAAATTTCTTCAAGCATTCGTTTTTGTGAATATTTGGAAGAGAGCAATTTCTAAAAAGAACCCTTAGATTCATTATTTCAGGAGAAAACAATCCTTTTCAGCACTTTTAAGCTCTTTAAAAAGTTTTCAGGGTTCGGAATCGTCCTGATTTTGTCCGGTGTTCGGGATTTGTTCCAGATTTTGGTAATTTGCCCCACAAAATTCTGCAAGAATTTTTCTCCCATGTTTCTCTAGATTTTTCTTTTCCAATTTTTTTTGTTTGAATGGAGAAAAAAAATTCTTTCAACAATGTTGTCCTCAAAAGAGATCTCTCCTTCCTCACTCATAAAGTTCAAATCGAAAAAAATATTACACAAAATCTGACAAAATTTTGAGAAAAACGAAAAAAGGGAATTGCATTTTCCAAAAATCTTTTTTAGGAGTTTTCAGAATTAATCCGGACAATGGCGAACTTTCAACTTGAATATTCTCCTTCTTCGAAAAATTTTCATGAAATGTCAACTTGTGACCCTCGGATTTAGAAAAAATCTTGATTGAACAAGACTTTTCCAGTTGAATCATTTTAAGTTTCCTTTCTTTGCCATAGAGTGCCTAAGAATCGGGCGGCTTTAAAACCCCTGAAGCTTAACTTGGCTGATTATTACTTACTGAAATTTGAGCCAGAATATTTACTAAATGAATAATTTTTTTCCAAAAAGTTTCGTTTCCAAGTTAATTTCTCAAATAAAATCTCAGATTGAAAATTAATGTCCAAAATATTTAAACATGTTATGAAGTCTCGATATCATCATGTATTTGACTCCGGCCTCAAAATTTATTAAGAAATATATCTCTGCAATGAGAAAAAAATCATAATTTTTCCAGTCGTCATTTCTTTGGGGAATGAACCTATGAGAATCTCGAGAAAAGACAACAATACACCTCAGCTAAACACTTTCTTATTGGGCTACATACAAACAGGTTTACAGTGTTTAAATTTTCTTCAAGTTTCTAATTGATTAAAATAAAAAACATATCGATGGCTCATCCATAAATCCAAGGCTTTTTCTCAGCAGTTCCTTTTGGCTTATTTTTATATTGGCTCCTTTTCTAAGCTGATTTTTAATTGCTTCCATTTTGTCAAGTAAGATTCTTTAAGTTTTTCAATAGGTTCCATTGAGTATTTCATCATTTCAAAGTCTCCATCGCTTTCTTTCTCTTGCTTAGGATCTTCTTGAGGCAGCTTTAAGTGATCTAAAGCCAAAAATATTTCTTTTTGAATTTTTTCGGTATATTGAAAAGCATCTTCGAGAGCGATTTGAATTGAAACATGATTGTCTTCAGGACTTCCTTCTTCCAATGATTTGATAATTGTTTTCATCTTCTCTTGATCGATGTGTGAGAAAGTCAATCCAAGCAAAAACACCCCACCTTTTGGTTGTTTATGAACATATTTTTGAACTATGTCAGAATTTGAAAGACGTTGTCCAGTCGCCTTCAGATGGAAATCAATTATTATCGGCTTTTCCACAAGAAATTTTGTCTCTTTATTTGTCATTTTTCTGATTCCATAGTTTGTCTCTCTTCCATATATATCCTGAAGTTCAAAAAAGTCAATAATAAAATTCACAGCCAATAAATCAATCAAACTCTTTTCATCTTTACATTCGATAACTTTTTGCTGTTGCGCTGTCACAAATTTTATTTCTTGATCTTTTTCTGAATCATCGCTGCTGTTGTTCAAATCCTGAGTTATTGTATACAAAGTGTTGGACTCTGGAATAAAAACTGCTTCTGCTCTTGGGCCAAACCCGAGATATTCAAGGATTTTGTACATGAAAATTTCGTTCAGAAATGACCCACGAAGATGATGCAGGATTTTTAATGCTGTTTTGACATGATATTTCTTGCCTTCAGTATCTTTTAAAATCCAGTGATCATTGATACTGAAAAACCTGAATTGCCAATCGTTTATTTTCTCAATAGAATATGGCTTTACTTTTAGTTTTTTGACAGCGTAATTTCGAATAATGAAGTCATGGTTTAAATATTTGCAAAGCTTTTGAGTTGTTTCTGTGAGCCTATTGATGATGTTGGTGCATTTTTTAGAAGAGTAAATCTTTTGATAGTAAAGAGAGAAATAAAGGTCAGATGTTCCTTTGATAACTAGCTGATTTACTTTGGCAATTTCTTCTTCTGAGAGCTGATCTGAGGGTTTTTCGTGATAGATTTCTGCAAAAGGCATGCAGCATTCGGTGATCATATGATTCAGTTCTTCAGAAGTAAAAGAAGTGAGTTTCTCCTTTGGAGTTTCCATTGTTTGGTTTGGAGCCTTCGAAAAATAATATTGTATTGTATTTTGAGATGTCTTTGTTTGTTTGGAAACAATCTTGACAAAGCCCAAATTCTAATTCAGTTCCTGCGACAAAAATTAACTTTCCGGGGTTCTTGAAGGGAACTGTATGAGAAACTCAAGTCTTTAGAAATTTTTTAAAAATTGTCAATATTCAGATTTTGAAATTCTGCAAAAATCATTTAAAAAACAAAGAGAATGAGAGAAAGGACATAGCTCGAATTAAAAAAATTCAGAGCACTTTTTCAAAACAAATTTGCCAAACATTGTGAAAATATGAATTTTTGACAAAATTTAAATCTTCAAACATACTCTTCAGAGTTCCTGACCCCGTATATTTGAGTCTGAAATGCCCAGCTGAGGTTAGTGTCGGTCCAGTTTTGGTCCAGGCCTCCTGGCCCTGGAAAAGTTTTTTTTCCTTTCTAGAAAATAAAAAAAACTTTTTTTTAATTTTGACTCTTCAGGCTTAACAAAACAAAAAAAAAGAACCCTTCTTTTTGAGGTTATCTTATATAATTTGGCTTCCCTACCAAAATTCCAAATGCAAATTCAAAAGTTACTCCAAACTTGAAGGAAATATTTTGATGGAAACTTTGGCACAAGGTGAAAAAAATCCCTCTCCAAAATTGAGGGTCCCAAGTTTTTCAAAGAAAAAAATCAAAATGACTTCTAAAAGGGAGACGGAGTGAGGATACATGAGAATCTCATTATTTTTCTCTAGATCAAAGCCAATGTTAGATGATTCTTTGAAGAGTACTCAAAAAATCCAATTTGAATCTTTCTGATTGAGAATTTCTTTTATACTAACAGGCAAACTTGAAGAGGTTTTTGAAATTAGGTCTATTCCAGTTTTGGGTCGGGCCCACTGGACCAAAGTCCACTTTGCCTCTGAAGGGCTCAGCATCCCTGATACTCTTATTTTCATGTTGGGCAATCCTTTCTAAATGTCTTCTGAATAGGAGAAGCTATTCGAAAATTTCAAAGATTTGGATGGAGCCTTCTGGTATTTCAATTCTTCTCCTCATAACTTTGGAGAATTCATAATAAAACTCAAATTATATAAAAAGGCTTTAGAGGGAGCTATTATTCTCACCAGAAAGTTTCTGATTGAAGATTTGAATTTTTGAAGTGAAGAGGGAAAAAAACCCCAACAATTCTTCTTTTCAAGTTAAAGAAAATGGAAATCATTCTTTTCCCAGCTGGTGGAATCAGACTAAAAAATGGAATTTTTGGCTCCAAAATAATTCTGATGAAAAGAGATTTTCTTTCAAATTTGTATTTTCAAATTAGAAGCTTGTTTCTAAAATAAATTTTCCAATGATTGGAAGGTTCAATTCAATAAAATTTTTTGGAAGGAAATTAGAAAAAAATCATCTATTCCCATTTGTCATAGAACGCTGGAAACAAATGATTTTTGATCCGAAACTGGACTATTTAGTTCGTTAATAAAAATGATTCGCATGTTGTTTGAAATAGAAATCAGAAATTTCAGGAAAACAAAAGATTTTTGTTATGAAAGGAGAGAGGACAATTATTGAATTTGCGAAGATGGAAAAGATGATATATAGAAAAATGTCAAAACCTCAATTATTGAATTTTATAGAAATCTAGGAAACCCTTTGATAAATATTCGTAAATTCAGCAAACTGAAACAGATCTTTTCTGTTGAGGCTTTGAAGGATCTTCAATGGAGAACTAGTTTTGAGAAAAGGGTTGAATTCTCTCGACCAAACTTATGAAGTTATTCAGTGAAATGAAAGTAATTTGACCCCTCTCAGAATCTTCTAAATGCTGACATACAGCTATCATGGCACGCCAGAGAGAAGCAACATATGGGTGGTTTAATTCACAAACATTTATTGAAATAAGAAAGGACTTTTCGTAAGCTTCAAATGCTTTCTGCCAATCCTTCAAACCCTCATAGGCCGCTGCCATGCCGGTATATGAATAAGCAGTACGTAAATGGTTTTCTCCAAATAAAGCTTTCCTACCTTCAAGAGCCTTTTGATGATATTTTAGGGATTCTTTAAGGTCGCCTAAGCTTCCATAGGTCAGTCCAAGATTGTGATATAAGACCGTCATGAGAGCAACATGGTTTTTTTCTTTATGTACAATTTCTCTGATCTCAAGAGCCTTCTTGTAATATTCTAGCGCTTTGTCAAACATCTTCAAGTTCGAATACACAACGGCTGCATTGAAATAGGAAGAGGCGGTGTCTGCGTGATATTCTCCAAAAATACTTCGCCTTATATCTAGGGCCTTCTCACGGCATTCTAAAGCTTGATTGTTGTTTTGTGAACTCTGATATACAAGTGCAAGATCATCATAAGAGCTGGCAACTTTGGGGTGTTTTTCTCCATATCTGGATTTTAGAATTCCCAAAACTTCATTATGAAGCATCAGGACATCTGGATGGTCAGTTGAGCTCTGATTTCTTGATGCAAGACCAGAAAGTGAATCAGCCGTATTTGAATGGTTTGCGCCAAGTATGGTTTTTCTGATGCCCAAAGCTTTATTGTAGTACTCAAGTGCTTTTCCAGGCTCTCCTTGACTCTGGTAAACTGATGCAAGGTGGTGATATGAAGCAACCACATCAGGATGGTTTTCCTTGAAAATACTCTTTCGAATCTCAAGAGCTTTATTGTGATAATCAAGTGCGAGTTTAAGGTTCCCTAATTCCTGTTGTGCTTCTGCAATATTGAAATATAAACCAGCGATTGTCGGATGTTTTTCATTCAAGATTGTCTTCATAATATCGAGAGATTTTTTGTAATAATCTAAAGCTTTCTGGAAATCTGCTAAACTGCAATAAATTGCCCCAAGGTTCAAGTATGCAACCGCAGTGTCCGGATGGGATTTTTCATTGACAGATTCGTAGATATCGAGAGCTTTGGTTTGAAATTCTAAAGCTTTTTGGTGCTGGCCCAACTTTTTAAACACTAATGCAATATTGGAATAGGAAGAAGCAGTGGATGGATGTTTTGTTGGGTAGAGTTTTTGACGAAGGTCCAAGGCCTTCTTATGGTATTCTAGTGCTTCTTGATACTTTTCAAAGTTCTGATATATTATCCCAAGCTGATTATAACATCCGGCGGTATCTGGATGTTTCTCAGGATAAATAATTTTCATGATTTCGAGAGCTTTGTGTTGGAACTCTGACGCTTTTTGGTACTCTCCTAATGCCTCATAGACAGATGCAAGATTGGTGTATGAAATAGCTGTATATTGATCTTTCCCTTCGTATGTTTCTTTTGTTATGATATCAAGAACCTTATTATGATAATCCATCGCTTTTTTATAGTCTCCTAATTGGCGATAGACGATAGCAATGTCGTTATATAATGCAACGGTATGCGGATGTTCCTCACCGTAAAGAGATTCTCGAATACTCAAAGCTTTATACTGATACTCAAGTGCTTCCTCATAACTTCCCCGTTCCTGATACACAGAAGCAAGGCCATGATAGGAAGTTGCAACATGATGGTGCTTTTCTCCATACTTTGCTTTCCTGATAGTTAGGGCCTTATTGTTATATTCGAGTGCTGTTTTATGGTCTCCCAAACTGAGGTACACTTGAGCAATATCATTGTAAGAAAGAGCAGTCCTTGGATGATCTTCTCCAAAGATTTGTTGCGAAAGATTCACCGTCTTCTTAGAACAGTCTAACGCTTCTTGGTGTTCTCCTAAATTTTGATAGACTAATGCAATACAGCCATACGACTCGATTGTCTCTGGATGTTTTTCTCCATAGGCAGATTTTCTCATCTCCAGGGCTTTTTTCGATAGTTCAAAAGCTTTTTGATATTCTCCCAGGTTCTTATAATCCCCTGCAAAAGCGCTGTAAAGAGAAGCGACATGCGGGTGATTCTCACCATAAACCTCTTTTGTGATCTCCAAAGCTTTCTCGCGATACTCGAGTGCTTTTTGGCGCTCTCCTAAAATTCCATACAGTAATCCGAGGTTTCGATATGACAAAACAGTGTTTTTGTCTTTTTCTCCATAGATTTCTATTCTGATACTTAACCCTTTTAGGGAATAATCAAGAGCTTTCTGAAACTCTCCTAAACTCTTATACACTGATGCAAGACCATTATATGAGTTTGCGGTGCTTGGGTGGTTTTCTCCATAAATAGCTTTTCTCACATTGAGTGCTTTGAAATGATATTCCAGCGCTTGCGAATAATTTGCTAATTTCTCGCAAATCTTGGCCACATTATAATATGAATCAGAAGTGCTTGGATGATTCTCTCCAGAAATCTGTTTGATCATGTTCAAAGCGCTCAAATAATAAATGTATGCTGTTTGATACTCTCCTAGATTATCATATCCTGTCGCAACATTGTTCTGTAAAACTCGGACTTGTGGATGTGCTCCTCCATAGAAGTCACCCGTAATCTTCAGAACCTTCTCGTGATATTTTAAGACCTCTTTATGCTCCTCCAAGTCTGCATAAACCAATGCAAGGCCATGATATGAGCGTGCAATGGCGAGATTTTCTCCCCTGTAGAGTTTTTTTCGGAGGTCAAGAATCTTGTTGTGGTACTGGAGGGCTTGCTGGTGTTTTCCTAATTTTTGAAGAGCTTGTCCAATGCAATCAAAATGTGAGAGCTTATCCATTTCTCTGGCCCGTTTTCTACTGAGTTTGTTAACTTTTCTTTTTTGATACTCTAAACTTAAATCAAATCGCCGGGCTTCTTGATAAACATCATCCTGGTCTCTGTCTTTCAGAAATTCTGCTTCATGGAATTCGCTATTAATCTTTTCCGATTCTGATTGATACTCTTGCCACATTGCATAAGGACCTCCTTCTGATATCAAAATGTGGTAAGGTTTGATTTCTGTCTTCTTCTCAAAGCATTTGGAACATTGCTGGAGCATTTTCTGACTCTTGGCTTCAATCCATTTATAATACTTTTCTTCCTCCCCACTCACGCCGCAATCATTACATTTATAACCATAAAATATGACGCTGACATCTGGATTAAAAGATAAAAGTTTCCCCTTCAAACTTATCTTGTCCACATTTTGTGAGCCAAGAGCCAATAATGGAATATCTTTAGGAACTCCTTCCCTTATCAGACAATTCACACAGCGCACCTCAGATCCATGTTTTTTGAGACCAAATAATTTCTCACGAGATCCACACAACTGGCATTTCAAATCAGAAGAAGGCAATGCTAATTCCATTGCTAGTGATGGTTGGGAGTTCGTCATGAATTTTCTCAACGTTTGAGCTCCATAAAGGAGCACTAAATGCCTGCAAGTATTCTGTTGATTATCGATCTTGAAAACTCCAAGTTCTAAAATTTTGAATCGTGACCTGACATTAAACAAAATTTCTTTTTCCTTGGGTAACTCAGAAATCTGTGAAATGTCTGCAAAGCCTTGCTCATCTAATTCAGGCAAAGGTGGGATGATGATTGTGATAAAGATTTTATTTTTCGTATCATCCCTTGCAAAGTCTAGAGCAGTTTTTGAACTGACACTGGTTGATAAAAAGCCATACATTTCAATTTCTTTTCCGACATTCTTCTTAAGTTTTTCCCATTCTTCAGAAGAAATATACGCTCCTCGGAAAACCATTCCATTAAAATTGTTGCTCTCTTCTTTATAATGTTCTCTAATTGCTCTTTCAAGATCTTTCAGTAAGAATCTACAGTACAATATTGAATCCAAGCTTGACATACGAAGGCAGTTATTGATCATCCGATAAATCGGAGATGGTTTTGTATACCAACGAAGAATCTTCTTTTTGTTGTAATCAGAATAGTCTCCTTCAAATTCATTGAGTGTTTTTTTCTTATCTTGGTAAATCTTTCGAGCTAAATTTATAAAGTCGTCTTTTGCTTGTTTTCGATTTTGGAAATTGGTCAAATTCTTGAGATAGTAGTGAACATTATACAGATGACTTTTGTCCCAAGCATCAAAGTCTGTTGCAAAGGCTGGGAAATTGAGCTTCAGTGGAGATCTGTTTCTGATACCTTCTTTAATCTTTGGAATTAACTCCTCCAAAGTTTTTCGAACATCCACCTTAGAGTTTCGGATTTGCATGTCATCACAACAAATATAAAACCCAAGTAACTCTTTGAAGTCTTTGAGACCTCGAACGATTTTCTCTGCCTCAGACTTTTCAGAAAAAATCAAATGATATGGAGGTCCAGAATAATTTTCGATTCTCTTCCATAATTCTCCAAAATTTGTGTAAATATCACTTTCTCGAATCTCAATTTCCGCCAGTTCCTCAAGCTTCTCTTTGCTTTGAGGGCACGCACTTGGATTATACCAAATTATAATAAACTCTTGATGGAAATTCTGAATGATTTCTTTCACGTCACACATAACTGTCACTTCCTCTTCCTCTTTATTCTGGGTAGTTGGATTGAAAAAGTCGAGTCGTGTGAAGAACACAAACACTTTGAAAGATTTGAGAATCTGACCCTTGAAAAGATCTTTTATCAGAGCTTCCTCTTCAAAATCAAACATTCTTCTGTTAAATGTGTCCTCCAAGTCTTGAAAATTATTCACCAACTTCTGATCTTCATAATCTCCTGGCGCAATAAATAAAAAGCTTATTCCAAGTGATTTAGCAAATTTCACAGCCTCTTGAAATTCTGTGAAATGATGCATACATTTATTTTCTTGGACAATATCTTGGAAGGCCTTCTCAATGTTTGGGTTATAAAAAATGATTGGAGACTCGTCTCCATAGGTGCTTTTGAGAGAGGCGCATTTTCCAATGAGCTTATTGGAACGGGAAATATCTTCAGCAGGTGAGTTTTCCATTTGAATGATAGATTATTTTTTTTGAGGTGAATAAATAGAGATTGAATTTTTATTTAAAGATTATTATCTGAGGTTCAAAAGTTCCTTAAAAGTTGCAGATTTGCCTTGAAATTCCGCAGGGTTCTTATCACGTGTTTTTATTATTATTAATAAATTTATTTTTCATGCACCTGTGAATATGGCCTGAAACCTCTGTCTTCTCCCAGGGATTGTCGACTATTTCGTCAATCCTCTAGTCTTTTAAATCCTGATATCTTTTTCTCTTGACTTGGTGTCTTTGTATCTTTCTTTCAAATATGTATTGGATGACTTTCAAACTTTATCTTGAAAATAGACAATAGAAATTCAGTTTCTTGAGAAACTAAGATTATCTCAGATTCTGCTGAGAAACACTTGTCAAACTAAACCTGAATCACCCCGTGAACTCTGAGAGAAATTCTCTGAAAAGGAATTTATTCAAAAGTGATTTCACACATTCTCTTTGTTAATCGTATCTCATCAAATGATACCTTGATCTGAGATCTCTTTTTTAAAGCCGTAACAGAAGAAAATGTAGAGTGAGTCATTCTTCTTAGTTTAAAGGTGCAAATTTTACGAGTCTTTATGAACTCAACAATATCAGAAATATGGAATCATCATTCAATACTCAGAGTCATTTTGGAATAGGGATGGAGAACAGTATATGAAACAAGTCTGAATAAAAACCTGAATCGTCAGGAAAGATGATTGAGCTTGCAAAGTGATCTTTGAAGGAGAAAATATGCGACTTTAAAATATTTCTAATATTCAATATGGATTTAGGATGTATGAATGGAAGTTAGTTGTGAAAAAGCAGTGCTCACTTTCTGAAATCTAAATGTCGTTTATGATTCTCACGCTTTTCTATGATACGTGCATGTGCTAAGAAAAACTTCCTTTCAAATTTACCCTCTCTTTAGAAGTGTTTATAAATTTGCTGAGATGAGAAAAGAAGCATATTTCAAGACTTGGCTTCAATAAGATTCTTTAGGATATAGCTCAACGGATTAGAAAGTCGCTTCTCTAACCAGTTCCAATCTCAGCAGGCAGATTCGAACTGTTAAACTCAAAGAATTTTTTTCAAGAGTAAATTCCAAAAAATTGAATCGATAAGGGGAGTCGAACCAAGGTTCTTGTGAACAAAAATATTTCCATCTCACTTTACCATTTGGCGTTCCATAAATTCCTAGAAAGGCAAAAGTCTGTTTGATTTGAAAGAATCAAAGCCCTTGAATCGAGTCAGCCAATGAAAAAATGTGATGAAATCATCTCTTGAAGAATAGTTTTGTCAAAATGGCCCTGCAAAATGAGTCTTCTAAGAGAGGATTAAGATACACAAAGCTCTCTTGAAGATAAGAAAAGGTTCGCTTGCGATTTTTTTCTCCAGGCTTCTCACATGTTCTGGTAAAAATTTTCTCGAGTTTAAAAAACAAATTTCAATGAATTTTTCCAAATAAAATATCGATTCTGAAAGTTTGAAACTTAGAATAAAAATTGGGAAAAATAAAGCAAGATTTTTAACAGAGATCTTCCTGTTTTTTTTTTTGAGAAACTCCGTTACAAAAAATATTTGTGATGACTTCTCGAAGAAAACCGAAGAGAATAAGCAAACAGGCTTATTTGGTTCAGAGATTTAGATTGGATTTTAAATGTCATATTTTAAACTTCTTTCTCATCCCATTTAAATTTTTTACCTTTTGAAGGACTAATTTTGTTAACAATCGAGATGTTATGCACTATTTGCAGTTTCTCGAGTTCTATTACGTTCAAATTACTATCATTCTTGCTACAGAGAGAATCTCCTTCATTTCCAGAAGGAGATTTTATCTCCAAGCAGCAAGTTCATTTGCCTACAAGATTCAAGCCAGAAAATGCTGATTTATTAAAAATGATTAAAAAGCTTTACGAAAGGTGTAAAGCGCAGTTCCTCTTGATAAACTGATTGATGGAGAAAAGGGCTAAAAACCAAGTCTTTTTAGTTTGGAAGAGTAATTCAACCGCCATGACTCAGCAGAATTCTTAAAAAGGCCCAAGAAAGATTACTTTCAGAATGAAAAATTTATCGATAAATTCTGAAACAGTTTTTGAGTTTATTAATTTCTCAAAGATGAACAGCAGAAAAAGGGTATTGGGAATTTATGCTTAGAGCGGCGCTTTTAAACAGTTAGAAGCTCCTCATCCTTCTTGTTTGCAACTCTCTTGGTATTTGCTTTCGTTGGAAATAGTTTCTTTATGAGTTGAAGGCTTGAGTCGAAAATGCTACTGACATAGTCAAATTAAAGTAGTTTGTTGATCTTGAAATCTTTTTATGGATTGGAGAATTGTCTTTGAAGTGAGAAATGTTCAAACTATTCACATCCACTGCTTTAGACATTATTCTTTGCATTAAATCTTGGAATATCAAACGAGAACCCGATATGTGAAGTTCAGCCTCTAAAAAGAATTTCCTTCTTCTCGTACTTTAAACAATACTCTCCAACTCTAGCCCAAGTTTTTGTCAAGATTATGATAAAACTTTACGGATTCATTTTGAAATAAGCCTCATTAAGAGATCTCCCTATAGCAAACAAGGACTAAGTGTATTTTAAGATGAGTATTTCACAGTAAATTAAACGAAATCAGAAAAGGGGATAATTATATGCCGATTAATAGATCCAGTTCAAGTTTCATTTTTAAAAATCAGGGTCCTTGATTCAAAAACCTGACTATTTAGACCCCCTAAATACTTGATTTAATTTCATAAAAAGAAAAAAAGGTTAAATAAAAAATGCAGTCTGACAACGAGAACAATGAAGTCCCCTTTCCTGGTTTTCAATGGGACAATGATCATAATGCTTACAGCGACCTCCCTCGCGCTCATTATCCGCAAAATGACTACCAAACTGAGGTAAATTTCTCCCCCGACGTTTACCAACAAGGGCAACAACAACCCTATTATGATAATTCCCCTTATGCTCCTCTAGAAAATGATGTTTATAACCCAGGTTCTTCGTCAGTTCCAATGTCCCTGAAAAATAGAGCTTGAAACTTTGGCTTTTCTTCATACGGACAGCCGGGTAATAATGATGATGATAATCTTCCTCCACGACACGAAAACAATCATCTTGATTGCCTTCTTGGTGTATCACTTTAGCAACAAGGACGTTACTTTGTCCACTTTAGCCGGGCCCTTTCTTATATCAGCTTTCACCTTGCAGCTGACCAGATCCTTGACGTCCAAGTTAAAGATGATGGAATCTCATGTCCTTCTGGCTATTACAGCATGTTGGTTGGGACCTGGCCGGGCACAGTAGCTGGCTGTGATTGTCCATTAGGATTATATCAGAGGCAATGTTCAAGCAAAAAAGGCTCAAGTGATAAGTATTGCACCAGTATTGCTGTAAGAAGTCCCATTGATATGTATGATTCGGGTGGCTCGAAATGGCGTATCAAAAGAGCCAAGATTGGAACCCAATATACCAAGCCAGTGGAGTGTGGCAACGGTTTTAGAGAATGCTTTTCTGGTATCTGTGTCTTGTCAAGCCTGAATTGTCCTGTTACAAAAGTCAAGATTCAATCATCAGGAACATATAAACTGAAAGTGGGAACGAATAGGTATGTGGTGACGGAGAGCACGCAAGGAGAGTCTCCTGTGGTTGATCTAGCCATAACTCCCAATGACATTCCTTGCTTCAGTGATGACTATCAGCCTGCTGGGTCCACTTTCCCATATAAATTGATCAATGAAGATGAGGCAGGTTGTTCGAAGTGTGGCCTGGATAGCCAGTACAGCTTTCAGATTGATATTCAGACACAAGAGAACCTGTTTAATCAGAACTCCTTCCCAAGCAAAGTGATGAATTTGCCTGATTATGATGAGACTTATGAGAATACTCATTCTATAGAAAAAGAATGAACGTCTTGGAGAATGATTTTTGCTTGAGTATTGATACCGAGACATTGGAGAAGTCTTCAGTAGCAGCTGAAAAACTGAATAAGTTTATGTCAGGAACTTCAATAACCGCCATGGTGATCCACGGGCTTTTGTTCTTTATTGTTTTTGTTATGGTAATGAGCACGAGATCCGAAGGAAAATCACTCCTTGAGGTCCTTGATGGAGCTGGAGAAACTCAGGTTTGGGTCGCCCCAGTTGCCTTGCTTGGAACCCTTGAATATATTGCTTTGATTGTGATGTTTGCTGCCGCAAAACATTACAGAAATGTTATGGTTTCTGCTGAGCAGTATTTGACTAAGTTGAGCGATACAGGCTGTTTTTTGGATTCGCAACCGCAAGAGGCTGTGGATGATGTGGCTGGGAGTTTGTATAAGTACTCGCTTGCTCTGTTTTTGCTTGCTACTTTTTCTGTTTTGCCCTCATATTATTTATTATGTAGGGCTAGAAAGAAATAGATCTTGGTTTTGGTAAGAAGAAGAGGGAGTAGAGAAGACAAGAAAAGGAAAGACATGACAAGACAAGGGTTTTTTTTTATGTTGATAAGCGAGTAGATATAAAGAAACAACATACTTTATGAGATGAATAATTTTTCCGTAAATTGTTTTATTCATTTCATTTATCTTTTTACTCAAGAGTTTTTTTGTTGAATATTATTTTTGATTGCAAGGAGAGAAAAAAAAAATCAAGAAGTTTTGAGATAGATGATGGCTCAACACTAATAAAAAATTGCCAGAAAAAGTTAAGTTTTTTGATTTCTTTGGAAAAAACTTTTTGATTAAATTTCTAAAGCGAAGAAACTTCTTTGAGAATTTGGCCCAAAAAAAAATAAATGCCTTGTGTAAAATATTCTTGTTTGGAAATTCTTTTAATTTTTCCAACATGTTTTTCTCAGAGAAAATTTATTTTTCTTTTTGCTTCCTTTCTCTTTTATCCTTCTGAGTAAAAGTTTGTCTCAAGAGAGAAAAGAAATGAAACTGATGAAGTCCAACAGAAACAGAATTACTTGTTCAAGGTAAATCAGAAAAAAGTTTAAAGTTCAAAACTCCTTGAAAAATTCTCTCTCGCAAGAGACAAAGAGAAAATGAAAAATCTTTGCTGTATTTCAAGCTCATTCATCATCATCATAAAAAGCAAAGAGGAATTTCTTTTTTCGCCTTTTAAAACTTGAGAAATTAGAAAAACACTTCTGAAACTGAGAGATGAAAACAGGGTTTTTCGAGAATTTCTCTCCTTTCAGGCTCAAATTCTTGAAAAGAAAAAGCTTCAAAAGTTTAGATACCTATTTTCTCTTTTACGTTATCTTTACGAAAAACGCAATCGTCTTATCGGATGTGGCTAAACTCCGAAAATTACAAACCTTTTATTTTAAGAAAATAGCTAATAATTTTTGTTAAAATAATTTCAAAAAGTCTCAATCCTTGAGGAAAGATGAATTGTTGATCACTGATTTGGTACAAAAATATCGTGAAGATGATTTTGATGTTGAGAGATTTGACAATAAATTGCTTTAAAGAGCTTCAGGATCAAGGGATTTCAGCTTTCATTGTTAAATTTTTCTGCCTCAAACTCTACAGTCCACGAACCTCAATTCTCATAGCATTATTTTTATCATTCTTTGACTCAATTAATATCCTGAAAATCAAAAAAATTAGCCCTGAGATTCTGAAAAAGCCCTTTTAAAATTCCATTCAAAAAATCTCTTTGTTTGTTTGAGCTGTTTCCAAGTCAGTTAACTTCAATAATTTCTATGATCCAAGCTATTCCTTCTTTCTCATAAAGGGCCTCAATAAATTATCGAGAATATTTGGGCTAACTCAAAAACTTCAAAATATCTTTCGAAGGTCTTAAGAGAAGATGACCAGTTTCGACTTTCTCTTTATCCTGTGAAAGTTTGAGAAGCGAATATGTGAAGTGTGTCGTCTTTTATCAAGAAAAATAAGAATGAGATCAGGTTTTTTGTACTAATTTTAGTAGTACTGAG
>Ga0182738_1004319_pt1 | contig 15793 bp, 22 predicted proteins | sample eDN5th30CBELigMG_FD_128876 | JGI IMG/M metagenome (GOLD analysis project Ga0182738, IMG submission 128876) | Enriched Miracle-Growth compost microbial communities from Emeryville, California, USA - eDNA 5th pass 30_C BE-Lig MG (version 2)... ... | reverse complement strand
TGCCCACTCGAAAAATCCAATTTCATCTAAAATTAAGGAAATAATAATAACTGCAATAAACGTTAATGTTGCATTCCATACAATTTGAGTTACATCCAGCACGTCATGGAAATCAACCACACCTGCTAAAAGAGCTAATACTGCGCCTCCACATGCTGACCAACCAATAGACAAGTTCTTTGGCTGCCAAATGACAAAAATCAATGTCACTAAGAAGATGAGGGAGGCTACTATAACTGATACCACTTTACAGACCTCCTATTATTAGCAACAATTAATACGTAAACCTTGCTTTTCTAGTTCTTTTAATCGTTCATCTTCGCTTGGTAAAGAATCGAGTATATCAAGGACAAACTGATAATAGCTGTTTTCTTTATTTAAGGAATAGAAGATCCAATGTCCTTTTCGTCTTTCACTTACAAGTTCGATATCTCTTAATTTACGCAAGTGTTGGCTAATAGCCGGTTGACTTGCTTTATAAATTTCAACTAGCTCACAAACACAGCACTCGTTATTTTGGAGCAGCTTCATCATTGACAATCTTGTCTTATCTCCAAGCAACTTCAGTATCTGTACTGCTTTTTCCACTTCTACCTGCGCTTTTACATCCATTATGACTCGCCTCCTTATCTTTAAATATAATTATATAAGTATTTTATTATATACTCAACAAAAATATACATTTTAAACATTAATCAAAAAAAGTTGATTAATTCCTTGATTTATCTAAATTTTCCAGATATGATGAATACATCAAAAAAAATTGATTAATAAGAAATGAGGGTTATAACAGTGAGAGTCAACAACTCTGGAAACTTATCTGTTAAGTACTTTCAATCGTATTTTTATTTAGTTATGAATACTCAAGGTATGAATCATAAGGAAGCAAGAAATCTTATTTTTCAGCGCTTTTTTCATCAAGATCCTATGTTAAGAGGGAAGACTACATACATCAACTTTGAAAAAGCATACAAAAGTTTTGAATTTTAAATCAAAAAAAATTGATTAAGGAGAATGACGGTGGAAAAAGTCAACGAGGTAAAGCAAACATTTAAGCAATATGAAAAAAAATTTAAAGCTCTTGCCGATCAAAAAAGATTAGAAATTATGTATGAGCTTTGTCAGCGAGGGCAGACATGCGTATGTGATTTAACTGAGTTCTTTGGAATGTCTCAATCTAAGCTCTCATATCACTTAAAAATTTTATTAGATGCAAATCTCATTGTTAAAGAAACAAAAGGAACATGGAGCTATTACGATCTAAATGATAAAGAAGTGAATCATATTCTTTCTGAAGAGCTTTGCTGTTTATTTAGAAAAGATACGAGTAAAAGCTGTTCATGCTCTTAATCTAAGGAATTCAAGTTAATAGTATGTATAAGACGAAGGAGGAATTTTAAATGAAATATGTTCATGTAGGAATTAATGTAACCAATCTAGAGGCATCCATTGAATTTTATCAAAAAGTATTTGGTGCTAGCCCTGTAAAGGTTAAAGAGGATTATGCAAAATTCTTATTAGATGAACCAAGATTAAACTTCACATTAAATATACGTGACGAGGTACGTGGAAACCAAGTTAATCATTTTGGATTCCAAGTAGATACTCAGGAAGAAATATCTTCTCATAAAACACGATTAGAAAAAGAGGGCTTCTTTGCTCGTGAAGAAACGGATACGACTTGCTGCTACGCTGTGCAAGATAAGTTTTGGGTAACAGATCCTGACGGAAACGAATGGGAATTCTTCTATACAAAATCAGATAGCGAAGTTCATAAGATTGAGGATAACGTTGGGCCAAATGAAAAATCACCTTCAAGTAATTCATGTTGTTAATCCTTAATTAAAGAATACAACTCTTATTGGATTATAAATTCTGTTTTTGAGCAAACTACTCAAGACGCCGTTAAACTTATGCCTTATTATCCTAATGGCATCAGTACTTTAATTAGTTCTCCAACTGCTCAATACATAGTTCAAGAATAAAAATTAATTATGCAATTTAGATTTTACTTAATATATATCATATACAACCTTAGTTTACGTAATGGATATTATAAGAAGCCAAACTCTTTGTAAGGATTTGGCTTCTTATAATACCTGTTATGTAAACGAAAAATTTATATGGTATATATAGTTAATTTTTTACTTTTTAGGTTTAGGCATCTCTATGTAGGTTCATTTTATATCGCTTTTTTAACCAATAATAAAGAATGAATTCGCTGATAATAAAAATAAGTACACTTATAAATGTAGTTGCTAAAAATTCGAATATATTAAGAATAGACATAGAGTGGCTCCACCACCAATATCTAAAATTTGTTCCGAACAAAACGAGATGGATAAAGAGAGAAATTGCTTGAACTTCTCCTATTGATCTATTAGATTTCATAATCAGTATCTTTCCAATAAAGAAACTGATTATAAAAGATAGAACAATGAATACAAAATAAAAAGAACTAGCCAATAAGGCTTCTTCCGGTGAATACATTGTAACCCTCCTTTTATATACATTATTTTACTATTAATTATAATTAAAGAAAGTCAGTTTTTGTATTAAGAATTGATACCGGTAACTGTAATTATGTTAACTCATTTTATGTAGGTTATTTAAGAAATAATATATAAAATTGCCTATATAACAGTATTGCAACTGTAAGTTGACAATGTTCATCTGTAATAAGATGGAAAAAGAGCGTTGTATTTGAGATGATTAACCTAATAAAAGATAGGAGGTCATTACTATATGACGTTTGGTGAAAAACTTTTTAAATTAAGAAAAGAAAAAGGTCTCTCACAAGAAGCTTTAGCTGAAAAGGTAAATACATCAAGACAGGCGATTAGCAAGTGGGAAAATGGCCAGGGCTTTCCGGAGACTGAAAAGCTGTTGTTGTTAGGAAATATATTTGAAGTCTCAATTGATTATTTGTTAAAAGATACAGTCGTACAAGAAAGCAACACTGAAAAAGGCTATTATGTAAGTAAGGAAATGGCTGAAGGATTTTTAGCCTTTCAAGGGAAAACACACAAATATGTATCTTTGGGAGTTAGTTTGCTCATCCTATCGACCATACCTTATTGGTTGTTCGATCAAAACAAAGAACTTTCTACATTTTTAATTATTCTAATTGCTACTATAGGAGTGGGCGCTCTCGTTTCTGCGGTTTTGTTAGGAGGACATCAATATAAGGTACTTAGTAAAGAACCTCTGTTACTGGATCATCATTATGTAAAAGAATTATCTCTAAAATACGCTCATACTAAAAAGAAGTATGCTGTTGTAATGATTGTAGGTTCTTGTTTATCTATAGAATTTAAACTTAGTCAAAAACCATCGTTTTTGGGGAATGGTTTTTGACAGTTGTTCTTTCTCAGTTAACGCGACTTATGATAAACTAATTTTATCGGAATTTTCAGAATAATGGAACTCCCATTGTTCCGTTAAAGGGCCAGTTTAAAGGAATTAAATTAAATTGGAGGGAATAGAAAATGGATGCAAAGACACTTTTGTTACAACAATGGGCAAGCTGCTTAGATGAAGAAGACTGGTTTCCACCACTTGAAAAAGTGCTAGAGGATATTACTCTTGAACAGGCAGTTTGGAAACCAGCTGATGGGACAATGAATTCCATTTGGGAATTAGTTTGTCATTTACTTTTCTATGAAAAGAGACTTCTGATGCGATTTCTTGGTGAAACAGCGAATGAACCACAGGCAGAAGATAATGGATCTACATTTCGATTACCAACTGAGACGGTTCAAAATTGGAAGGAAACAAAGCAAGAATACTTTTATGTTCATCGTGAACTTGAAAAAATACTAGCAAAATCAGAACATGAAGATTTGTATAGACAGATCCCTGGAGAACGATCATTAGTGCTTGAACTGAAGAGTTTAGCAATGCACAACGCATATCATATTGGGCAAATTGTATTCCTAAGTAAAATGCAAGGAGCTTGGGCAGCGAAACGCAGCTTTTAAAAAAGCTTCATTAGCTTTACAGTTATTTCATTATGGAGGGCTTTAATGGAATAAGAACGGGAACATCCAAATCGGACGTTCCCATATTTTATACCTAAAAAATAATTACATCTCAAAAAAGCTATGTCTTTCAACTTTACAAACTCTAAAAGAAAAATTTTTATACCATTCCGTTTTCCCTTTGTTTTGTGGTGCAATATGAGCTGAGTTTTCTTTCCAAGCTTTTATCGACTCTAAAGAATCCCAATATGAAACTGTGATTCCTAAATCTTTATCTCTGGCACTTTCTACTCCTAAAAATCCTTTCTGGTTAGAAGCGAGTTCTACCATTTTATCTGCCATTACTCCATATCCCTTATCTCCTTCAGTTCTCTGCGAAGCAAAAATCACTGCAAAATAAGGTGGTTCAGGGGTTTTTGCGATTCCAACCATATGCATTTCCTCCTTGAAAAGTAAAATCAAATCCAATATAGTAAATTTTAACATAATTCAGATTGTCGGCACTGAAAAAGATCTTCGTTTAAAAGATTCTTTTAACTGCTCATTCAAATGCTTATCCTACCATATCGGTCTAGATTAGTAATATACTGGTTTTACATCTATAAAAAGAAAAGGGGATTAGCAATGAGAAAACAAGTATATATTATCCATGGATATGGAGCCTCACCATCTAATCATTGGTTTCCGTGGCTAAAAGAAAAATTAATAGCAGATAATCATCAAGTTTCGGTTCTTCACATGCCAAATTCGTCCGATCCCAAGAAAGAAGAATGGTTGGAAACATTGGCTAATAAAATAAAGAATTTAGATGACAACACTTATTTTGTAGCACATAGCTTAGGATCTATCACGCTATTGAACTATCTAGAAAAATTAAATCCGTTACCAGGGTTTGGAGGATTTATTCTTGTTTCTGGCTTTTCTGAACGATTATCATCTTTATCTTCACTAGATCCTTTTACAGTTAAAGAAGTGGATTATCAAAAAATAATTTCTGCAACTAACTCACGTGCTGTTATTGCTGCAAAAAACGACTATATTGTTCCTTTTCAATTAAGTCAAAATTTATCAAACCAATTAGATACATCATTTTATCCAGTTGAAAAGGGTGGTCATTTTCTAGAAGATGATGGTTTTATTGCTTTCCCATTGGTTTATGATATTTTAAATAATATGATGAAAACCGTATAAATAATGAGGGAATAGGGTGATACCATGAATAAAAACAGAATAAAGATACTCGCAATCTCAGGGAGTTTGCGTAAAAATTCTTCCAATACAAATGTTCTGTATGCTATTTCTAATCTAAGACCTGAAAATATTGATTTTCAATTTTATGAAGGATTGGGACTTCTTCCTCATTTTAACCCTGAAATAGATACTGATAGTCCTCCTGACCCTGTTAAGGACTTACGTAACCAACTGAAATTAGCTGATGGTGTAATAATATGTACACCAGAATACGCTAGGGGAGTTCCAGGGTCCCTAAAAAATGCTCTTGATTGGATTGTATCCTCGGGAGAATTTGTGAATAAACCAGTAGCTGTTATTAGTGCTTCTTCACGTAGTTCAGGTGGAGATAAAGCTCACGAGTCCATTTTACTTACATTAGAGATGATTGAAGCGAAAATCCCAAAAGAAAGCACTTTACGAATTGGTGCTGTAGGAACCAAAATCAATAATAAAATCGAAATCTTAGATTCTACAACGAGTGAACAGTTAAAATCGGTATTGAATTCTCTCATTTCATCTATCAAGTTTAACTAGCTAGAGTATTCCTCCTTGTGTCTATAAATATGAGAAGCCTTTGTCTATATCCACAAAGGCTTCTTTTTTATTAGGTGTAATTTATTAGAAGGGAATTTAGTTATGGAAAAATATCTTCTCGCACTAATAACCATTGTTTTATTATTAGTTGCTATCGGCAGTTTTGTAATACCAAATATCATCAACTATGCTTCCTATTTCACCAACTAAATTTAAGGTGTAGATATTAATTTAGTTTAGGTGAAAACACAATGTATCTAAACAAATGTGTCAGAACATCTAACACTCCGATTGCATGTGATCCTATTTTAATCAATATTGTATTTATATTAAAGAAAAGAGAGGTTTTTTAATTGGTTACTACTGTGGAAATTAAACAATTAAAATCTATTGATCATTATATAGACAGTCTTTCAGAATTATTAATTGAAACTGTAAACGATGGGGCATCTATAGGATTTTTGCCACCTTTAAAGCATGTAGAAGCAGAGCAATATTGGAATAACACATTAAAATCAGAAGTAGTTCTATTTATAGCTACAATCAATAATGAAATAGTTGGAAGTGTTCAACTTTATCTAGATACAAAACAAAATGGTGCACATAGAGCTGAAATTGGTAAATTAATGACTCATCCTAAATTCAGAAGAAAAGGCATCGGACGTTTATTAATGGAGGCAGCTGAAAATAGAGCAGAAAAAGAGAATAGATCATTGCTTGTACTTGATACAAGAGAGGGAGGCCCATCTAATCATCTATACAGTTCTTTAGGATTCATCGAAGCTGGACGTATCCCCTACTATGCTGAATCAGCAAATGGTGATCTACATACAACTGTTTTCTATTACAAGTTTTCTAATTTAAGTAAAAATATTTAATACTGTTTGCTGTAGCTGTTTATAGTCAAAGTAGGATAGCCTTTAATACTAATTAAAGGCCTTTTTATGTTTACAGGCACCTAGAATTTACATTATGGTAACTAGAAAGTGACAGCATAAATTATATCAAATCTGACCCTACCCTGAGTATCAGCAATACTTTAAGCTATACATATATACTTGAAAATTATAGTTTAGATAACGAGGGGGATAACCTATGATAGCTTCACCAGAAAAAATTATAGAGTTAATTGACCAAGATCAATATTTAGAAGCATTCCCGATATTAAAACAATTACGCACAGATTTAACAGAAGAAAGTTATTTAGAACTTCTAAAACAGATGAAACAAAATGGATACAAGCTTTTTGCCCTATATAATGAAAACAGAATTGTGGCATTAACGGGAGTGGGCTTACAATTAAACTTTTATAATAAAAAGTATGTCTTTGTATATGATCTAGTAACAGATGAAGAACATCGTTCCAAAGGTTATGGTTATAAACTATTAAGCCATATAGAAAAATGGGCTAAGGCAAACGGAGCTGAATTTGTTGCCCTAGAGTCAGGAATTCAACGAACCAATGCACACAGATTTTATGAGGAAAAACTTGACTATAATAAATGGTGCTATTCTTTCCGTAAATCGATATGAGACATATTCTTATAAATAGCTACCTGAATAAATAAACAATTGGTTACAGATAGGCCATATTTCTATATGGCTTATTTGTTTTTCAATATTATTGAGTTCCTATAAGTGGTTTTATGTTAACTAGAAAGGAATAGTTAAACATAAACTCTAACACCGGTGTATATAGGGATGTTAAGTATAGGCGTATCTTTTTATAAGGGCCAAATATATGTTGAAGGTTATAAAAAGTGGCAGCTTAGTATGAGAAGTTGCCACTTTTATTTTACATGATCAGTAACATTATTTGTGATACAAGAATCTAAAAGAGAATCCTTAATTTCTGCTTTCATATTCCATGATTTTAATATTTCTGTTTCAAATCTTTGTATATCTTTAAAGCTTGTTCATATGTATTGTTGTTCGAAGCAATTTGATAATTTTTTGTACTATCATCTGTATGAAAAATTCCCTTATCATCTATCATTAAAGTTCCCGAAATTTTATCATGATAGACAAATATTATTGATATTGCCTTATCATAATTCAATTGTTGGTTGGTTTGTCCTATGTATTGAAGTTGATTATAAGAATTAACAAGTGATTGAACGCTTTCTTGCTCAACTTTATTATATCCTTCATATAAACTTTGCCCTAAACCAATATCAACGTAATCTGCTTTGATTCCCTTTACAGAGTTATTACTGCATCCATTTATAATAAGGACTATTATTACAATGCTAAGAATAAATAATGATCTTTTCATAATTTTAATCCCTTCAAATTATTAGTATTATTAATTTTTAAGCTTTAATAAATACGTCACTATCTTTTTTACTTAGACCTATATATTTAAAATACCTCCTAAAATTTTTTTTGTATTATTAATGGTAACATTTATTTTTTAATTTAAATTACTAAAGTGTAAAACTAATTCAAACTTCCCAGAGCGCACATTATGGTAAATAAGAATGTATATATTACTCACTTAAAAACAAAGATTTTATTTTAATTTTTTCTATTTTATGAAATAATTGTATGGTTCATTTAAAATATGACAATCAAATTTATAGGGAGAAGAAAAAATGAAATCAGTAAAAAATATTGTATTTTTTGTGCTGTTGTTATTTATTATTTCAGCTTGTTCTAATTCAAAAGATATAAAGCTTTCAAAAGCAGACGCTATAATAACTAATAACAAAGACCTTGTAGGAGAAACTGTTAGAACCATAGGAGAAGGTAAGAGTCAAACAACTGTGGACACGGTGTTATACTATACGTTTGTAGTAAAGAACAATTCTAATAAATCTATATCTAATGAAGACTTGAACCAGATAAAACTAAAAATAAAACCTAATCAAGAATTACTATCGGTTGTAGAAGATACAGTAGGATCTAACCTTTATAATGTTAACAAGAGTAAAATAGGAGGGGGCCAAGGAATAGAGGAGATTCCAGCTCATGGTACTGGAAAGTTTACTATTTATTATAACTTAAGCACAGATAAACAGGGGAATAAACTACCTTCTATACCTACTAAAGAGGAGTTAAAAAGAATAAAGGAAAATGCTTTAAAATCTACACTTATTGTCTCAGAAAATGGAGAAGAGATTGCTCACTTCAATTTAAATAAAAATTAGTATGTAATTTAGAGATACATAGAGTAATTAAAGAGAAGACCATTTAAATGGTCTTCTCTTTAATTACTACAGATAAGCTTTATTATCTTAATCAAGGATGCATAGAGTATATTACTTGAACCTAATTAACTTTAGATTTTTCATTCATAGATTCGATCCTCTAGAAAAGATTAAAAATATTATTGTTTTATTAAAGCAGATATACTTATTACAACTTTGTTTATTTCCGACAATCTCAATTATGGTAATTATAAAAATAATACCTTGTATTAAAAGGTATTATTTTTTATAATCAACTAAGAGGTGGAAAATTTGGAAATTAGTAGAGAGATCTTAAAGGGTCATATTGATACGTTGATTTTGTCGTTACTTTATCAAAGGGATATGTACGGTTATGAATTGGCTAAGATTGTTCGAGAAAAAAGTGATGAACAATTTGAACTGAAAGAAGGAACTCTTTATTTGTCTTTAAAGAGATTAGAAAAGAATAATTGGATTTCTTCTTACTGGGGTAGTGAGCAAGGTCCTGGCGGAAGAAGAAAGTATTATAAGCTTACCTCCTTAGGTAAGCAAGGCTTTGAAGATAAGCGTTTAGAATGGCAATTTATAAAGAAAATGATGGATTCATTTTTATGGGGAGGAACTAAGTGAAGAGAATAGAAGCATTTGTGGATTCTATGTATTTAAATGTAGACGGAGATAAACAAGAAATCGAAGAATTAAAAGCAGAAATGAAAAATCATTTGTTTGAATCCGTTCAGGAGTTAAAAGAAGGAGGAAAAACAGAACAACAAGCTATTACAATTGCGATTCAACGGTTTGGTGAAGAAAAAGAAATGCGCGCTGTTATTGGACAATTGTTTGAGATACAAAAAATATTTGCAAAGCGTGTGCTTTACATAGCAATAGTCTGTTTAATATTAACAATATCAATGGGTAGTTTTCTTTGGAAAATTGACGATTCAACTGCTCAAGGATTATCTGAAACAAGTACATTAATATCTAAGGAATTAGAAAACAAAGACGTTATGACCTTCAGTATGAAAAGGAAAATTGAAACTTTAGTAGAGGATACGAATTATATATCTGAAGTCACTATCTATAATTCAAAAGATATAAGAAGTGTTAGCCAAAATTCTGGTGAGTATCATTGGAAATCACAGAATCCAGATTTTCAATATCAGAGAACGATTTGGGCTCCAAAATGGCTAGGTGTGGATTCTTCCACGTCTGGAAATGGAAATGAACAATGGTTTGTACTAATAGAGAGTAGAAGTTTTGATCAATTACAGGTAATTGTAATATTTATGGGTGGAGCTATTTACTGGACGCTGTTCACTATTTGGGCAATTATTAATGCACACCATCAAAAACGGTTACGAATTGGATGGATTTTTATATTTATAGGGCTTAATGTTTTAGGTTATTTACTTTATTATTTTACAGGAATACGGAGCGTTTCTTCTAAAGAGCATGAGGATTTATATTAAGATTCTGTATCCTCTACCTCAAAGCTAATATATACACTTATAAACTAATATGGTAAAATTACTCATATTTTGTCGTTAGGAACTTAAATTTTGTTGGAGGTTACAAATGAGTTACGGCGTTTCAGTATTTTTTATATTAGTGCTTATGTGTATTATTGCAAGTCAGTCTTACTTACCAAAATGGTTAAAGTGGTTAGTTGGTGTCTACTATTCTTTAGGAATATTACTTTTTAGTTATCTTCAAACTCGTTTAGCCGATAAATGGTATGTACATACTCCTGTTCCAGACGAGTATTGGGATGCAAATTCAAGATTAACAGATCTATTTGCTGCTGTGTTCTTTATACCTGTCTGCATATTTTTTTTCATACTATATTATAACTGGTTCAAAAAACTAAAAAAGCCCCTACACCGTGTGTATTTGGGAATTAGTGTGGTTCCTGTTTTACTTATAGGTTTTGTATGTTTCTTTATGTTTGAATTCTTGTATGGGTATAGACCTTAAAATCATATTGCATTTTACTACTCCAAAACTAAGCGTACAAAAAATAAACCTTTGCTAATATAAGCAAAGGTTTTTCAAATTTATTGGAATAGGGGGAATACGTTATTAGTCTGTCTAGATTTGTAGACTCATATACATATACCTTTAAAAATAAATGTTGTCATTCACTATATTCGTAGAAAATAACCTTGACTCCGTTTTATATTTCGTTAAGTAAACACTAAATTACTTCATTTATTATTAATGTTTTATCATTTACTCTAAGTGACGACAAATAGATAGTTTTTCTACAATAGATGTAAATAGAAAAGTACTTATAACGAAAATATTTTACTATTTACTCAAAAGAATTAAAAAGTTTTTAAAGTTAACATAGATGTTGTTGCATAAGTAAAATATTTACGAAGAGATAAGGTATGAAACAATAAATACATAAAAGAAGGGATCAGCCTATTGAATCAATATCTAACATATAATTACAAAAGATATTTCTCTAATAAAATAATTAAGAATGTATTAAAAAATTTAGTTATTAGAATTCACCTGAAAGAAAAAGGTTATGAATAAGTTAACGTGTTTTCAGAAAATATAAGTAGAGAAAATGAATTGATAGGGGTAGAAAAAATGAATGTAAATGAATTGGGTTTTCTTTGGTACTTACAATCAAGTTCTAATATGATTAACATATTTTTGAAATATCTTATTGGAACTACAGAAGATGTTGATGTGAAAGAAATTCTAAAACAAATAAACGAAATATCAACACATCAAGAACAAACAGCTAACTTAATTTTGTCTGAAAAAGGCTTTAAAAGTACCTCATTTTTCAACATCCAAGATGATTTATATAATCCAAATACGAAGTTATTTTCAGATCAACTAACTACAGAAATTCTTAAACATGTAACGGGTAACGGATTGAAAGAACTTGCATTGCAGTATTCAGAATTAACTGATTTAAAAATTAAAAAGTTTTTTAAAGAACTTCTCGATACGTTTACTGAAATAGATTATTCTTTATTAGGGTTGTTAGGTGATAAAGGCATGCTACAAAATAGTTCTTTCTCTTACAAAAATGCGGAAGAGAGAAAAGGGAAATTGTTCAAAGTTAAATCAACTCAGCAAAGACCACTTAATGCAGTAGAACTGTCACATATGTTTAGTTCTCTTGAATGTAATAATGTGGGGGTTGCTCTTTGTGCTGGTTTTTCTGAAGTTGTAAAGGATGAGGACATAAAGAATTTTTTACTGGAGGGAGAAAAACTCGCATTTAACCAAGCTTCTACTTTATCGAATATCTTCAGGGAGAACGGTGTCCCTACTTCAACTGGATTGGAGGCTCACGTTAATAAGATTGAAGCCTCGCCATTCTCGGATAAACTAATAGCAAATTTGATTATGTTTCTAAATCCAATAGGAATAACCAATTTACAAAGTGCTATAGTAGTTAGCTATAAAAAAGATCATGTAAATTTATTAAAAGAATTAATCAAGCAGATCGAAGACTTTTCAGAAAAAGGATTTAAGTTATTAGTAAGAAAAAATTGGTTCAATGAACCTCCTCTATCTAATTGGTTGCATAAGTAAAAGAATAAAAAAATAGAGGTGAAACATTATGGAAAAGCTTGTTGAATCCATAGAAGAAAACTTTGAATTTTTCCATAAATGCCTTCAATATTGCGACGATGTAGAATTCCGAACTCTACATCCACATACATCTTGCAGCGTATCATTGATTAAGTACTTCCCAACGTATGTCAATCTCATTTGAGCTTGTTTTCCGGGTGGCGTTTCAAGCCCTAAAATTTCCTGCTTCTTTGGTTGTTGACGAAGAGGGCAAACAAAATCCCTTAATATTGTCATTTGACCTTCATATCCCAATGCTTGTATTTCTTCTAATAAAACTACACAATTAATAGTACCTTCTTTAAGATGCCCAAGTATATACGTTTTATAAGAATCTAGCTTACTTTCTTTTTTCTATTTATTTACTTTTCGCTTAGGCAACTGATTATCTTTTAGGTATTTACTTACGATTTTATGATTAAAACCAGTTGCTTCTGCGATAGCTGTTTTGGTCGTCCAACCTTCTTAAAATAATTTTCCAATCATAAAAAACTCTCCAATCTTCAGTACCGTTTCTCCACTCCATCCATGATGTGGTCTTGAAATGATTGTCTGTTATTATTGGGGAATTTTGAATCGCTGTTATTGAGTATTTTACAGTCACTGATTATACTTGAATACTTAAAAGTGTTTTTTATTTAATATGTACCTTATGAAATTCCCCAAAAATATACCGAAAAAGAAAAAGATGATACCTAAAAATACCGGTCCTAATGGTATTGTAAAAATAGTCAAAGACCTAGAATAAATAATACCGACTGTTCCTAAATAAGCTCCCAACACAAACGGAAGATAGTAAAATGGAGGATTTTCACCCTTTGCTTCTCTAACTGCATCCCACATAGCAAATACATATACGCAAGGATAAAACAATAGCCATTGATAATTAGTTACTTCAATGGCTTCGTTAACTTTTCCATTAAAGCTTAACATAATGGAGGTATTTAAATTCGAATTATAATTTATGACAAATTCTAGGAAAACAAATATTATACCTTTGAATATTTTTCTGTTTAATAGCTGTCCAAACCCCGGTATGGCAATGCTCCAGAGTAACTTTTGTAACTTATCTTCATTCATCAATACCACTTATCCAATCAACATTATTTTTTCTGTATCATACTTTTAAAGTAGACAATTTAAAAGTAATAAAAAAGCAAATGTCTTTTCTAACTTAAATTGTAATAAATTTATTATTTACAATTTGCTATTTGTTTATTTATGGTTTGTGGTTTAAACGATATATGTTTTAAAGTTTTTATCTCCCGACTTTTATTTATAAGCTATTTCATTATAAATATTAAAACGGAAACATTTCAGAAACATTAAAGTTTTATAATTTAAATAAATAGGTAAAACAAGAGAAAAGCTATCCCAGTGGATAGCGAGAGAAATAAAAAATGATATGCAAAAGGTTCGTAAGTTAATATATATAAAACTATATTAAGAAGGAGCATTTTAAGATTAGGTATAGCAACAGTTACAAATCGACCATCCACCCCTACAGATTACGGTTTTTCAAATGGATGAAGCAACCTTAGGCATTTTAAAGAAAGTACATAAGAAAGCTTATAGTTGAAAACATTACTCATATGGAACTTCACTTGGCCACAGAGCAAATCTCAGTATGAATCTTCCCGAAAAAACAGGAATTCTTCTTATTCTTATCTAACCTTATTTAGTGACAAGCTTGTAGAAGCTATGATATGTTAGCATCTCTACATATGATCTAAAAATAAGAGGATGAGGTGTTTGAATATGAATAAAACTGAACTAGTAGATGCAGTTGCAACACAAGCAGAACTATCAAAGCAAGATGCTAAAAAAGCTGTGGAAGCGTTGTTTGAAACGATTTCTAACACACTTGCGAAAGAAGAAAAAATTCAGTTGATTGGATTTGGAACATTTGAAGTACGTGAACGTGCAGCTCGTACAGGTCGTAACCCTCAAACAGGTGAGGAAATGACAATTACGGCTTCAAAGGTTCCTGCTTTTAAACCGGGAAAAGAATTAAAAGCAGCTGTTAAATAAATTTACCTTAATAAGCAAGTCCCCGTCTCCTCTAGAGCTAGACTTCTAAAGGGGACAATTTTTCATGGTGAAAAACTTCTGAATACCTACACCTACATATTATCTAATCAAGGTTTCTATTTTCATGAGTCGTCGTCTTAGAGTTAGAGGTAGGTTCTTTGCCAAGTCTAGGCTTCCAATTTCCTAACTTATTTTTTAAGTACTCCTTTAAAAAATCACGTTTCTTTTTTCGTCTTTTATCTCTGTTTTTCATAAAAGCTCACCACCTTTAGGTTACTGTTACTTAATAGTTGCAATTTATCCTTATTATAAATATGGTGAAAAACCCACTCTTTATGCTGAATTATAAGTAGGACATCTTACTACTAGAAAGTACACTTTTTTCGGACAGATAACTCATTAATGTCTGCAATTTTTGTATTTTATTGTGATTTTTTGATATGTTTTGTAGAAACCGTTTTCATTTTAACTTATATTGCTCATAATATCTTTTGTTGGCTCTATCTTTTTATTATGGACCTACTAAATTTCCTAGAGACTGAAAAATTTCGATGAGGTGAGAAGAAACTATGTCAATGATAGTTCATCCAGTAGGTCAAAAAGAAGACTTACTAAAGTGTATTGTGAAAAAAAGAAAAGAATTAATTGATCTAGGTAGTAATTATGGATTTTTAGATAAAAGAACAATTAAGTGTAGTCAAGATTTAGACAAGCTTATAAATTTACATATGAAATCTTATTCTGGTTCAACTAACATGTTTTTAGATAACGGAGGAGATCTACCTAGAATGAGACACTCTTATGGTAATTATAAAGGTAGTGATTTCAAATATGAGGTAAAAGCCGTTGAGTTTGCAAGAAGTAATATTCGTATCTGTTCTGCCCAATTGATTGCTAATTCAAATCTAGCAACATTTGGAGTATGTACTGCTTTAGTTTTAGTTGGTAACGGAACTAAGGCAGGTTTTGATGCCCTTCAAAATTTCCGACGGTTAACAACTCATTCGTGAAAATCTGTCTTTTCTAACGCTTTAAACTAAGTTTACTTTGTATATGTAAAAAGAGAAAAGCCACTGGGCCTAATCAGTGGTTTTTCTTATGTATTTAAGTTATATGTCTAAGTGTGACCGTCAAGACTTCGTGAACACTCCGTGCTAATTATTCATGAACACTTATTGATCCAAAGATAGTAGAACGATTTTTCATGCGATAACTGTCTCCATTTAAATGAATGACTTCTACTCG
>Ga0182738_1004317_pt1 | contig 15794 bp, 16 predicted proteins | sample eDN5th30CBELigMG_FD_128876 | JGI IMG/M metagenome (GOLD analysis project Ga0182738, IMG submission 128876) | Enriched Miracle-Growth compost microbial communities from Emeryville, California, USA - eDNA 5th pass 30_C BE-Lig MG (version 2)... ... | reverse complement strand
GGCACGATGGCCGGCGAGTTCTACGGCCGCCTGCTTCCGCTGCTCGAATTCCTGATCCCGGCCTACGTGGCCGAAGGTAAGAGTCACCTCACCATCGCGATCGGCTGTACGGGCGGCCGCCACCGCTCGGTAACCGTGGCCGAACGGATCTGGCGGGAGTTCACCGCCCGCGAGGACGTCGCGGTGCGGGTTACGCATCGCGACGTGGGATAAACCGTAGTCGGCCGGTTTGAGCCGGGCCTCCAGGCTCAACCCGGCCTCCCGGTCGAGGCAACTGATGGTTGGGAGGGGCTCTGCCGGGGGTGGTTCCGGCTAGGATCGCCTTCGTGTCTGATTCGGTGATATCCGTTCGAGGCTTGCGCAAGTCGTACGACGAGCTCGAGGCGGTAAGGGGTATCGATCTCGAAGTTTTTCCGGAAGAGATCTTTGCCGTGCTCGGTCCGAATGGGGCCGGCAAGACCACCACGGTCGAGATCCTCGAGGGATATCGGGACCGCGACGGGGGCGAGGTCAGCGTGCTCGGCGTCGATCCCGCAGCGCCCACCCCGGCCTGGCGCGAGCGCATCGGCATCGTCCTCCAAAGCACCACGCTTGAGCCTGCCCTCACGGTGAGGGAATCTCTCCAGCAGTACGCCGGCTATTACCGTGATCCACGCGATGTCGACGAGGTGATCGGCCTGGTCGGCCTCGAGGAGCAGGGCGAGGTTCGTGCCCGCAAGCTTTCGGGCGGCCAGCAGCGTCGCCTCGACGTCGGAATCGCGCTGGTCGGTGATCCCGACCTGCTTTTCCTCGACGAGCCGACCACTGGCTTCGACCCCTCGGCTCGGCGTCAGGCCTGGGAAATGGTCGCCGGTCTGCGTGAGCTCGGCAAGACCGTCCTACTGACCACGCATTACATGGAAGAGGCCCAGTTCCTGGCCGACCGGGTCGCGATCGTCAGCGCCGGCGAGATCGTCGCCCTCGATACGCCGGAGAACCTGGGTGACCGCCGACGGCTCCCGACCACGATCACCTTCGCTGTCGCCAGCGGCACCGACCTCCCGGGAGTGGGAACCAGCGGCCGCCCCGAAATCTCGGGACCGGCAGAGGACGGGCTGGTCGCGGTCACGCTCAGCACCCATGAGCCGGTCGCCGACCTGAACCGGCTTACCGCCTGGGCGCTCGAAGCCAAGATCGAGCTGGAACAGCTCGAGGTACGTCGGCCGAGCCTCGAGGACGTCTACCTGGAGCTGACCAAGGCATGAGGTCTTTCAGCCTCGCACTCCACGAGTTCCGCTTCGCCCAGAAGGTCTTCTGGCGGAACCCGGCGTCGGTCTTCTTCACGGCCCTGCTCCCGGTCCTTTTCCTGTTGATCTTCGCCACGATCTTCGGCGATCAGCACATCGACGAGCTCGACGGGCTGAAGGTCACCACCTATTACATTCCCGCGATCGTCACCCTGGCCGTGATCTCGGCCACCATGGTCAACCTGGCCATGAACGTCACGATCGCCCGCGAGGCAGGCCTGCTCAAGCGCGGCCGGGGCACGCCTCTGCCACCCTGGGTCTTCATCGCCGGCCGGATCGGCAACGCGATCGTGATCTCCGCGGTGATGGTGGTGGTCGTGACCCTGATCGGCAAGCTGCTCTACGACGCCCCGATCCCCTGGGAGCGGATCCCGGCGGTGATCGTCACCTTGGTGGTCGGCGCCGCCTCCTTCTGCTGCCTCGGGCTGGCGATGACGGCGATCATCCCGTCGCGGGAAGCGGCTTCCGCGATCACCAACGCGATCACCCTGCCGCTCTACTTCCTTTCCGGCATCTTCATTCCGGAGAACGAGATCCCAGATGGGGTGCTCTCTTTTGCCAACCATTTTCCGGTCCGCGATTTCTTCCAGGCATTCTTCAGCGCCTACAGCCCGAACACGGTTGGATCCGGCTTCGAATGGGGGGATCTGGCGGTAGTGGCGATCTGGGGCCTGGCCGGGTTCCTGATCGCTCTGCGCTTCTTCCGCTGGACCCCACGCCACTAGCAGCCGTCTGTCCGGCGATTCGGCCGGTCCGCGGAAGTTTCATTACCAGAACGAGCAAACGCCGGTCATGTTGCATCTCCATTAGCCTGATGTGAGTGATTCACCACATCGTTCTCGAAGTTTCAGACCTGCCTCGCGCCGCCTCCTTCTACGACTCCCTGCTCTCGCCGCTCGGGTGGCGGCGGCACGTAAACGGGTCGGACGCGATCGGCTACGGCATCTCCCGCCCCCTCGTCTTCATCACCGAGCGGACCGGCGTCCGGGCCGAGGGGACCATGGTCAGCCTCGGCGCTCCCGGCATCGCCGCCGTCAAAGCAGCCTGGGAGGGTGGCTGCCGCGCAGGCGGCTCCAACGTCGCCCAGCCCGGGGAGACCAGCGCCCACGGTTCCGGCTCCTACTCGGCCTTCCTCCGGGACCCGGACGGCCACGACATCGAGATCACCGTCTCCCAGGACTGAGCGCCGGGCGGTTCAGGAGCCGCCAGCCCTCCGCTGTCCCTCATCGTTTCGCGAGATGGGATCGCCCTTCGCCCGTGGTGGGTCGGATTTCCGGTACACCGGACGGAAATCCGACCCACCGGGGATCGGACCCCTCGCATGCCCGGTTGAGGGTGGGGGCACGGGAAGGTGTCGGCCCGTAGAATCCAAGGTGTAATCGCAGTTTTCCCCAACCCAGTCTTTTCAGGAGGCGGTAGCGAATGAGCGTCAAGGTGGCAATCAACGGTTTCGGTCGAATCGGGCGAAACGTGTTCCGGGCAGCGCACGATTCGGGTGCGGATCTGGACATCGTCGCGATCAACGACCTGGTCGACACCGAGACCCTCGCGCACCTCCTCAAGTACGACTCCATCCTCGGGCGTTTCGACGTGGAGGTCGAGGCCGGTGACGGCTCGATCACCGTCGACGGCAAGGAGATCAAGGTCCTGGCCGAGCGTGATCCGGCCGACCTGCCCTGGGGCGACCTCGGGGTGGACGTCGTCCTCGAGTCGACCGGCTTCTTCACCAAGCGCGACGACGCGGCCAAGCACCTGACCGCCGGCGCGAAGAAGGTCATCATCTCGGCCCCCGCCACCGGCCCGGACGTGACCGTCGCCCTCGGCGTCAACTTCGAGGATTACGACCCGGAGAACCACAACATCATCTCCAACGCGTCCTGCACGACCAACTGTCTCGCCCCCTTCGCCAAGGCGATCAACGACTCGGTCGGCATCGAGCAGGGTCTGATGACCACGATCCACGCCTACACCTCGGATCAGCGCCTGCAAGACATGCCGCACAAGGATCTCCGCCGGGCCCGTGCCGCCGCGCAGAACCTGATCCCGACCACCACCGGCGCCGCCAAGGCGGTCGGCCTGGTCCTGCCCGAGCTGGCCGGCAAGCTGAACGGCTTCGCGGTGCGTGCCCCCGTGATCACCGGTTCGGTCGTAGACCTGACCTTCACCCCGTCGAAGGCGACCAGCGCCGAAGAGGTCAACGCCGCGGTCAAGGCCGCCGCTGAGGGCCCGCTCAAGGGAATCCTCTCCTACACCGAGGACCCGATCGTCTCGACCGACATCGTCGGCGACCCGCACTCCTCGATCTTCGACGCCCAGCTGACCCAGGTGATCGGTGACGGCACCCTGGTCAAGGCAGTGTCCTGGTATGACAACGAGTGGGGCTACTCGAACCGCTGCGTCGAGTTGCTCGGCAAGGTCCTCTAGGTCAGAAGACTCCGAGGATCTGGAAATGGCTTTCGGCAAGGCGTCGGTAAAGGACGCCGACGTCGACGGCAAGCGGGTCCTGGTCCGGGTTGACTTCAACGTCCCCCTCGACGGGGATGAGGTCACCGACGACACCCGGATCAGGGCCGCGCTGCCGACCATCGAGTACCTGACCGGCGCCGGGGCGAAAGTCATCCTCTGCTCCCATCTGGGCCGGCCCAAAGGGCAGGCAGTGCCGGAGCTTTCTCTGGCCCCGGCCGCGAAACGGCTGGCCGAGCTGGCCGGCCAGCCGGTCGAGATGGCCGCCGATGTGGCGGGCGAGGACTCGCGGGCCAAAGCCGAAGCGCTGGAACCCGGTCAGATCTTGCTGCTCGAGAACACCCGCTACGAGGCGGGCGAGAGCGACAACGATCCGGCGTTGGCCGAACGTTTCGCCTCGCTGGCCGACATCTATGTGAACGACGCGTTCGGGGCCGCCCATCGGGCCCATGCGAGCACCGCGGGGGTCGCCGCCGACCTGCCCGCTTACGCTGGGCTGCTACTCGAGAGGGAAGTCGAGAACCTCACCTCGGTCGCCACGGATCCGAAGCGGCCGCTGGTCGTGGTGCTGGGCGGAGCCAAGGTTTCCGACAAGGTCGGGGTGATCGACCGGTTCCTCGAGATTGCCGACCAGATCCTGATCGGAGGGGCGATGTGCTTCCCCTTCTACAAGGCCCAAGGCCACTCCATCGGCGACTCGCTTTGCCATGACGACGACATTCCGCTCGCCCAGGAAGCACTCGATAAAGCCGCGGCCGGCGAGTGTGAACTGGTCCTGCCCACCGATCTCGCCCTCGGCCGCGAGTTTTCGGCCGACACCGAGACCGCTTCGAGCGAGGGCGTGGACGTGGACGAAGGCTGGATGGGTCTCGATATCGGCCCCAAATCGGCCAAGGATTACGCCGACCGGGTTGCCGCCGCGGGCACTGTGCTCTGGAACGGCCCGATGGGGGCCTTCGAGCTCGATCCATTCGCGGCAGGCACCCGAACCGTGGCCGAGGCGGTCGCGAAAGCGCCCGGCTATACGGTCGTCGGAGGTGGCGATTCGGTCGCCGCACTGGTCAAGTTCGACCTGACCGACGACGTGGACTGGGTTTCAACCGGCGGTGGCGCTTCACTGGAGCTGCTGGAGGGCAAGGAGCTCCCCGGCGTCGCCGCCCTCAACGACAACTGATTCGACGAAAGAGGCAGGAAATGAGCCGCCGACCCTACGTAGCCGCCAACTGGAAGATGAACAAGACCGCATCCGAAGCGGATGAGTTCCTCGACGCGTTCCTACCGACCCAGACCGCTGACGGGGCCGAGGTAGTGCTCTGCCCGCCGTGGCTGGCTCTGCAGCGGGTCGCCGAGCGTTGCGCCGGCACGCCGGTCCGGGTCTGCGCCCAGAACATGTTCTATGAGGACTCGGGCGCCTTCACCGGAGAGGTTTCCGCTCCGATGCTGCTCGACATCGGGGTCGATGGCACGATCCTCGGCCACTCCGAGCGGCGCCAGTTCTTCGGTGAGACCGACGAAGCACTGGCTCGCAAGGTGCCGAAGGCGATCGAAGCCGGTCTCGAGCCGATCCTCTGCGTGGGTGAGAGCCAGGCCGAACGCGCGTCGAACGACACCGAGTCGGTGCTCTCCCACCAGGTCCTGACCGATCTGGCCGAGATCCACACCGACGACCTGGCCAAGGTCGTGATCGCCTACGAACCGGTCTGGGCGATCGGCACCGGGCTCACCGCGACCCCGGATCAGGCCCAGGAATCGTGTGAGTTCATCCGCAACCTGCTGCGCTCCCGCGATCCTCACAAAGCCGAGCAGGTGCGCATCCTCTACGGAGGGTCGGTCAAGCCCGGCAACGCGGAGGAGCTGCTGGCGCTGCCTGATATCGACGGCGCCCTGGTCGGCGGCGCGGCCCTCGATCCGGCCGACTTCGGCGCGATCGTCGCGGCAGCTCCCACCGAGTAGGAAACTTCGAGGGAGCCATGTCAAACATTCCCGTACCTTCCGCGGCGCTGATCATTCTCGACGGCTGGGGTCTGGCCCCGCCCGGTCCCGGCAACGCGGTCTCGCTGGCCGACACGCCGAATTTCGATCGGCTCTGGGAGCAGTATCCGACGACTCAGCTCAGCGCCCAAGGTCCAGACGTCGGCCTGCCCGAGGGGCAGATGGGCAACTCGGAGGTCGGCCACCTCAACCTCGGCGCGGGAGCGATCGTAAAACAGGACTTGGCCCGGATCGACACCGCGGTCGCCAACGGCGAGTTCTTCGACAACGAGGCTCTGGTCGATGCCTGCGAGCGGGCGGTCGACGGCAACGGCCGTCTGCACCTGATCGGACTGGTCTCCGACGGCGGGGTCCATTCCGGCTGGGAACACCTGGAGGCTTGCGTCGAGCTGGCCTCGCAGGAGGGCGTACCGGACGTGATCTTCCACGTGATCACCGATGGCCGCGACACGCTGCCGCACGGCGGCGCCAAGTACGTCGAGGAGCTGGAGCGCTGGCTCCGCTCGGCCGGGCGGATCGGCACGGTCAGCGGGCGCTACTACGCGATGGACCGTGACACTCGCTGGGATCGGGTCAAGCTGGCCTACGATGCGATCATCCACGGGGCCGGTCCATCGGCCGCGACGGCCGGCGAGGCGATCGCCGATTCCTATGCGAGCGAGAAAACTGACGAGTTCATCGTGCCGACCGTGATCGCCGGCTACGACGGTGCCCAGGAGGGCGACACCGCGATCTTCATCAACTTCCGGCCCGACCGCGCCCGCGAGCTGACCCGGGCCCTGGCCGACCCGGACTTCAATGAGTTCACCCGTTCCGGCGGGCCGCTTCTGGCGCTGACCACGATGACCTCATATCGAGAGGGTTGGCCGTATCCGGTCGCCTTCCCCGAGGAGCGGCCAAAGGTGACCATGGCCCAGGTGATCGCCGACGACGGCGGCAAGCAGCTCCACGTGGCCGAGACCGAGAAGTACCCCCATGTCACCTACTTCTTCAACGGTGGCCGAGAAGAGGAGTGGGAGGGGGAGGACCGGCGGCTGGTCGAGTCACCTCGTGACGTTCCTACCTACGATTTCAAGCCGGAGATGAGCGCCGAGCAGGCAGCCGAGGCCTTCGTCGCCGGTTGGAAGGAAGACTCGCCACGTTTCGGGATCATCAACTTCGCCAATCCCGACATGGTCGGCCACACCGGCGTGATCCCAGCTGCGGTGGAGGCGATCGAGGCGGTCGACGCCTGCCTCGGCCGGGTCGTGGAGACCGTTCTGGGTTCCGGCGGCGCCTGCCTGATCACCGCCGACCACGGTAACGCGGACAACATGCTCGAACCGGACGGATCCCCCAACACCGCCCACTCGCTGAACCCGGTACCGGTGATCGTCACCGCGGAGGGATTCAGCCTCGACGAAGGCGGGATCCTGGCTGACGTCGCCCCGACGATCCTCGAACTGCTCGGCATCGACCAGCCGGCCGAAATGACCGGCCGCAGCCTGATCAAGATGGCCTGATGCGCCACGATCCCGCCCGATTGACCTTCGAGATACACGACCGCGACGGGGATGCTCGCCGTGGCACCCTGCGGACCCCGCACGGGCCGGTCGAAACTCCGGCTTTCATCCCCCTGGCGACCAAAGGTTCGGTTCGGGGGATGTCCACACGCGAGATCGAGGGGATGGGGTACGAGCTGGTGCTCGGCAACACGTACCACCTGTTGGTCGCTCCGGGTCCGGACCGGATCGCGGCAGCCGGCGGGCTGCATGAGTTCATGGGTTGGGAGAAGGCGATCATCACCGACTCCGGCGGCTTCCAGGTCTTCTCGCTCGCGCACGGCGGAGTGGCCGAGGAGATAAAAGGCTCGAACCGCAAGATGCACGGCCTTGCCAAGACGCTGGGGATCGAGGAAGAAGGGGTCCGGTTCCGCTCCTACAAGGACGGCTCCGAGCTGATGCTCTCGCCGGAAGAATCAATGCGCGTCCAAGCCGCGCTCGGCTCAGACATCGCCCTGGTCTTCGACGAATGCACTCCCTTCCACGCGGACCGCGACTACACGGCCCGTTCGACCGAACGAACCCATCGGTGGCTGCAGCGTTGCCTCGACTGGCACGATGAGAACGGTCCGGCCGATCAGGCCGTCTTCGGGATCATCCAAGGCGGCACACATCCCGACCTGCGCAAAGAGTCCTGCGAAGCGGTCTCGAGCTCCGGAGTTGACGGCATCTCGATCGGCGGAACGCTCGGCCGCGACAAGGAAGAGATGGCCGAGGTGATCGGTTTCACCGTTCCGCACCTGCCAGTCGACGCCCCCAAGCATCTGCTCGGGATCGGCGAGGTGGACGACCTGATGCGCGGCATCGCGATCGGGCTCGATGTGTTCGACTGCGCCGTACCGACCCGGCTCGCCCGCCACGGCATGGCCCTCGCACCGTTGCCGGACAAGCGCTTCCGGATCGACGTCCGCAAGCCCCGTGAGATCGGCAATCGCGAACCCCTCGTTTCGGGTTGTCCATGCACCGCCTGCGCCGACTACGACCGCGACTATCTCAACTACATCTCGCGGTCAGAGGAGCTGACCGCGGTGCGCCTGCTGGTTGATCACAACCTCACCTACATGGAGCGGCTGATGCGCGGCGCCCGCGAGGCGATCTCGGCCGGTGAATACGCGGCCTACAGCGAGCGCATCCTCGGTGGCTCCGCGCCCTGGGACGCCCGGTAGTCAGCGGAGCGGACGAGCGATTCCCTGAGCTAGCTCTCGCTCCGGGTTGGAAGAAGTAGGTCCGGTTACTGGGTGTTGTCGCGGACTTGCTGCTTGAGTTCGTCCGCGAGCTTTTCGACCGAGTTGCCGGCGAAGTCCTTGATCTTGACCGATGCCGCCCGGTCGGTCAGCAGGATGACCGTCCCGGCAACCACGGCCGCAATCAGGATCAGGGCCAGCATGCCGAGGACGAAGCGGAAAAACCGGCGGATCGGCGAACGCTTCTGCCTCGCCCGAGGGGCGGTCTGCGGGACCGTGTAACGAGGCGGCGGCGGAGCCGGGCGGTGTGCGGTTCGGGCGGTTCGCTCCAAGGGACGGGTCGCGGTCTCAGCCTGTGGGAACTCGGGCGGAGTGACCGGCTCCTCGTCCATCTGCAGGGTCACGTCCTCGCCGCGAAGGCCGCGTTGGAGGCCGTCCGAGAGCGCTGCCGCGGTGTTGAATCGGTAAGCCTTGTCGCCCTCCAGGGCGCGCATCACCGCGGCGCTCACCGTCTCGGGCACATCGGCGTTGTAGGTCCGCGGCGGGAGGGGCTTCTCGTTTTGCTGCCGCACCGCCAGCTCGGCCAAAGAGGACCCCTCGTACGGCAAGCGGCCGGTCAGGAACTGGTAGAGCACGACACCGAGCGCGTAGACGTCGGTCGAAGGAGTGGCCTCCTCGCCACGCACCTGTTCCGGGGCCAGGTAGGCGGCCGTGCCCACCACCGAGCCCACCTGGGTGATGCGGGTCTGCTCGGCGGCCCTGGCGATGCCGAAGTCCGTCAGCTTGCAGGTCATCTCACCGCCGCCGACCGGGCCGCCGATCACCATCAGGTTGCCCGGCTTGACGTCGCGGTGGATGATCCCGTGCCGGTGCGCGTACTCGAGGCCGGCACAGGCCTGGACACCGATCTCGACCGTCACCTCCGGGTCGACCAGTCCCTCGGTCTTGAGAATCTGGGCACCCGATTTGCCCTCGACGCATTCCATGACGATGAAGTGCCGGCCGTGGTCGACCCCGGTGTCATAGACCTGGACGATGTTCGGGTGGATCAGTTTCGCGACGGCCAGCGCCTCGCGCCGGAAGCGGGCGACGAAGCGGTCGTCGTCGGAGAGGTGCTCGGCCAGCACTTTGACCGCGACCGTCCGTTCGAGGATGCGGTCGGTCGCGCGGTAGACGTTCGACATGCCGCCCGAGCCCAGCTTGTCGCGCAGCTCGTAGCGGTCGGCGAGTACGGTCGGTTCACTCATCGCGGATCACCCGGGGCCGATCCCGCCGGAGCCAGTGCCCGGCGTGCTCGGGTTGGCAGGCTTAGAGGGCGGCGTCGGTTTCGAAGGAGTGGTCGGATTCTTGGCAGGCGGAGTGTTCGACTGGTTGCCGTTTCCGTTGCCGTTCGGTTGTGTCTGTGGTTCAGAATCCTGGTCTTCATCCGTCGTTCCCTGTTCGCCGGTCGTGTTCTCCCCGGTATCCGTGGTCCCGGTTTCTCCGGTTGTGCCTTCGGTTTCGGTTGGTGTCTGTTCGGTCTCGACGGGCTCTTCTGGGTTCGTCGTGTCCGCTTCGATGCATACGTCGGTGTCGTTGGCGAGGAGTGTCAAATCAGTGACACCGTCGAGCAGGGAACGTTTCAGTTTGGCGTCGACATCCGGGCCCATCGATTCGATCTCGGTCTGGGCTTCACGGGCCACCTGGGCCGCTTCGAAACACTTTCCGGATGCCGCCAAAGCCTTGATCCGATCGAAGTGGGCGATCAGTGATTCCGACGTGTCCTTGGGGATCAGATTACTGCGATCCTCGCCACAACCGGAAAGAGCCGGCAGCAGCACGAGGCAGGCCAGCAAGGCAGGCAAAAAGCCCCGGCGGGCATTCGGTCGGGCAAAGATCCGCATTCCTGCCGAGTCTAGATGGTTGGGGCGGTGGCCTTTGTGACGCATTTCCGGCCTCAGTGACCCTTGAGCAGCCGGTCGCCGAGATGGGAGGGCAGGCCGGCCTGGCGAATCGCCTCAGCCGCTTCTTCCGCCGGGTACTCGACACGGTGGAAGCGGGCTTCGAAGCTCTCGGTGTCGATCTCGGCCCAGGCCGCCCGGGGGTCACCATCACGCGGCTGGCCGGCGCTTCCCGGGTTGAGCAGCCACTTGCCTTTGGTCATCGTCAACTGCGTTCCACCGGGTGCGAGAACCGAGGAAACCCGGGCCATCTCGTCGACTCGGGTGAAGTAAAGAGCGATGTGGGAGTGTCCGATCAGCGCGATCCGCTCCTGCTGAAAGTCGAGATTGTCCTCGGCCAGGTCGCTGTCGACCACGTACTCCCAGACCGGGTCGCGCGGCGAGGCATGGAAGAGGCCGATCCCTTCGCGCTGCGCGGATGTGCCTTCGAGCCCGCGTAGGACTTCGAAAGCTTCGGCCTCCATCTGGTCCCGGGTCCAGCGGGCCGACATCGCGGCCGAGGGAGAGAAGCTGCTTATGTCGATCTCCCGCAAGGCGGCCAGGTCGTGGTTGCCGAGCAGGAAGACCGAGCAGCGCTCCCGCAGCGTCATCACGCATTTGCCGGGGAAGGCGCCGTAGCCGACCGCATCGCCGAGGAACCAGATCTCGTCCACGCCGGTGTCGTCGATGTCGCCAAGGACCGCTTCGAGCGCGTGCCGGTTGGCGTGGATGTCCGAGATGACGGCGACGTTCATGGGTTGTGGGCCTGCCGAATATCGTATTGAGCGATGAATCCGGGTCCGGCCACAGGCGGCCGAGTGAACGGCTACGCCCTGGCGGGAGTCGCGGTGGGAGCGGTCGCAGTCGCGACGCTCGCGGTGCTGCTCCTTTCTCCCAACCAGGGACCACCGGCCCCTGACCCGGCCGCAGCGGCTCGGGTGATCGCGGATCGCTTCGGCCCGGCCGAACTGGATCGGGCCGATGAGTACCGCTCCTGGGCCCGCCTGATCGGGGTTGCCTCCCTGCTGGTTCAGTTCGGGACTCTCGGCTTTCTCGCTTTTTGGCGCGGAGCGCCTATGCGGCGACTGCTGGTCCGGCTCGACCACCGCCCCCTGCTGGGGGCGCTGATCGCGGGGGCCGGGATCTCGGTCCTGCTCGCCCTTACCGCACTGCCCTTCGACCTCGCCTCCTGGCAGCTCGGCCGGAACTACGGCCTGATCAGCCAAGAGCTCGGGCCTAGGCTGCTCGACTGGCTGCTCGGAATCCTGATCACCATGATCCCGGCGGCGATCGGCGCCCTATTGGCCATGGCTCTGTGGCGCCGCTTCAAGGGGAGGTTCTGGCTGCTCGCATCCGTGCTGGTCGCGGTCTGGGCCGTGATCACAACCTGGCTTTGGCCGGTGCTCATCTCGCCGCTCTTCAACGATTTCGCCGCTCTACCCGCCGGCCCCACCCGGCAGGTCGTGGTGCGGCTCGCCGATCGGGCCGGGGTCAAGGTCGGCCAGGTGTATGAGGTAGACGCGAGTCGCCGCTCTTCGACCGTCAATGCTTACGTGAACGGCATCGGCTCCTCCAAACGCGTGGTCATCTACGACAACGCGATCCGTGACCTCAGCCCCACCGAGTTCAGAGCCCTTATCGGCCATGAACTCGGCCACGTCAAGGCCGGCGACCTGAAGCGAGGGATCATCTTCGCCCTACTGGTGATCCCGCTCGGCGTGCTCTTCGTCCAGCTCGCGAGCGCGGCGATCCTGCGTCGGCGCGACGACGATCCGCAGGGGCCGGCGTTGATCCCGGCGTTGGCTCTTACCATCACCCTGGCCGTCTTCGTGCTGCAGGTACCGGGCAACGCTCTGTCTCGCCAAGTTGAAGCGAAGGCCGACCGTTACTCGATCCATCTGACCGGTGATTCACAAGGTCTGGTCGATCTCCAGGTCGGCCTGGCGAAGGCGAACCTTTCCGATGTCGACCCGCCGGCGATCTGGCAGTTCCTCTTCGGTACCCATCCCACCACCTTCGATCGCATCGCGATCGCCGAAGGAGCAAGGAGGACGCAGTGAAAGTCGAGTTGATTGCCGTGGGCAAGATCAAGGCCCCGTTCGCTGAAGCCGAGACCCACTACCTGAAGATGTTGAAGCCGTTGATGCCGGTCGAGGTGAGCGAGGTCAAGGATGACTCTGCCTTGGCTCGCGGCGTCGCGGCGGCCCGGGCCACGGGCGGCAGTCGACCAGATCCGGGCACGGTGGTCGCGCTGGAAGCCGGAGGCCGGAACATGACCTCGGAGCGCTGGGCGGACTGGCTAGATGATCGCCGCCACGAAGGCAAACGCCTGACCTTTCTGGTCGGCGGCCCTGAGGGTCTGCCCGGCGAGGTCTCCGGCCTGGCCGATCACCGGCTCTCGCTCGGGCCCCAGACCATGGCTCACCAACTGGCTCGGATCGTTCTTCTGGAACAGCTCTTCCGGGCCAGCAAGATCCTCGCCGGGCAGAAGTACCATCTGTGAACCGCGAGTCGTCCTTGCATAGGATTGGCGAGTGAACGCTCCCTCCTCAGACCCCGTCGATGTCCTGCATTCCGCCGTTGCCGCTGCGGCCCGGCGGCTGGCCGGCGATGAGGGCATCAGTCCGGCGCTGGATCCTTCGCCGCGCCCGGAGATGGGCGATTACTCGACCAATGCGGCGATGATGCTGGCTGGTCCGTTGGGTAAGGCGCCCCGCGAGATCGCCACCGAACTCGCGGCTACGATCGAGGCCGACCTGGGCGCCGCGCTGGAGAAGACCGAGATCGCCGGGCCGGGTTTCATCAACCTCTTCCTCGGTGATGCCTGGTATCGCGAAGCCGCTGCCGCGATGTCCGCGACGGGTGCCGCCGAGGTGCCATCCGTGGCGGAACCGGAGCGGGTCATCGTCGAGTTCGTCTCGGCCAATCCGACCGGGCCGTTGACCGCTGCCTCTGGTCGTCACGCAGCTTATGGCGACGCCCTCTCGCGCCTCCTGAAGGAGACCGGTAACGAGGTCACGACCGAGTACTACGTCAACGACGGCGGCACGCAAGTCGAAAATTTCGCCGCGTCGATCGCCGCCCGGATGACCGGTGACGAACCGCCCGAGGACGGTTACAAGGGGACCTACGTGAATGAGCTGGCCGAGCGGGCGAAGACCGAGGGCCACGACCCGGGCGACCTCGAGCGCCTCGCCCTGACGGGGGTCGAATGGATGGTCGACGGCATCCGCGGCTCGCTTGAGAACTTCGGCGTGCACATGGACGGCTTTTTCTCCGAGCGTTCCCTGTATGAAGACAACCTGGTTGACCGTGGCATCGAGCGGCTGAGGGAAAACGGACACGTCTTCGAAGCGGACGGAGCGGTCTGGCTGCGCACCACCGACTTCGGCGACGACAAGGACCGCGTACTGGTCCGCTCCAGCGGTGAGGTCACTTACTTTGGCGCCGATGTCGCTTATCACGTCGACAAGATCGAGCGGGGAAATGACCGGCTGATCGACGTGCTCGGCGCGGACCACCACGGGTACGTGCCGCGGATGGCTGCGGCGATCGAGTCGCTGGAGGGCGACAAGGCCGAGTTCGAGGCCCAGATCATGCAGTTGATCCACCTGGTCGAGGGCGGCCAACGGACCAAGATGAGCAAGCGGGCCGGGGACATCGTCACCCTCGACGAGCTGACTCAGGACATCGGGGTCGATGCCGCCCGCTGGTTCCTGCTGGCGCGCAGCCACAACCAGACGATCGACCTCGACCTCGACCTGGCCCGCAGCCAGTCATCGGAGAACCCGGTCTATTACGTCCAGTACGCCCACGCCCGGATCCAAAGCATCCTTCGCAAGGCCGCGGAAGAAGGCGACTCGGATACCGGCGACCCTCTGGCCGCCCCGGTCGACCCGTCGGAGAAGGCCCTGATCTCGAAGCTGCTGGAGTTCCCGGCCGAAGTCCATGAAGCCGCAGAGAAGCGGGCCCCGCACCGGATCTGCGCCTACGCCAGCGAGGTCGCCGCCGCCTTCCACGCCTTCTACCGCGATTGCCAAGTGGTCGGCGCTGATGGCGTAGGCGTCCAGGCCGCCCGCATCGAGCTCTGTGGCGTGACCGCCGAAACAATCAAACGCTGTCTCGGTCTCCTCGGGATAACCGCTCCCGAGCGGATGTAGACCTCAGAGGTCGAAGCGGGCCATGTCCTTCTCGACCCGATCGGCCTCGTCTTCGCTCGGTGCCTCCGCGGGAGGCCCGTCCGCCGGATCCGGCCGACGGCGCCGCCAGGCGATGATCGCCCAAGCCACTCCGAGCAGGCCCAGGACCAGGCCGATAACCGGGATTGCGTAGGCCCAGACGTCGATCCCGCGATTCTCCGGCATCGCGAGCACCTGGCCGCCATACTCGGCGACCAGGGCATCCTCGATCTCGTCCTTGGTCTTGCCCTGATTGATCAGCTTGCGGATGAACACCCGCTCCCGCTCCGCGGCGGGCGAGTGGGAGAGACCGAGCAGGGTGCCGCAGACCGGGCACATCACTTCGTCCTCGATCTCCGGCAGGCTCGCGCGCGGCTGGGGGTCGGCTCCCTGGCCCGACCCGGAGGCGGCCTGCGTCAAGCCGGGCGTCGCCAGGGCAAAGACCACGAGGAGCAGGATCCCGAACCGGGTCACTCGGATTCGTCCTCGGGTTGCTGGCTCCCGGTCGCGGCGGCCCGATCCTTCAGTGCCGGTGCGGCGAAATCCTCGATCGCGGCTTCATCCTCGAAAGGGCCCGGAAAGTGGGCGACGAGGTTGCCCTCCGGATCGACCAGGAAGGACTCGGGGACCCCGGTGGTCTTCAGCTTGGCGTCCGTGTAATCGCCACTGGCGTCGCGCAGTTGCGGGTACTCGATCTTGAACTCGTGCAGGAACTTCATCGCGTCTTCACTGAGGTCTTTCGTGTCGATCCCCAGGACGGTGATCCGGTCGCGGTTGTTCTTCTCGAACCGGTCCAGGGCCGGAGATTCCGCCTTGCAGGGACCGCACCACGAAGCCCAGACATTTAGCAGCACCCACTTGCCGCGATAGTCCGCCAACGATCCCTCTCCGCCTTCCGGCAAGGTCTGAAGCGTGGCCACGGGCACGGGCTCACCGAGCGCAAGGCTCGATTCACCTTTCTTGACCAGCCCCCAGACGAGAAAGCCCATCAGGGCCACCACGCCGAGGACGACGATTGAGGTTCGCCAATTCACGTGAGCCACCGATTATGGAGAACCCGCGCCCAGAGTGCGCCGGCCTCCGGGTTGGGAGTAAGGTCTCAACCCGCTTCGCGGACGTAGCTCAGTTGGTAGAGCGCGAGCTTCCCAAGCTCGAGGTCGCGGGTTCGAGACCCGTCGTCCGCTTTTGACCGGAACGCGCCAATCGTCTCTCTCGGTTGTGATCGTGGCCT
>Ga0182738_1004316_pt1 | contig 15796 bp, 12 predicted proteins | sample eDN5th30CBELigMG_FD_128876 | JGI IMG/M metagenome (GOLD analysis project Ga0182738, IMG submission 128876) | Enriched Miracle-Growth compost microbial communities from Emeryville, California, USA - eDNA 5th pass 30_C BE-Lig MG (version 2)... ... | reverse complement strand
GTCCGGTAATTTCGAATACAAGCGAATTACAAATTACAAAATTAATCCGCAGGGGGAGTCGAACCCTGGCCCTAATGCACGAAGATTCACTCCATCCCACTGAGCCACTCGGACTCCCTTTTCTTTCAAATTTTTTGAAAATCCAAGACAACATTTTTCTTGAAAGAATCGATTTTCTTTTCAAAAAAATCCCGAAAGGTCTTAAGGATCGAAATGCCGATTCTTGAATTTTAGAATCGACTCTTTTGGGAATCGATTCCAGAATCGACTCTTCGTCGATTCGGCCCATCCCTAGAAAAACCCTTACTCATTTTGCTCCCAACAGGAAAAAGTTTAGAATTCCTATAGAAACTCGTCTCTGATATAGAAAAATATCTATACTTTCTCAAAACTAAATTCCTCTCAAAGAAAATAGTTTAGAATTAGTTTAAATTTTCTCTGAACTTCAAGTTTCGAAAGGTGTCAAACCCTGGTTCAGACAAGAAAGATTTGATTTTTACAAGAATCTTTTGGGAAAGCCTTGGGAACATATGCATTCTCACCTCATACCATTCTATGTTTAAAATTCAGTCTTCCGCTTGTTCTCACAATTTCGAAAGTCAAGAAAGAAAATATGTTCTTGTAAATAATGAATCATGAAGGATTTAAGGATAGGAGTGCGAGAAATAATTCCCCCTTGAAAGGTTTTCTGAGGTGCGAAAAAGTAATTTTTTGAGATTTCGTACTTTCGAGCTTTTGCAGGTGAGAAAAAGGTAATATCCAGAAACAAGATTATTGACAGAGGTCTCAGAGGATTCTAGAGATCCAAACTTTTCCTTCGTTGAACAAGAATAATCATAGAGAGTTGAAGAAATTTTTCAGAGATCGAAGCAAAACCTTGAATGGTCTAAGAAAAAAACTCTAAAATTTTTGGCCTCAAACCAATGTTGGGTGTTGGATTTTTCTAGGGATTCTTAGCTCTCAGGAAAAAAAGCTTGGATCTCCTGAATCTTCCTTAATACTCTTGAAACGATCTTATTTGCGTTGATGACCATTTTATTGGTCTATCTAAATATTGACATCATAGAACCACTGAAAAGCTGTCAAATCCTGTTGGAGGATGGTTGTCCTCAGAAAGAAATTCCTCCAATTTATTCAACGTTTCTTCCTCAGTCAGAAAATGATATTCGACGAAATTTCTCGAAATCGTCCGAGGAACCCTCAATACCCTGAAATCTTTCACGAAAAGCTTCATGAGATATTCTTTCGTGATAGCTTTGGAATTTCGTTTTGGAAGGTAATATTTTCTTGACAAACAAACAAACAAACAAACAAACAAGCATATGCATCGTCCATTGTGGAGATTTTCAAGTCAGGAAAATAAGTGTGCAATTGTCCTGGATCAAGAAGAAAAATTTGTGTCTGTGTGCTCGTGGGCATTCAAGATAAGATTTAGGGCACACTTTCTTGAGACATTCAATGATCCTTTCACTGTCTTGAGCTAAGAATCCATACCAGTACCGAAGGGGTTACCTTTTAAGGGAGAATTAATGGAAAATAAAAGAACTTGGGACACCCTTTGTGGGGATAACTAACACGCAGAGATCATAGTCTTCTGTGTGTCGAGTGAAATCATTTTTTCGGAAACCTCAATCGCCGAGCGAACTTCCTACTCCTTCAATATTCTTAGCATCTGGAATTAGTTCACTATGGGGAAGGAAAATTAGTCAGTTTCAATTGAAAATTCCTGACGTCAGTGTTGATTCTATTTTCGTTAGATCGCATAAAGGGCTTTTTGGAAATTCGAACTGCATATCATTTAGATACTTGTGATTTTTCCAATAGGAAAGTTATCTCAAAACTACACAAAAAGAAAGGATTAGTTTTCTCTGCCCCCTTTAAAATAGAAAAATTTTCACATCACTTTCAATCCAATCCTCTTCATTTTTGTAGTCGTCTTTATTCAACTTATTTTCTTTATTTTCATATTTTTTTGTAAGTTTAATCATTCTCAGGAGGTATTTTAAAAGCAATCGTCGATCCTGGTGAGAAGTCTACCTTGTTAAAGTAGCAGCCAGGAAAATCCTTTTTTTAGCTTTGTAGGTTGTAAAATTAAAAGGTTGAGAGAAGTTTGGTATCTCAATGTAGTTTTCAGCACCCTTTATCTCTGAAAAAGATTGATCTTGCTCTGTTGAAAAGTATCAGGACGAGAAGAAAAGGTGTCCTTTTTAAACCCATCAACATGCTTTTCTATATAACTATAGGAATTATCGATGAGTAAGGACGATAGAATGAGGTAAGGTGGTTCTAAGAATTTGGACATTTTGAGAAGATTTAAAAAGATATAATTATTGACGTGGGAGCGAATCATTCACTTTAAAAGTATCCACTAAAATGAATTTACTTCGAGTGTATCCCTTCTGTTTTCTCAAAGTGAGTAATTCACTTAGCTAAGGATTTTTTTTTTATTTCATTGTGGGGCAGCCCATACATAATACTGTATTTTAATCTTGTGGAATTAATATTAAGTTTCAGTGAACATTAAAGATTTATGGATAGCTTTGAAGTTTCATCTAAGTAATATTACTTTTTCTTTTTATATACATTTCAGAATTCTGAATCAAGGCATGTCTTGACAAGTCCCGTATATTTCTGAAAAAGTGGCTCGCCGAAAGGGCGAGTTACCATAATGGAAAAGTTGGTTCACTGAAACTGAAAATGTGAATTTGAGAACCTCAAATATCCGAAAATATGAGTGTTTTCCATGATTTGATCAGCAATAATTTCATATTTGATCATCGGTTATTTTGAATTTGATGACTCATCCTTTCATTTTTTTCGCGATTCCATGAATCATCTTTTTTAAAGACAGAAAATTTTTTTCCTTGAGGAATTTCTGAATCATTTTCCTGCGAATTGAAATATTATTTGTCGCCATTTATACACATATACCTCATCACCAACTTTGAAATAAACACATTGAAATTTGTCTAGAATGAGTCAGAGCTTGTCAAGAAACTTTGAAAAGTTGTCTTTAGATCAAAAGGAATTAAAACAAAGCAACATAAATTCGGTTTTACTGAAAAAAGGAGATCTACCAAGATGTCTTGAGGCCTTCACGGTCTATGACCTGCTTCATCCTGCTCTCCATACATCCCATTGTCCGCCCACAATATCCCCTTTTGGAAATTCTAGAAGCCCAATTCAAAGCTAAAATTAGATTTTTGCAAGGGGTCGAATCAAATTTGATGACCTGACAAAAGTCACATGCCCAAAATAATTGAAACCAAAAAAGAAGATGCGACGCTTCTTTTCCTTGGCGTCAACCATTGTTGGCTCTATTTGCCCCAATGAATCCTGGAGACTTTGTGAAAGAAACCTCCGAGTATTTTGTGATTGCTCACTGGCTTAGTGATTGTTTTACAGACCTATTTATTCTAGAAAACCAATCCCCGTCTTTTTTTTTGTTAATATTAGTGTCAAAAAACTCAAGTGATGAATGTATAGGAATATTAAGGACCAAAGAAATTATTCAAGTCAATCTGAGTTATTTTTAATTGAACGAATTAAAAATAATTATTCAAGGTAAATAAAATCGATAAGTTTTCTCTGACCTGGGAAAATACTCAAGTAAATGAATTCATTTCTACTTTCGAAATAATATCGAATTTGAATTAAGATAATGAAAATTATTTCATAAATACATCTATAAGTTTTCTAGAAGAATCAAAAATTAATCGCAGCGTCTCTGTTTTTTTTATGAATGTGAGTTTGGTTTGTTCCTTTCAATTTCTCTCTTCTTCTCTTTCTCGACAATACCTGCCTTCAATTCATTTCGTTCCTTCTGAAGATTCTCCTCCTTTTCTTTGTGCTCCTCGAGAAATTTGTTGAGAAGATCTCTTTTGTTTCTTTCGAGATAATTGTTTTTCTTTTCTTTGAACCTCAACCTCTTCTTTTTCTGACTTAGTCAAACAAAATATTTCTCTCTTTTTTACTCTTTTAAGAGGAGGAGGTAAGTCCTTCAGAAAACTAAAAAAGTAAGATTTCTATTGAAAATAACATAATATGATGCGAAGAATAAAAAATTAATGAAATTTATATATACCCTTCAGGAAGAGCCCAAGCAAACTGACTTCTGCCTGGATTTTTAAAAATTTTGTTTGATGGATCCACCGTATGGAGCGCATCAATTAGATATTTTTTATCTGGCAGTTGACACAGAACAAATCCAAGTTCCTTACCTTCTGTATTTTTCGAGAGTTGTTCTCCGAAGCCTGCTTTTGAGATTGAAAAATCATCTGCAAGGTAGTAATGTTTTTTGCTCTGTATAAAGTAGCCTTATTAGGCAGGTATAATGCAAGTTGGTCTGAATCGAAATTCTCAAAATTCATAAAAATTTTGACAAAAATTCCTCATTGCTATATAAACTATTACCACCTGACTATTTTTTGTTCAAGTCTGACGAAATCTGAGTCAAAACAAAGTCCAGAACTTTCTCTTCAATTGATCAGAAAAAATCCCTTTTGGGCAGAAAATAATAATTATTCAAATGGTTGATATCGCCGCCGATTTTTTGTTTTTATCTTGATAAAATCTGAGATAAAATGCAAATTTATAAATTCAGAATTAGCAACAAATTCGAGAAAATAATTTTTGCTTTATTTTTACAGGAAATTTCCTCAAGATGATATCTCGTCAATTTAAAACAGCAATCAGTCGTAAGCCAATTAACGAAGTTAATAACGAAGAAGTTTCTAAACTTGTCAGAAAAAATCAAACAGATTGTTCTGGAATAAGGGGCAAAAGAAGAAAAAAGAAAGATCTCGAAGTTTTTAAAAATCGCATCTAAAACTCCACACTCACCTTTCTTTTCTACAAATTTCACAGATGATTTTGGAGATTGTAAGTTCTCATCCATCAATGAAGAAGTTAAACTTGAACTTATCCATTTACAAAACTTTTCCTTATTACACAAATTCTTACACCCAAAATTATTCATGCGTACGAACAAAAGCATGTTGAATTGAAAAACAACCCGAGCAAAAAAAAAAAGAAAGCCTGGCCAAAATTGGGATCATGAATAAAAGACTCGAACCTGTTATTGAATTCGGTGAAATCGGAATAAAAAAGAAAGTTTTCTCAAAAATTTATGGAATAAAATCCAATCATATTTATTATTGTCTGAATAAATAAAAGAAAGGTGGGAAGCCAAACATCGAAAGAGTTGGTAGAAAAAAGAAAATAAAATTGGAATATTTAGATTTTTTTTACACCAGTTTTTGAGTGTCCCCAAAAATGGAATCACATCTCTATATATGCTAAGAAAGCATTTGATTAGAAAATTCTCTTTGCCAGACGACAGCATTTCGAGAATAACTGTTCATAAAATGATTAGAAAAATTACTTTTTCTTGGAAAAAAGCCAAAAAAATAGTAGTGAACAGAAATATCAAAGAAACAAAGCAAGAGAGATCCAAAGTGATAACTGGGGTATTTTAGCATTTTAGGTATTTCACGGCAGCGTCAAAGGGCCGGATTTTGCAGCTTTTTTGGTTAGTTAGTTTAATACCAAGACAAAACCTTGAAGAATCTGACCCTGGCAGATTTGTCTTCGTTTTTGACAATGTTAGGATATACAAAGCAAAATCTGGCAAAAACTCAGAAATTATTTATTGGCATGCTTTAATGCTGGATATAGCCCTTTTTTGAACCCTATAGAAGAGGCATTCGCATTATGGAAGCATACTTATAGAATGCTTCAAATAAATGTTCCAGAAGATGTGTTCAAAAAATATAATAAAAGCAGTTTCAGGAATTGAAGAAAGGCAAGCAGTCGGCTTTGTTAAGCATTCAATAGGTCATTATCAGGACTGCCTCGACCAAAAAGATATTGAATAATTTTCTAAAGGCAAGAAATTGTGGATGTATGAAATTTTATAAAAGAGATTGTATTTTTTGAAGTTTTTAAAAATTCTCATTTGAAAGAAAATCTCGATCCTTCTAAATCAAAAGTTTTGAAAATATTTCGCTCATTTATCAATATCTTTCTCAAGAATTCGACAATAAGGTTCAAAGTAAGCTTTTCAAATTTCCAAAAGAGCTGTAATCAGTTAAGATCAACAACATGGAATGAAGATGCTAATAACCGTTGAAAGACTTTGGAAGCATCAACAGCAAGACTTCATAATTATTCGAATTCAAAGAAGAAATTTGAGAAATTAGCATCTTCCAAAAGTTTCAATTTTCTTATCTAAGGACTATTTTTAACAGTAAATGCGTTAAGTTAGGATTTTCGGCCCGATACTTCCAAAAGTAACCGGTCCAGATCCGAAAATTCAAGAACCTCTCTCTCGAAAAAAAAAATCCGAAAAAAGATTCGAACCCTGGCCTTTGATAGGAAGAAATCAAGAGGAAGCCTGGCAAGCTTTAAAGAGAAAGTTCAGGGATCAAAAGCCTTCAATCAGATAGCTCGCACGGCTCATACTAACCCACAAGAAGAACAATTGTCCGAGAGTTCTGAAGAAAACAAGTCCAATTTGAATCAAGAAAATCGCCAAACTCTCCATAGCCAAGCTCAAAATACTCAGTTTCAAAACCCTTATCCTTCGACTACCGCCAATCAATATTTGTCTGGCTTTCCTTCTCATCCTTCCCCTTTTCAACAATATCCTCTTCATTCAATTCCAGAAAGAAGCCCAGTCAATAAACAACCCATAAGCATGCTGGCCATTCATCTGTCTCTGTGTCCTGAGTTTTATTCTATCAATCATTCTGCACTGGTTAACAGTAATTCTATTGAGAGGAACAAACCCCATCTGTCCAGAGAAGAGTCTATCACTCAGAAACGCGTCAAGTTTCTGCTTGAGTCTTCCTTCTAATAGTTTGACTAGTGGAGAAGCGATAACAATTGGGAAAACAATCTTTCGGGTGCGGGATGTTAGGATGTCACTTATTGAGTGGCACGAGCCGAGCATCAAAGTGGATCTGTAGGGGTTCATCTCTTTTGGCTAAACTCGACCAGATATCTATAAGCTTCCTCTTGTAAGTCTTTACCAAATAAAATAACTGATATGCCATCTAACACAATGGCTCTGCCTGAAACTTCATACACAAATTACCATATTCTGTTTAAAGATGTTGAGCATAATTTTCACGTCGAGGCGTAATTACACGGATCTCACAGTTCGTTCGATCTCCAACTTTTGAGTTTTTGGCAGACTGAACTTTTGTCAATTGTTGTTCCAAATTAGAGAGTTCCACGGATACATAAAGAATTAGAATAAGCAAAAATTTTTGCAAGAATTTTTTTTTAACAAGGGTTCAATTTTGGTCCCGAATTTTTTATGCTTTTAAACTCTCTCTCGAATTTTGTTAAATTAAATCCAGAAAAAAAATTTTTACGAAAGGAGATTCAAGAAGTCAGAGATTGAGAAAGGACTGATTAATTCTGATAAAATATGCTGGAAAATGAGGTTAGAAACATAGGTACCCGGCATTTTGACGCCGTAAGTGTATTTACTCATCCTTTCAAGCGGATCGGAATTGATATGTCCAGTACTCAGGGGGTTAACCCTTGGGTGTCTTGTCTCTATTAATTTTATCACGGTAATCTCGTATGAGAGAGCACTGTTCTCAACGGAGACAAGAGAAAAAAGAGGTTAGGTGAGTTTGAAGGGTCACAGGTGAATCTGGAAGAAGGTCAGTGAGAATGGAGGAGTTTCACAGTAGAGAATAGCTATTTTTTCAACTTCAATTGAAGAATTCAAATACAACAATTAAAGTAGGTGTTTATTGAAGAATTAATTTCTAACTGAAATTAGAAACTCTTTCACTTTAGATATGCAGTTCAGTGATGATAAAGAGAATTGGACACATTTATAACTTCATAATTTCTTTACTGAATAACAAACTTCACTTGAGATTGAGTTGTCAGCTTTAATACCATGAAAAATGTTTTAAAAAATTTCATTAGCAACTTTGATTTTCACGTTTCACTCGTTGCCTAAAAAATCTGAGGATTGATTCTCAAATCACGAAAAACCCCAAAAAATGCCGGTTTGATTTTTGAGAATTGGGGTTTTCTCAAGATCCCCGTGAACTGTGAAAATTAAACCGAACCACGATAGGACCAGTTAGGTTCGTCAATCATCGCCCCCTCAAACACAAATCAAGTCTCTCAAGATGTTTCTCACCCAAATCGCTCTCAACCCGAACCTCCTGTTAATGTAAGCTCGGAAAATGCTCAACCTGTGGCAAAGAGGGAATTATTGGATTCGTTAATAATCAATCAAATTGTAGATTTATTCAATATATAGAGAATGGTCTCCAGACTTATCAGAATCAATGTAAGAAGAGAAGGACTCTTTGATCAATAGCCGATGGTACTAACTTGAAGAAGCCCATATTTTCCCACTATTTTTCAAGATTTAAAGCAAACCCAAACTATGCTAAGCAAGAGCTTTTGAGACCAAAACGCAAAGATTTTCATAAAGCCAGAAACTAAAAACCCAGGCACTCTCCTTTAGAGCGCGAGAATAGCCTAGTTGAATGGATTCTGGGGATGGACAAGGCGGAGTTCTTGTGTGTAATGAGGATATTAGGGAAAAAGCTCCCGAAATGCTTGCACCAACTCGTGAGATGAGGTTTGAAAATCGATAAGTCCTAAGACGTTTGCAAAGAAACAATTTAAGCTTTCACCAAATCACTCATAAGGATGAGTTGAAACCTTCTGCTGAAACTCAACACAAAATCGAGACTTTTCTAAATAATATGAAAGCTTTGAGATCAAGATTTAACTCCTCCGAAGATTCATTATAAACATGGATGAAACGCCATGTTTCTTTGATTTTTTTTGTGAATACTGTTGACAGAAAGGGAGAAAAGTTTGCTAGGTCAACCAAGATGGGTGCTGATAAGAGAAGAGTCACTGTAGCTTTATCAATCCCAGGTTCTGACCGGTCATCATCCGAAAAAATTATTGTTGGCATTGGAGTCATTTGTGATTAAAGTTTCTGTAAAGCCCAGAAAAACCTCTCATATTTTTGATCAAATAAGAGTGCAAGAAATCCTGTCACAGATTTTCCCAAATTGCTGACCAAAGTTATATCCAGCAAAGGTAGGTTAATGCGTTGTGTTAAAGATCAAAATATTATTAGAATATTTTAATAAATCTTTCAGTCTTGCTGACACAAAGCAACATCTTGGGAGTTTATTATTCTCGATTTGGGCTTAATAAAATTCAGCTCATTTTTCAGCATCATTTTCAAGCAGCTGCACCAAAACCTTTGCATCTTTCCAAGCTCCGCTTCTCCGAGTTTCTTCAATTGGTAATAAATAACTCTTGAATGAAAATTTCTTTTAAATTCGAAATTAATCTCAGTAACAATTGCTTTTTTGCTCTTTGCAGGGGGGGTCTCAAGCTTTGCATTCTTTCAAGAATAGTTGAAGTTATAGCTTTAGCTCCATGATACTTTGGTGGTGAAATTTCTTTTAGGTTTTTTAAGAGCGAGTCGTACTCAATCAGCGAGATCTCACCTTCACTCATATTGAGTTCTTTGTAAAAGTAACATTTTTGAGTTTCCGATATGAATTCAATAACATCAGACAATTCTGGCCTTGAATGCAAATATCTCTTCAGACTGACATTCCAAGGCTCTCCTCGTGAGGCCATGGATATATCAGCCTCAAAAATACAAGGATAATAAGATCTCGTCCATTGTTGTTTTTTGTCAAGAAGAGAGGAGAAGTATCTTTGAGATTTTTCTAATTTCTCTCTTGAAAAACTTTTCAATTTCACTAACTACAGAGTCAAACTGTAACTTTGCATAACAATTAGGTTAATCCAAGATCTTTTTCTTGAGGTCTTCATAATCTTGACCCATATAACCGAAACTTCTCCTCAAGTTTCTCGATCAATGCCAAGTGCATAATCTATGGCTGACTGCTGGCAAAGTTGTTTTGATAGCACTATTTAATGCATGATCCATATCACTTACAACAAGATTTGGCCTTTTATCATCCATCATCTCAAGAAATTGTTGTTGAAAAAGCCATTCATAAGTCAATGCTTTTTCGTCATTAATTGATCCCAAGAAAAAACTCCACATTTTTGTTATTGCCATCAACTCCAGAAAATACTTCAAGAGTGCAGAATAGAAGTTAGTATTGTAAGTTGTATCACACAAGAGGACTTCTTCAGTCTTCAAATCATTATTTTTCATCAACTTCATCGAAATTATGATTCAAGTCAGATACCATGTTTAGAAAAGAAGCTCCTTTAAGTAATTTATGAAGTTTGGGGAATCATCTTGTCCAAATTTGGTGAAAAGAGCGAAATTGGTGATAAACAAACAGAGAATCTAATTAGCAGAGGATTTTTTCTCAAGAAAACCCTTAATATCTGCAAGACAAGAATTTTTAGGATAATTTGCAATACCAGCGGTGATTAAAAGAGGAAGTTTCTTTTTTTTTGCAGATTGAGAAATGGAGTGTGGTTATGGTCTTCAACAGCCTTTCGAATGAGATTTTGCCATTAATTTCGCAAACTGAGAGATTATACAGCATTCTATCGTCAAATTTTCAAATGATCAGCGATAGCGCGGATGTACGACGGCCTAAGAAAGCCCTTGCGCATGTCATCTTCCACTCACCGTGCCAGAGATTCTAAAAAATGCACGATAAATGCAAGATGATCGTTTCAAAATGTGCAGTAAATAAACAGTAAATGCACGCTGCCATTCAAGCTTCCAACTTGCCGTGTATTGATCGTGTATTCACTGCATATTTTTAACCGATCATCTTGCATTTATCGTGCATTTTTTAGAATCTCTGGCACGGTAATTGGACGGCAAATGTACTGTGACCTATTACCATGCACAGCGCCGTTCAATTGCCTGCTATATTTTTTTTGTTAATAATTTGTTAGTCCCAGAGTATTAGCTCAAATTAATTTATCAGAATATGATTCATAACTTTCGAAATCCGAAAATTGCGAAAAAATTAAATCCATCTTTCCTCTATTATGAGTAAGAGTCCTAAGGCAAAGATCTCGAGTTCTTCTTCCACCTCTCAAACAGATCCTCGAAAGAGTTCAAAGAAAAAAAAAATCCAAAAAAGAGTCAACCCACACCAACTTCAAATCAGAGTGGTCAAAGTCATACATATCTATCTGATTCAATGTTCTGAACAGACTGTATGCGAGAAAGCACTGTAAAAACTAGGTCGATTATGAATATGCATTGTAGAAGATTTGGGCTTTGCATAAAATCTCCTCTGATACTTATCTTCTAAAACTCCTTGACCCAATATCAGTCCACAATATCCTAAGTAAACAATAAGAAATCATTTGATATCTTCAAAATCAATACCGGATGGGACAATTAGATAACCATTCCCAATAGGGAAGTCATGGTCGAAAACTTTAGGACCAGCAGAAATCTCATAGTATTTATTCGAATGAATATATTTGAAAATGGTAGATACACCTATTTTAGCCTTTGCCTTCTCATCTTTGGAAATGAGCGAGCGCAATATCTTGAATTTTTTTTTCTTTGAGATATGGCAGGTAGGTGATTTTTGCCTTTACATTTGCTTTACATAGATGATTGTGGTTATGAATCTTTCAAAAGTCAGCAACGAGAAGGTATGACAAAGAAAAGGGCTCAAAAACTTACAATACTCTTCAATTTTCCGAATTATGTGTCAAAGCTGGTTTCTCTTTATATTATTGGGAAGTTGAAGCTTCAAGACGAAAAGTCACTGAATTGTGCAATTGAGATTCAAGATGAAAACAAATGGTAATTTTCATTCTTCAAATCTCTTCAATTCATTTTTCGGCTCATTAAATTGATTGATTTAGAAAATGTAGAAACCTCAAATAAAAAACAACATTTAGTAAAACTCGAAGATCAATTCTTAAAATGTGAAATACGTTTACAGATTTCCTGTGGAAACGTATTATTGCATTGATGATTAAACAAAGTTTCTCCTTTTCTATGGTCGTTATTCGAAAAAGATGGCATTTGGAGGATAATGTGTTCTTTCTTTCTGAATTAAACTGATTAACTTTTAATAGACAGGAAATTTGAGTCATCAAAGAGTTCAAGAGATTGAAGATATTGAGAAAAAAAAAAGTGAGAACAAGAAAAATCAATAAGTGAAATCCAACCAGAATTCAAGGTCCCTCCTCAAAAACCACAAAGAGGGCATCGTGCTCAGGGGAAGAGAACAAAAATCAGATTATCTTTTGGTGCTCGAAGCAAGTGTGAAAGATTCAAAGAATGGAAGGAGAGTCTATCGTTAGTGAAGACTCAAGTATAGGGTGGAGCTCGAAATGGAGACCTGTGGTTAAAAAAATTATGAGTCAATCTCGAATCCAAAAAAGAAGGGAGAGCCATAATCAAAACCAAAACGACAGCAATCAGCTCCAGCAAAAACAAATACGAAAACGAAAGCTTCAACAAAACAAAAAATAAAAGAAAGTTTAACGAAATCTGGAACAAAACCTTTTGCGATGAAACAGAAATTAGGAGAGGTCGAGAAAAGTGTTATCACAAGATCCAAAAAAGTTAAAATTATGCCTCGAGGACTAATATTTTAGCACAATAAATTGCTTGATATGGTACAAAAAACAATTTCGTCCCTCAGTCACTTTAACCCCCTGAGCGCGGAAAAGCTCTTCTGCGAGAGTGATATGTTTCACGCTCAGAGAATTGAATTTGAAAATAACAGGAAATAATCGGCAACCTGTCATAAAAAACCATAAACTGCTTACAGATAGCTTCATTGACACTCTACATCATGAGAAAACAAATTCCCTCGAAAAATCCTACTTTTTCCGGATTTCAAGGGTCGGTTATTTTGAGGCAGTGCTGCAATGTCTCTGAAGATAAAATGGAAATTGAGAGAGTGTTTCTACTACCAACCAGACTCAAGATCTATCATCAAAGCTAGCTCCTGGTATCGAAGATCAACCTGTATCTTTAATGTGTTTGAGAGCTTTCTCAACTCAGAACTCAGCCAAGCTGTGCCACAAATACAGCCTCAAATGACACAAATCATTAAAGTAAGCTCGAGAATTCTCGAAGTTCAAAGCGCAAGCTTGAAGAGCCAAGATATGAAGAAGAATAAACTTACTGTGGAAGCAAAAAGGCAGAAAAGGGAAAGGAGAAGAATTTCAAGAGAGGATGAGTTTATTAAATTTTTTTGTATTGTGTCCCTTTGATTATTGTATGAGGAACGTGAAATGAATATGTCAGGACCATACAAAATGAAAAGCATGAAAAATTAAATTTGGAAATGAAAGTAGATTTAAAGGAAGCCAAGTTAACAGCATAGAATAGACTGTAAAAATGGCTGCAATACTTTTTACCCTGCCTGAATTAAAAAACACAAAATTTTACCTCGCATATTCATCATAAAAACTATGAAAGCTTCAATTTCTTTCCTTTTCCTGAAATTCTTGCGTCTGAAAACAAATTGACCTGGTCAGATCTTCCCTCACTGAAGGGCTAATTGAAAAATGATTTTTCAAAGAATCTCTCCAGTCAAGTCTCAGTGATAAAAGAAAGTTAAACAAGAAAATAAGGATAGATTCAGGAAAGGAGTTTTTGAAGAGATTGGTCACAGTGTCATAAAGTGTATTGGGAAGATGGAGTGGAGCATTCCGTAGGAATCAATGATTTGCTCTTGTATGAGTTTCCATCGTAGAGAAAGCCTTGGTACTAAGACCGAAGAAAAATACTTGTTGTAAAAATTCTTCGATCCAAACTCGAAAAAGAAAACAGAAAGCCTACATAACTCATTTCCTACTCCAAGATACACGAGGGATAAGAAATCAGCTCACCTTTCAAACGATTGAAGAAATCAAATATCTCCAGAAAAGTTTAAATGTTCTGAGCTCATGAAAAAAAACCCTCAACAGCTGAAACAAAAATTCAAAGTAACTCACCTGGAGAAAGAAGATTCAGGTCTTCAAATCACAATTGAGAAGCCTGAAACCAAGAATTCACTATTCACATGGAATATCTCTCGACACTCTTATCTAAATGACCCAAAAATATCTGTCATATGAATCATGACTCAGACTTCAAAAGAGATTTGGTTGTCATGACGTTGTCAAATTATTTGGCAATAATCTTTTTCGTTGTCATTAAACTGCTGTTACATTGAGGTTTGGTCCAAAAAGAAATTTACAAAAGGGTCTTTGCTTGTTTCCTTTCCTTCAAAAAAAGCTCTTTGAATGAAGATTGAAAATTTTGCAAGACTCCTTTGAACGAAAAATGAATTTTTACACAAGCCAGATTTTTTTTCAAAAGATTTCCAAAAACGAATCAAGCTCAAGTTCCTTGAAATGAAATCTCAGGGTGTTTTTCCTAAAGAGATTCGAGAAGTTATTATATCTCATCGAATTTTTCAAATTCTTTTGTACTGCCTGAATCTAAACTTGCCGAGACCATACCAAGATTTACTCAAATGAATAGGAAATAACTTCCCTCAACATTATAAAGCTCTAAAGACAAAACTTGAAATCTCGGCACATCAAAGAGGGAGCCAATGCTTAGCTTCTTGGAGGATCATTCAAATGAAGTTGGCCACTTTTTTTTTAAAACTTAAAAAGTGAATATATCGTCTCAGCGTCCGTATGTGCATAGTAATGGTCGTATAGTAATTTTTACTGCGGACAAAAAAAAAACATATAGTAATGGTACAATGAGATTGAATTTTTGCATACTGTGAATGACTTTTTGCGTATAGTAATGATAGAACCTCACTATTTTATGGGGTTCAAAATATTTTAGAGTCTCAAACAGATCATAATTCAATTTTTTCAGAAGGCATTTCTAAATGAAAGTCCACAGGACAGGCTGAATGAGCAAAGCCCCAAAGAAAATTAGCTCTTAGGAAATATTATAAGAATTAAAGATCTTCAATAAACTTTTAATCAACATAAGCCGCAGAAACAAACCCAAGCAAGATACAGAACAAGAAGAGCAGCCCAATCGCCCAAAGTCAGTCAGAAGTTCTCCAGGGAACTTTGTACCTGAAGTCAACAATTGATAAAGACCCTAAGAGCGATGTCAGATTTATTTGTTGCAAATGTGAGGAGATGTATGAGAAAAACTATGATGGCTATTGTGAAAATATTGAATCTCATCTTAAGAGTGATCACCACAAGGAAACTATGATTCCACTTGAGATCCTCAATGCATATAAAGCCTCGCTCCGGCATCTTGAGAGAGCTGAAAATGAAAAATCTGAAGAAGATGAAAATTCAAGTCCTTCTTCAGAAATAATGGAAGAGGAAAAGGCAAAAGATGATCCAATTACTTACGTTGCACCAAAGTATTATCAGGGAGACCTTCACTTTAAGTTCACCTTGACAACATTCCTCTTAGAACACAATTTACCCTTCAGTTTGGGTTCTGAACTTGTTGACTTTATTAACTCTTTAAGGAGGCAGAGAACCACTAGAGTGGTAATTTAAAAATTCACTTTTTTTTTTTGTGGTGTTGAAAATGGCAAATGTCCACTAGGGTGCAACTTGGAAAATATCCTGATTTTTTATTGAAAAACTTTTTGCCATTTTCAAGAATTTTTTTTTCCAACAAAAATTTATAAAATTCTCCAAATTCATTCATTGACATAAAAACTAAATTCCAAGAAATTATTGAAAAATATCATAGTAAACTTATGTAAAACTGAAATGGAATGAGTATAAAGAGCATTAAATATAGAGTCAAACCTCTCTATTTTTACAATCCGCTATTTTTGCAAATTACAAAATTTTTCGACCCTATTTTGAGGTGTTTTACAATTTT